>Ga0126370_10000417_pt1 | contig 17476 bp, 12 predicted proteins | sample PanSoiMetaPlot_3_FD_92586 | JGI IMG/M metagenome (GOLD analysis project Ga0126370, IMG submission 92586) | Tropical forest soil microbial communities from Panama - MetaG Plot_3 | ecosystem: Environmental > Terrestrial > Soil > Tropical forest > Bulk soil | place: Panama | collected 2016-02-17 | reverse complement strand
GTACCGATCGCAGCCAAGGACAACAGAACGAGCAGAAGAGCGTATTCCGTGAGGTCCTGGCCTTCCTCTTCCTTCCACAAACGAATCATCAGGTTCTTCATTATTCTTTCCTCTCAGTCATCTGCAGTCTTTAAGCGGCGCAGGGAGGTACCGCTTTCCCCCCATATAGAGCACCTCTATGCCCACTCCCCCACTACCCCTACCCTATGGTAATAGACTGATTATACTGTACTTACATTCGCATGAACCCGAGGCAGAGGGGTGGATTTGCCTCAAATCCCCTAACCGTCACCTCCCGTGAGCGGGGATGGAACCAATCGGGCACTGCCGAAAACCGCTTTGCGGTCGGGCTTTTCCACAGGGCATCGGGCATTAGGGCAAGCCACCTCGCAAGCCTGCGGCAGCCTTGTCAGGGGTTAGAACCCGTCGGAACTTCGGGGGCCGGTGGGAGTGGGCTACAAGTAGAGGAAAACGGCTTGCGGCCGGAGGGGATGCATCGCAGTTCGTAGATTCCGACCGATGCTCCGGAACTGCGGAAGATTCGCGGCAGGGTGGCTTCCCAGTGGTTAAGGCGGTTCCGTAAGGGCCCCTCAAAGGCGTGCAGCTGCGTCTGACTGTCGTGCGAGGTAATCAGCCAGTAGCCGGCCCGCGTAGCCAACGCCACGTCCATCATATGGTCCAAATCGCTCGCCAGATGCTGGGGATCATAAACGTCGTAGGGCAAGAGCACGGTGGGCTTGATGAACGTCCGGCCGGTGTACAGGTACGCCAAACCATCCTCCGTGGCAATGATTAGATCTCCTGGACGCGTCGTGGTTCTCAGCCAAGCGTAAGCCTGGCGCTTCTCGGGTAACGACACTTCACGCTGGAAGCGTGCCTCTGCAAGTGACCGGCGGGCTAGCACGACGTAATTCCAGGCCGTTGCGCCGGCGAGCGCTCCTCCAGCCAATAAGGCGGTGAGCCAGAGCGCCCGGCCGAGCCAGTCGGAACCGCCCCGGCGCAGCTGAACCAAGACGCGCCATGCGCTCGTCGCCACCAGCACCACCAGAAATGGCAGGAAAGGCAGCAGAAAGCGGCTCCACTCCACGTAGTCCCAGCCGAGCAGGAGCAGCGCGTAACAAAGGAAGAGGGAGACGGAGACGGACGGCTTCCATCCTTTGCATTCGCGCAACAGGCCAAACAGGAGAAGCGTCGTTAGAATTAGACTGGACACAAACCAGAAGGCGATATTCCGCTCGGACAGCGGCGAGACGAAATATCCTGCCAGGGCGCTGACGAAATAGAGGATCTGGTTCATGAGCAGGGTCCCTGCCGCGTGAAGGTCCGGCGAATCGAGATGCCGGAACGCCGTGTAGCTGGTGTAGTAGAACCAGGTCTGCTGCCAGCCCGGGAGCGATGCGGAGAACGGAACAGGCGGCGGCGAAGAGACTCGGAACCAGGTCTGATAGGCGAAGTAGGCCAAGCCGGGCACACTGGAAGCCAGAAACAGGAGTGCGCTCCGCCACAGTTTTCTGACGACGAAAGCCAGTAGCACCCCAGCCAGGAGCGCGACGCCGGCCAGGCGCATCGTGATCGCGAGTGAACAGGCGATCCCGGCAAGCAAGGACCACCGAGGCGCGGGGCTGCGGACTGCAGAGCAGGCAAACAGCAGCAGACACAGGGTCAGCGCGGCAAAGGGAACATCGCTCATCAGGCGGGCCGAATAGAAGATGAATGTGGGATGGAGCGCCAGAAATGCCGTGATGGCGAGAGAGAAAAGACGTGACAGCCCGAGCGAATTGCGGCCGAAATGATAGGAAAGCAAAATCGCCGCCACGGAAAAGAGGTAGGTGAGCGTCACTCCCCAAAAAAGGTTGCCGGGAAAGTTTGGGTCTACCCGCCACACCCAAGAGAGCAGCCAGGGATAAAGGATGGGGTACTTGGTTGCCGCGGGAGTGCCCGGAAGACTCGGCAGGACATAGCCGTGACCTTCTGCCAGCGCTTTGGCGGAGCTGAAATAGAGCGTGTCGTCTTGCGAAAGCCCGAACAGGCTGGGTGGGTTTAGAGCGAGAACTCCCGAAAAATGAGCGGCGAGAATGGCCAGCAAAATAAGGCCCACCGCGATGCGGTTCTGCTCGAGGCGCCGGATGGCCTCCGCAACGGCGGTCGCCATCAGCTTAGGGAGAGACGGAATCTAGAGTTCGAGCTTTTGCAGGCGAGGCATTCGCCGCCGGGCCAGAGCGACGCACGAGAATGGCGCTGGTGCCGTCGTGGTATACCTCCTCCCATTCGGGAGACGCGAGAAGCGCCGTGACCAGCGCAGTGTCGTGCTGGAGAAGGCAGGTCTCGACGCCGTATCTTCGGATCACCTGCAAGCTGCCGGGCTTCAGATTGGCGAAGTGGACGAAGTCACCGAGGACGCCGTTGCGTTCATACAAATCGCCACGGCCGTCGATGAAGGTCTTTTCACCGGACAAAACCAGGTAGCCGCCAAACCCGTAGTCATTCAGCATGCGGCGCGAAATATCGTGCGTGCGCAGATACTCGAGAGCGCCCACAGGATAGTCTTTGGCGACTCTCTTATCGAGGTCGGCGCGCGAAGGAAAATAATGGACCATAGCAACTAGAACGCCCGCCATGATGACGGCGTTGGCGAGGAACAGGTCTTTGTGGCGCTTGTAGGCGGGAATAAAGCGGGCGAGCGCTGCTGCCAGCACCGGCGCGAAGAAGGGAACGAAGAGCAGGACGAAGCGGACGTGAATGCAGGCCATCACCGAGCCGCCCAGAGCGAGAACGAGTTCCTCGAGCCTCCAGGTGAACCGAAAGAACATTTGCAGCACGAAGAAGATCACGATGAAGGCTAAAAACATTTTGCCGCCAACGATATCAAACGGCATGGGCTTCCACTCGCTGATGTTGGCGACGTTAATGGGCTGCGAAATCGCCATGTCAAAAGGATAGACCGCTAGTTGCGTACCATAGGGAGTGATCGGCAGAACGGCGACGCACAGCAGCAGTGCCGTTTCAAGCTTGATGCGTTGCGAGCGGGTCCAGGCGATCGCTTCGACGCTGCCCTTCCGAAACGAGAAGACTCCGGCGAGCAGATAGAGCGTGATCACCCCAATCCCGATGATGAACGAGCCGTGCGTGTTCACCCAGAGAAGAAACATGGGCGGAAGAGCCCAAAGAGGCCATGTCACGCCCTGACGGAATTTCTCCATCGCGAGCAAAGTAAGCACCAGGAAGAGGAAACCGAACATCTGTGGACGCAGCGAGAAATTGCCGAAGGCGAGTGAAGCGAGAAAGAGAGCGGAGATGAAGCCGGCCTTGGAGTTTCTCGAGCGAGTGGCAGCAAGCCCATAAACCGCCAGCATGATGACGCTCGAGAGCACGATGAGGAAAAGATCGAGGGCAACCACTCCGCCCAAGCGGCCGCCGATGCTGTGCACAAGATACAGAGGAATTTCGCCGAGCCATTCGTAGGCGATCCATGGGGTGCCAGCGGCGGTCCAGGAATAGGGATCAAAGGTTGGCCAGTGATGGGTTCTGAGAATGTCTCCGCCGACTTTGATGTGCCACCACATGTCGGGGTCGACGTTGAAGCCGCGGCCTTCGTAGAAGATGCGACCGACCAGCAGCATTCCTAGCATTGCGGGAAAAGAGACGGCCCATTTGAGGAGTTCGAGCCAAGTCAGGGAAGCGGAGGCTGGCGCAGCGGCGACGACCGCTGATGGTCCGGACTGGTCGTTCGGCTCGGTGATGGGGTCTGCGACGGCGGCGGATTCGAGTCCGGGCAGGGCTAGATTTTGTTCGCTCATAGAGTGGCGAGGGCAGAGGAGCATGTTGAGCGCCACTCGAGGGTTTTCAAACAGCCGTGTATCTTACTGATTCAGCGAATCTTAGAAAGGAATGGTCGGACGGCCGGTGTGGGCGGAGGTAGAGGCGGAGGGAAGGCGGTGTCCTTTTGTGGACGGGAGGGTTGATTAGGGCATCGCGTCAAGCCGAAACAGAATCAGTGGACGATGATCAATTCCGCCGTACTGGACATGCAAAAACCCGCGCTCGTACAAGGGGCGGTTGTCGTAGTCTGAACTGGAAGCAACGGGAACAGGAAGGTGTAGGGATAGGAGACGGTCACCTTAACCGTGCAGCCGGGATAGTTTTCGGTAGCTGGCTGTGTGCCTACTGTCGTGGTGCACACCGCCGGAGTACTTTCCGCACAAACAGACTGACCAGAAACACCGCAGGCAGTGATGACCATTTTGGAAAAATCGATGCTTGGCGGTGTAATGCCCTGAATGTAGTCCTGCACGCCTGTTAAATCAGTTGGGCCGCCGGTCCCTGAAGCGGAGTTCGACGCCTGGCAACTGGATACCGCTTCGTCTTTGTCGCATTTGTAACCTCGAACGGTCGCGTACCGCGCACCCTCTTTAGCCGCAGTGTTAATGTGATGGTACACAAAAATAGCGTGACCAAAACCGCTGATTCCAAGAATCAAGCTCGTAAAAAAGATGAAAATGAAGGCGTATTCGACAAGCGAAGCTCCCGCCTGTGAGCCCTTTCGCGAAGCGCTTTTTCGCGGGACGAGCATGGAGCTGACCTCTGTCATCCTGCTACTCGCATGTAAGCGGTCTTGCTGATGTTGAGAGAACTTGGTATCCCCGGATAATTGAAGAGCGCGTTGAAAGTTCCGGAGCATGTGACGGAAACAACGACAACCCAGCTTCCGGAGGCACACGAACCGGCAAAGGGGTTGGTTGCTGTAGTGCATCCAAATGTCGTGATGGTTCCCGCAGAGTCACACCCGCAAGACACGGCAGAAGTCACATTGAGGTCGCTCACCTGTAGGCCGTTGGTACTGGAAGTGCCGCTGGTAGTGCCAGCAAAGTCGTACTCGGCTGCGCGGGCGATGCCGGTCGTATCATTTGCAAAACCGTTACCTTGAGCGCCGTAAAAAGCACCCGCATGCGCCGCGTTGCCAATCAGAATGGAAATATACGCGTATCGTCCAATTTCAACGACGCCGAGCAAAAGTACAAGCAGTACCGGCAAAATGAACGCCAGCTCTACCAAAGCCTGACCCGATTGCTTTCTTGTTCTCTGTTTGTTCATCTCTACTCCACCAAAGTGGGCCTTGTAAGCCACGCCGGAATAAGTCCCGATGGAGCTGATCCCAAAGTTACCGTCGGATTGCCGGTCGTCGCGATAGAATAGGCGATCGTTTGCCCCAACATGGCAAAGGAGCTGTTACCGTAGAAATTCAACGTGGCAGTAGGCATATAAACCGTGCCGTACAGCACTGTGTTGTTATCCCCGCCAATCCACGCCGGTGCGGTGTCGGACGGGTCCTGATAGATAAGCATTCCTTGATCAGCGGAACTTTGCGCTGCGCTTAGAGGGCAGAGCCTGAGGTCGGGATTGTTGCCACCCCCCGTGAATTTTTGCATAGTTGAATTACCGGTGAAGTAAATCATCACGCCGTTAATCGCTGCCCCGCCGGAATCAACGCAGGGACTGGAGCCGCCGCCCGTACCATAGCCAGAACTGGTCAGCGTGCCGCCGCCTTGAAAATTTAGGCCTGAACCGCTGACCGTACTGTTGAAGTAGTAAGTGCCGGGTGCCATCTCAACAACGGAGTTCTTGCTGACCAAAATCGAATCATATTTGCCGGGTTGTATCACGGTCGTAGTTGGCGAGCTTGGAGTGCCTGGCGGAGACGACCAATTGCACGGGACGGCACCACCACAAGTGCTTGAATAGCCGGGATCGGATGGCGGCTGGATGCAATTCGAAGTGTTCTGGCACAAGGGATCAGACGAGGCTGGCGAACCGCCGAGCGCTGGGCAAGTTTTATTCGTGTATGCCTCGCACTGAACATTTGGGCTGCCGCAATGGCCTCCGAGGCAAGCCCCAGACACCGAAACAGTACCTGCATCGATTGAATACGAATTACCGGTCGTATCGAGATTCCCGTTATCGTTGATTCCGCAATTAGGGGCGACGATATGAGCATTACCCGTGGCATCTAGCCCGATGATGGCGGAAGTAGGCGGACCGAGTGTCCACATGCAGCCAACATTGGTGCCGCCGACGATGTTGGTAGCAACAGCGCGCGTAACAACCGGCTTGCTGCCAACGCCAAAAACGTTCATAAAGTAAGTGGGCTGAACTTTGGCGACAAGCACTTCAATGTATTGGTTCGATCCAGCGTGCGGACCGCCCGAAATCGTACTTCCAGCAAAAGTAACATCCGCGGGCGGATAAACGACCTGGACGCAGGTGGAGCCGACCGCGGCGTTACCGTCGCAGTCGCTTATCAGGCCCGTGCCTCCATCCGTGAAACCATTTTGAGTGGCCGCATATTGCGCACCCGCAACCCATCCCGATTTGAAATCAAGATTTTGCGCGCCGGCGATGGCAGCAGCATCAGCAGCGGTTTGCTGGATCCGGCGCTGATATCGCAGCGTTCCCATATCGATCGCAAGACCGGCAAATCCCAGTAGAATAACCATTGCCAAGGCGACACCAATGAGAACTTGCCCGGATTGTTTGTTCATTTTCATAGCGACCTCCACATCGAGGAACTTTGGCGGACAACGACTGCGATTCCGCTCGAGAGTTTGTTCACCAACCCTGAGACTCGGGTCAGCGCGGCATGGGGACGTCGCGCGCGGAAAGAACCCTGATTATGAGCGCCAAAAACTTTACCGACAGATAGCCGGATTTTCAACGATTTATTGGTTAAAACCAAGTTATCTTTTGGCCCATGCGTACTGGGAGAAAAGGGGGCGAGCCGGGCGGTACGGAAGCCTGGCCTCGCGTACAGGAGCAAATGGTTGCGCAAATGTGGCCGGGCCGTTCTCATTTGGAGACACCTCTGCCGTACCGAGGCCCTCTTTCCAATCTTTAACCGCAGGTCCACTTCCAAACTTCATCCCCCGGTAATCCACCCGTATCTCGGTCTTCTCGCAAGACCCTGAATCTCTTGCCAATCGTTTACTTTTTTATTTGTATGGTACTGTCCTTCATGAATATCGCTACAACAACCGCTCTCCTGCCTGCCATCTCCCGCTAACTCCTTTATTTCGATATTCTTGCGCTCCCTTCTGCAAAGCGCTTTCGCTATGCCTTTTTTCCCAATCATTTCTGTGCTCTTTGCGCAAAAATACCGGCGTGGGCTCCGCAACTCGGCCCGGCACGGAGACAAAATGGGAAGAACCGTTACGAAATGAGTAGGTGATGGAATTCGGAAACGACCGCAAACGGAGTTTGGACGGCAGCGATAGGCTCGCCAAGCTGTTGGATTTTCGAGGACTCGATGTGGCCGAGCATGGTGCTCGCGCGGCTGAGGTAGTCGACTTTTTCGGGGCGGACTCCGATTACGCGGCAGGCGGTCGAGTCTGCGGCGACAGGATCGTCTCCGAACAGCAGCACTCCAGCATGCTTCGAATTTCCTTGAATTGGGCCGTTTCCTTCCATTCCTAGGATGCCATCCACGATAACGAAATCGGGACGGGCGGCGGCGTTGATATCGAGGATCGAGCGGTCAATGCCGGCCCAATGGAGAACGTTTTTCGGCCAGCCATAGCAACTGCCGGGCACGATGCCAAAGAGATTTTTCATCGAAAGCGTGACGCCCGCCCAATGGTGCGTTTTGAGCTTGGGCATGGAGACGAAAAAGTCCGCGCCCAGAACGGTTTTGGGCAGATACAACTCCTTGAGCAGCGAGGCGCGCGTTTCGAGCAGGACGCGCTCGACATCATCAATATTCAGATCACAAAAATCGGCGCCAAGCTTTCCTGTGAACTCGGTGAGGCGGACGGATTCGAGAATGGCTTGCGTGTCGCGGTCAAGTGCCGGGCCGTCGCCAATGAGCACGCGCGCCGCTCCCAATTTGAGAAAAGCTTCACGCGCTGCGGCGAGGACAGCCGGGTGCGTGTTGATGAAGCCCTGCGGATCATGACCGACAAGATTGGCCTTGAGAAAGACCGTCTTGTCTTTGACCGGGAGGGCGAATTCGCGGAGGGATTCATAGAGGATGGCGAGGAGATCTTCTTCATAGCGGGCCACTTTGCGAATCAGCACGCGCGATGGCGGACGCGAGAAAGACGGAATCAGTTGCCGGTTGCGGAGGTTCATGGCTGCGCCTGGCGAGGTGTCGCTGACGATTCCGAAAACCTCGCCGGCCAGACACGCGACGGATTGAGGGCCAGGGCAGCCCAGGCGGCGACGTGAGTTCCCTGCCCTTCAAGATCGTCGGGAGAGAAGTCGGCGAGCAGGCGCCGCGCAGAAGGCAGGGGAACGTTGTAACTTTCCAGCGTGATCTTTGCGACGGCAAGCGATCCTGGACTGGCGATGGTCGGAAAGGACTTTTCAAGCCAGGCAAGGCTTGCCGCGCGCTTCGGGTGATCGGGCGCATCGCCAAGTGCCAGCAAAGCCCAGCAGGTCGGAAGAATCAGCGCTTCGCCGTCGACGCCGTAAACCCGGGGATTGCCGCAGTTCCAGCCACCCCCTGAGCACATGCGATCGTAGAGCAGGCCGATGGCGAGCGGACGGCGATCGGACATGGGTTTGGCAAGTTGCGGAGGGACGGGAAGCAAAGCCGGCTCGCAGGCAGAACCCAAGGCCTCTTCCGGCTTCACTACCGTTGCAAAAGCGAGGAGTGCGAAGGCGGTGGGTTCGACCCAGCTCGAAGTGCGCGGGGTCCAGCCCCAGCCGCGGAACTCGTCGTTATGAGAGGCGTGCTGCTTCCGGGCGCTGAGGCTTTTCAGGAGTTTCTGCCAGCGGCTCGAGTCGCGCGGGTAGTCGTCGCAAAGCCATTGCAGCGCGGCGTGCACGGATTTTTCATGGGCGGGAAACTGCGCCAGGGTCAGCGCGCCAAGCGACGTGACCCAACCTCCGGAATTCATGCCCTTGGTGGCCGGCCACGAACCGTCGGGCAGTTGCGTAGACTTCAGGAAATCCAGGCCGCGGGCCATTTCGGACGGCGCCAAGCCGGTATCGGCCAAGGCCAGCAAAGCCCAGCACGTGGGTTCGACGCGGCTATCGCCGCCTTTCGCAAAAGCCCAGCCGCCATCGGAGTTTTGCGCATCCGCGAGAAGGCCCAGGATGGCTTGACGCGGCGAGCCGGCGGCTGGGGCAGATAGGTGCGAGCTGACGGGACGATTCATTCTTACCGGGGTTGCAATCTTATCGAAAGGAGCGAAGGAAATGGAGCGCAGAATCTAGTAGAGCGCGTTCTAAGTTAACCGCCCCTAGAAAGCCTTGCGAAGGGCGCAAGCTACATCACGGGACCGATCGCGGAATCGTCCGAGTCTTTCTCGACGGAGTCGCTCTCTTCTTCCTGGATTTCCAGCTGGTGAATCAAGCGGTGCAGATACCCGCGGGCTACGCCCAGGGCACGCGCAGATTCCGCTTTGCGCCATCCGTATTGGCGCAGCGTGCGCACAATAAGGCTGCGCTTGAAGCGGCGAATCTCTTCTTCGTAGGACGTGATGGGTGTGTCGGGATTCGGCTCGGCGGGAACATCCGGACTCGCCGCTGCGACCGGTTCTTCGATTTGCGAGATGGCGCGCATGGCGACGGGGAGCTGGGCCACTTCGATGGTCATGCCTTCGGACAGGACGACGGCGCGCTGGATTACGTTTTCTAGCTCGCGGACGTTGCCCGGCCAGTTGTAGTTTTCAAGCGCCTGCAGAACGGGAGCGGCGAAGCGGCGGGCCTTTTTGTGAAACGTTTCGGCCGAGCGCTGAAGAAAATGGTGTGCGAGGAGCGAGATGTCGTCGCGCCGTTCGCGCAACGGGGGCAGATGGAGCTCGACGACGTTAAGGCGGTAGTAAAGGTCCTCGCGGAACTTCCCTTCCTTGACCATTTCAAGGAGGTTGCGGTTGGTGGCGGAGATTACTCGGACATCGACGTTGATGGTCTTGTTGCTGCCAAGACGTTCGAAGCTGCGTTCCTGAAGAACGCGGAGAAATTTGGCCTGCAGGCCCAGGCCCAAGTCGCCGATTTCGTCCAGGAAGAGCGTGCCGTGGTTTGCGGCTTCAACGCGGCCCTGGCGGCTCGTAAAGGCGCCGGTGAAAGCGCCCTTCTCATGACCGAACAGTTCGTCTTCGACCAAGGTTTCGGGGAGGTTGGCGCAGGAAAAAGCGACCATGGGTCCGGTTCCGCGCAGGCCCTTGTGGTGAATGGCGCGCGCCAGCAGCTCTTTGCCAGTGCCGGTTTCGCCGGTGATCAAAACGTTGACGTCGCAGGGGGCGATGCGTTCGGCAAGAGCGAACAGCTCCTGCATGGCCGGGGAACTGCCGAGAAGACCATGCAGGCGACGGCCGCCGTTTTCGAGCGCGCGGAGGTGCCGGAGCTCGCGTTCGGCCGCGGTGATGCGATAGGCGCGGCGGAAGAGCAGACGGAGCTCCATGATGTTCGGCGGATTGGCGACGGAGTCGGTTGCGCCTTTTTCGATGGTGCGCAGCAGGAGGCTGCGGTCTTCGGCATCGCAGAGAACAAGAACGGGAGGATGGGCTGGCTGAGCGTTGATGTCATCCAGAAGACGCAGGCCGATTTCCTCGGTCTGCTCGGTCGAATGGCGCAGGTCGAGCAGGACTACGTCAGACCAGGTGAGGAGTTCCTGCAGCTGATCCACGCGGCTGCTGCCGTTGGTGCGAAGAGCGAAGCCGTCGCCCAGTGCCCGCGCAACTGCTTCGCCCAAACCGCTGTCATGACTGAGGAAGGAAACTTGGAGGAGCTCTTTATCCACTCTACGATCTCCAAACCGGACGCTCGGCTTGGCTCCTTATAGCAATCGGAGCCTACTGCGCTGAAAAAAGGCCCGAACCGCGAAAAAAATTGCCCAGAAATTGAGGACGTACCGGGACGCGCCGGGGCCTGGGTTGGCGCCGTACAATCTTACCTCAGAGTCGACCTCCAGAGGGTCGTCTAAAAGCCATCGGTGTCACCATTAGGAGCATGTAACCTGCCGTTTGCACGAAAGGTGACAGCGATGTCCGTGAAACCAAGTAACTGAAAAACAGGGATTTAACCGTAGCGAGAGGTCGTAAGACGAAGCCCTGAGGAGAGTACTGGGACAATAGTTGAAAAAGTTTTCCCTGTGCGGGGTCCCCCTTGGGTCCGTTCGCGCCAAATCTGGCTTTCGCCTTATTGTCGCCCGGAGCGTGGAGCTATCGCTAGCGTTTCGGGGCTCCAGAGGCGGCCGGAGGATCGGACGGTACGCCGACCAGGATATCGATGCTGATGGGTTTCCCTCCGCGAACCGCAGGCTTGAAGGTCCATTGCTCAAAAGCGCGTTTCGCGGCTGCATCCATTTCGTCGGACAGGCCTTGATGGACGACCAAGTCGGCGACCTTGCCCTCTTCGCTGATGCGGCCTTTCAGAATCACGTATTTGTGGAGTTTTTCCTGAGGCAGAGGGGTGCGTTTGAAATCGAAGCGCAGCTCGGGTTCCGGGGGCACGATACCTTCTTCCATTCTGACCACGCTCGAGTAAGTTTGCTTCGGCCGCGCGGCAGACTGGCCCTCGGCGGGCGTCTGGCAATACTGCAACGTCCAGTTCTTTCCGGACGCGGGCAGGAAAATGGTATAGATCTTGCCGCAGTGCAAAGCGCCGTAGATGCCTAGGCCGCCGCCACCCATCGGGCCTGCGGCTACGAGCATGGTGTTCTTGCGCAGGCCAGTCAATTTGGGCAGCGCGAAGACCAGATGTTCGGCCTCGAGATTGCCGAGACTCTTCGAATTCTCGCCGCCGCTTCCGGGGATGCTCACCAAGTTTGCCGAGCCGCCGTTGCCTCCGCCGCCGGACGCGCCAGAACCTGTGCCGGTCGCCTCGTTGGTGCCTCCGTTTGCGCCGCCACCGGTTCCGCCGGTTGGTGAGCCGTTCGGCTGTCCACCGGGTGCCCCGGTGCCGTTTCCACCCGGAGCAACCGAGAAGTCTCCGTAGCGATTGCCGGGAGGCAGCGCGACCATATCCGAAGAGGTGCCGGGATTCGTGCTGAGGATGAGCAGACCTTGTCCGGGAGTACCGTTGCCTTCGATTTCGGGCGCGCCTACTTCGGTAGAGCTGCCTCGCGTGCTGGAAGGCATATTGGGTGCGGGCGCCGCGCCGATGGGCACGGCCAGTTTCGGCTGAATGACGGTGGCCAGGAGCTGATCGGTCAAAGGCTGTTGCACATTGGCCTGCGCCAGGCTCGGAGCGATGGTGACGACCTCGCGGCTGGCCTGCTGCAGCGGTTTTACTTCTTTCGGGCTGAAGTGCAGCGGCACCTTCGGAGGCTGCGGTTTTGCGAGCAGCATATTGGGCAACTTAATATCCGCCTTGATGCGCAGCTCGGGAGGGCTGAGGGGTTGAATGATGGTTTGATGATTGTTGTCGGGAAGCTTCGGATGCGAAACCGCAAAGAGCATTTGCGAGGAAGTCGCGCCCTTGATCGGCGGGAGTTCGGGTTGCAAGCCGCTTCCTGGAGCCGCACCCGGCCCGGGAGCCACCATGCGCGCGGGCTGTCGACTGTCGGGATTCACCAGATGGTAATAAATCACCTGCTGATCGCGGTCGGCGACGTTGGCGGCTTGTGTGACCTGGAAGGGCAAAAACCTCATTACGAACGGCAAGAGCATGAATGCGAAGCCGTGCAGTACGGCGGAAACGCCCATCTGCTTCCCTGCAAAGCGCCGCGGCAGCAGCGGTATGTTGTGAAAGTAGCTTACCGCCATGAACGTGAGGTGCGCTGGATAACGGGAAAAAAGCGTGCCCAGGCGAGAGAACCACGAGGATCTAAAAAATTTGCGCGAGACCAAAAACTCCGGATCGCGCGCGCGCGAGGATGAAACCAGAGCGCCGGGCTTTGCCTGTGGACGGACCGAAGGTTGCAGCAGGCTTTTTGCCTCGAGGACGGTACGGGCTGAGCTGTTGCGCTCGAAGATCACAGAGCCTTTCTTTTCCGCAAACTGTGGGCAGCAAGGAACGCAGGCGCGAACAATGCTTGGAAGTGAATACACCCCAAGTAGACCTTAGTTTCGGTGCACGAACAATTCCAAAAACTTAGGGCTCATGCTAAAGGTAATATTCGGGTCCGGAAGCGTCCGCGGACGCACCAAAAGTCATTTCTAAAGTCTCCGAATGAGTACTGGTGCTCCCGCTGTTGTCTGATTTTGTGAACCTCTGGTGCCACCGATACAAGCTGGTTACACCAGTACTACTGCGGTAAGCTATTGAAACAAAAGGCCAATCTCGGATGCGGAATAAGCTTTGGTTTGGTTGTACTCATGCTTTCCATTCTCCGGGCATTCTGGCACGATAGGTCTCTTTCTAAAGGAGATCCAACTTCGATGGCACGGTTCTGGTTCGATCGAAAGTCGCCCGCGCTTGTCGCGGCCATTCTGACGGCAGTGCTTGGCGCGACGTTTGCGGCCGGAGCGCGTGCGCAAGCGATTGCTGAGGTGGCGGGAACGACATCCGTCGCAGCCTCCGCTACGGCGGCGGCGAAGCCGATCGTGATGCCGAACCTTGCCAGTGCGGCAACACCGAGCTCACAACATCTGATTGCGTCGGGCGCCCCGCCGGCCCAAGAAACCAATGTTCGCGACTTGCAGGCGAAGGCCGGAAAAGATGCCGGAAAAGTGCTGCTTCGGGCCACGCCGGCGGCGTCGCAAATCTGGGTAAACGGAAAGATTGTGGGCAAGACACCGCTCTTGCTCGTGTTGGCTCCCGGGAAGTACCAGGTGGAAATGCGCGGAGTGCGCGGCGAAACCGCGACGAGCACCATCGATCTTTTGCCACGCGAGACGCGCGAAGTGCAACTGAAACTGCAATCGCTCTATCCAGCGCGGGTAAAGTATCAGCAGTAGAACGAGCGCGGCGACGCGCGAATTAGGAGGCTCCATGGCGGGCATCGAGTTCGACCGGCAGGTTTTCGCACCGGCTGCGGAGGCCGAAAACAAGCCGTCGCCCAAGATCTTTGGAACCATCGCGTTGGTGGTCGCGCTTGGACTCGCAGGTCTGGTCGGCTACAAAATCTTCACGCAGGTCAGCCAGCAACGCGCGCTGTCGGAAGCCAATGCGCAAATCGAGCAGCTACAGCTGCAGCTTGCCGATTCACAGAAGCAAATGGAGGAATTGCAGAAGAAGCACAAGGCGGTGCCGAAAGTCGAAGCTCCCGCGCCAGTGGTAGCGCCGGTGGCGGTGGCAAAAACCCCTGCGCCGCGCCGCACCTACCATGTAACAGCCGGCAGCGTGCTTCCGCCGCAGCCCGCAAAGTTGCAGCCCGTTTCGCAAGCTTCGGCGATGCCCGCCGTGAATCCCGAAACCGCGGCGATGAAGACCGAACTGGCTGCGAATCACGAGGCATGGCAGGCGACGACGGACCGTCTGGCGGATGTCGTTGGCGTAGTCGGCCAGCAGCAGAACGAAATCTCGGAAACCCGCGAGGCGGTAAACCAGCTGCTGACTCAAACCAAGCGGCGCGCGATGTCGTTCGAGTTGCAACGCGGCAATTCCCAGGTGCCAGTCGGGCCGGTCTCCCTGCAACTGAAAAACGTGGACACCAAGGGGCAACGATACTCGGTTTGCGTGTATTTCGAGGAGCGCTGCACGGAATTGAAAGATCGTTCGCTGAACGAAGTGGTGGTATTTATCGTCTCGAAGGACCGCGGGCCGCTCGAACTGGTCGGGACCAAGATTCTGCGCGACGAGCTGGTTGGATATCTGCAAGTCCCCGTCGAACAGCCCAAAGCGCAGTAGGACCACGGCCCCTTTCTTCCCTGGACCCGGTATTTGGCGTTATGCTGCGCCCGAGTGCGGACTTATGGGCCGGTGCCTGTTGTCTTGAATGCCCCGGCCGGATTGGCCCGCCAAATGCCTGTAATTTTGTTGGATAGCTGCACGGAGTTGCCCCGGTGTATCCCTCCGTGCACTCTTTGGATGGTCACCAGCCCATGACTGACTTCTTGACGGAAATGAATTCCGGCCCGCTGGTCGTGCCCCAGCGGATCGAGCACACTGGCATCCGGCGCGGACTGCTCGAGGATCTCGCCTTGAAGGTTCTCTATCTCGGCGGCGAGATGACGCTCATCGAGCTAAGCGACCACCTTTGCTTGAGCCTGGGTGTGGTCGAAGAGATCTTCCAATTCTTCCGCAAAGAGCGACTGGTCGAAGTGAAAGGCATGGTTGGCGGCACGCACCGGATCGCCACCAGCGCCGAAGGCCGGCAGCGTGCCGCCGATCTTCTATCCCTAAACCAATACACCGGCCCGGCTCCCGTTTCCCTCAATGATTACATCTCGCGGATCAAGCATCAGAGCGTGCAAGCCAGCGGAGTGCGCCCCGAACAGCTCGAGTACGCGTTCCAGCAGCTGGTGCTGACCGACGACATGCTTCTGCGGGTAGGAACTGCAGTGGTTTCCGGGACCTCCATGTTCCTGTACGGCCCTCCGGGAACGGGCAAGACCAGCATCGCCAACCGCATCACGGAGATCTATAACGACTACGTTTGGGTGCCGTACGCGGTCGAGGTGGACAACCAGATCATTACCGTATTCGATCCCGGCGTGCACCGGCGTCGGCTGGAATCCGAGATTGATGATTCCGATCGCCGCTGGGTCCTGTGTCACCGGCCCTGCGTGGTCACGGGCGGCGAATTGACCGGTGAAATGCTGGAACTGCAGTTTAACCCGGTGGCGCGTTACTATTCGGCGCCGCTGCAGATGAAGGCCAACAACGGAATTTTTGTCTTGGATGATTTCGGACGCCAGCGGATGCGCCCGCAGGAACTGCTGAATCGGTGGATGACGGCACTTGACCGGCGCATCGAATTCCTCGCTTTGCCGGGCGGACGCAAATTCGAAATTCCCTTTGACACGCTGGTGGTTTTTTCGACCAATATCGAGCCGATGCAGCTGGGTGACGACGCGTTCCTGCGCCGCATCCCCAACAAGATCAAGGTGGACTTCGCGACCAAGGAACAGTTCATGAAGATTTTCCGCCGCGAAGCGGAACAGGTACGCGGTCTGCCGGTTCAGCAGGACGTGCTGGACTTTCTGATCCGGCACCTTACCGAGGAGATCAAAGTTCCCCTGTCGCATTGCTACGCGCGCGACCTGCTCGACCAGATTTTCTGGGCGGCGCGCTACCTGCACGCCAAGCCCGAATTCACTCGGGATCTTGCGAAGTGGGCTTGCAGCAACTACTTTTTCTCGGGCCGGGTCAACGGGGACAGGAACACCGCCCGGGACGAGCGCAAGCAGTCCTGGTAATCCTTAGCGGCGCCTCGAAAGCAGAATCCAGAATTCACTCCTGACTAGATTCGTCCACCGGGGGCGGTTCGGCCGAACCGCCCCTCGATGGATCGGGCCGTTCTTGCGCTTGCTCAAAGCGCGCAAGCAGACGGATTTAAGGCGCAGGCGCTCGCCGCGTCCAATAGCGATTGGCCTTCGGCGATGAGATTCTTGGCTTGCTGTTCATCGATCGAAAGGCCGCTGAACTGCGCGCCTTCGAGCATGTCTTTGATTTCTGACGCGATGGCGTCGCGCTCGCTGGTCCAGGCGGCGATTTTGCCTTCCAGAGCGTTGTAGACCGCATCGCCGTCGGAAGTGCTCTGGATGGCAAAGGTGGAGACGGTCAGGGTGCTTTGCGCCAGCGAGCCAAACGGCGCGTTGACCTGTTTGTAGAGCTGGCCCAGGCGCAGCAAGGTTTCCGAATGCGCGTGCAAGCTGCTTGGAACCGTGTTGGGATCGACCATTTCCAGAATGGCGCGGCCGTCATGCTGGTAATCGTCCTTGAGGCCCAGCAGCAGCATGATGGTGGGGCGAAGGTCGACGTGGTCGGTAAAGAAGTCGGCGGGATCCGTGATGCCGAGATTGCGCACGCCGGGACCGACCATGGCGATGTAGGTGCGCGCGATTTCAGGTTGGATATCGCCATGATTCCAGGCGAAGCCGGTGCCGATGAGCGGGGTGGTGGTTCCAGTGCCGGTAAAGAAGAAATTGGGATTGCCGAAGAGAGTGAAGGTGGGCTCGCGGTTGGGATCGAAAGACGACCTCATGTGCAGGAGCCGCTGGCCGACCTTGTCGACGAGCGCACCCTGCAAGTCTGTGCCGAGGCCCGTGCCAAGTAGGCCCTCGTTGAGGCCGGTGTGCGGGTTGAGCGCGCTGATCCCGCCCATGGTCCGTTCCAGTTGCCGAACCGCGGGCGCGCTTGGGTCAGGATTGCCCGGCACATAGGTCGTAGCCGCATCGTCGAAATGGTAGGAGAAGGCGGTGGAATTGCCGGCGGCAACGGTGACCAGGCTAAGGTCGAGTTGAACCTCGCCGACGCCATTGACACCGTAAGTGCAGGGAACATGGACGCCGTCGCAGCCGGCCGGGCTCGGCGCTCCGCCGACGAAATGGTCGCCTTCGTCGGGCGTAAAGATAAAGAGCGTGTTCGATTCGTCGATGCCCGCGGCCTTCAGGTTGGCGAAGAAGGTGCCGAAGGCGGCGTTGAAGTCGCCGAG
>Ga0126370_10000416_pt1 | contig 17503 bp, 15 predicted proteins | sample PanSoiMetaPlot_3_FD_92586 | JGI IMG/M metagenome (GOLD analysis project Ga0126370, IMG submission 92586) | Tropical forest soil microbial communities from Panama - MetaG Plot_3 | ecosystem: Environmental > Terrestrial > Soil > Tropical forest > Bulk soil | place: Panama | collected 2016-02-17 | reverse complement strand
GCACTCGAGCGCGACGTTTGCGGCCCCCATGCAGTTCACATCGTGAGCGCGCTTCTGGTCGCTTTCACAGCCATCTATGTCCGTATATGCCGCCGCAAGCACAGTGCACTCTGGTCTAGAGGCAGCAAAAATGTTGTGCAAGTGCAAGCGATCACTAATGTCGGCATTGCAATCGCCCAGGGCACGAAACTTGTCCGTTTGCCACTCTTCGAGCAGAACTCTGCCCAACAAACCGGTAGCGCCAAAGATAAGAACTCGCATCGTTGAACTCTACTTGAAATAAGCTGGCAGATCAGAAAACCTTGGGAGCGCTCGGTCCTTTTCCGAAAGGATTGCTTCCGTGTCACGAACGGGCCAAGCAATCGCAAAGTCCTGGTCGTTCCACAACACTCCTCGGTCGTGCTCCCGCGAATAATAGGTCGTTACCTTATAAATGACCTCTGTATTTGGCTCCAACGTACAAAAACCATGCGCGAATCCAACGGGCACCAGAAACTGGTTCCAATTCGACGCGCTGATAATTCGCGCCACGTGTTTCCCGTAGGTCGGCGATCCGCGCCGGATATCCACGGCCACATCGAAAACCGATCCCCGTATCACGCGCACCAGTTTGTCCTGCGCGAACGGCGGAATCTGAAAATGAAGTCCCCGCACCACCCCGCGCTCCAGCGACAACGAATGGTTATCCTGCACGAATTCCAAGTTTGTCCCAAGCGGAGTTAGCTCTGCTTTGTTGTATGTCTCCGAGAAAAACCCTCGATGGTCTCTGTGGATTCGCGGCACAATCAACTTCACATCCGCAATCTCCGTTTGCGTTACTCGAAAGGATGGAGCAACGCTAGAGACCATGGAGCCCCCCGTTCGTTCGTTGTGGGATTGATTTTTTGCCAATCTCTGGAGGCGAAACGAGAACCTGTTTTTTTGAAGCTGCTGCCAGGGACAGTTCCTCTGCCAGCAACGCCTTCTCCCGCATCATCTTTGCGGCACGCCACAGTGATTCAAATGTTCCCGCGTCCGTCCACCCGCCCTCGATCATTTCGTATTCCAGTTTTTCCTCGCGAAGGTAGGAATTATTAACGTCTGTAATCTCAAGTTCTCCACGGCCCGATGGCCTCAATGGCCTCACGCGATCGAACACCGTGTCGTCGTAGAAATATACGCCTATCACTGCATACGGTGACGCAGGCAATACTGGTTTTTCTTCGATTTTTACAATTCGCTTGCCTTCAAATGCGGGCACGCCAAAGCGCTCCGAGTCCGGCACTTCCTTCAGCAGGATTAGCGCTCCTTCCGCCTGCCTTTCGAACTTCTCCTTTGAGTCCTGAATACTGTTTTCCAGGATATTGTCTCCCAGAATCACGCAAATTTTTTCTCCCGCCGCAAACGGTTCGGCTAGTCGAAGCGCGTCCGCGATTCCTCCTTCGCCTTCCTGGTAGGCGAAGCTCAGTTGCTTCAGACCGAAGTCCTTGCCATTGCGCAACAGGCGCAAGAAGTCTCCCGCGTTATTGCCACCTGTCACGATCAGGATGTCCTGAATTCCCGCGCCCACCAGCGTTTGCAGCGGATAATACAGCATCGGCCTGTCGTACACCGGGAGCAAGTGCTTGTTCGTCACTCGCGTCAGCGGATACAATCGCGAGCCCGATCCCCCTGCGAGAATCACGCCTTTCATATTCCTCTCCCTAGCATTGGTCTGATTTAACCCTCTCGTCAATGCGAAGGCACAACAGACTCCTGTCGCACGATCAGCAACCTGCCTTCTACTCGGTATTGCACGGCGTCAATAATCTCTCGTAATCAAGGCTTAGTAGGCATTTTTGCCAATGAGCCCAGCAAGGACTGTCATTAGAATGATACGCAGATCAAAAACCAAGGACCAGTTTTGGAGGTAATACAGGTCGTACTCTATACGATCAGGGATTGAGCTGTCGCTGCCACGCAGTCCGTTCACCTGGGCCCAGCCGGTAATTCCACACTTTACGTTGTGACGCGCCATATACCACGGAATTTCCTGACGAAACTTCTGAACGAAGAATGTCAATTCCGGGCGAGGTCCCACGACACTCATATCGCCTCTCAGGACGTTAATAAACTGAGGAAGCTCGTCCAAGCTCGCACGCCTGAGAAATCTCCCAATTGAGGTGACTCGATGATCGGTACGAGAAGTGTGCAGCTCATTGGAACCACGAGAGCTCTGCAAGAACATAGTGCGAAATTTAATCATTTTGAAGAGACGGCCATTCAGGCTAACCCGTTCCTGAAGAAAAAACACCGGACCCGGGGAAGTCAATTTAATAACGACCGCAATTAACAGCATCAATGGCGTACCTAGAAGCAAGACCACAAGGGAAAACCCGACGTCGAAGATGCGCTTGCCCAAAGCGTAAGCTACGGTATCAACCGCATACGGGCGTACGTCGAGCAGTGGGACGCCGCAATAGTCAAAGATCCTTTCAGGAACAAATACACCTTCTCCCAAATCCAAGACTAGTCGCACAGGAATGCATAGATGCTGAACCTTCTGAAGAACTTTTTGGGCTTCACCCATGCGATTGGGAGGCAGCGCTACGAGAATTTCAGCACAGTGAAACACATCTACCACATCGTCCAGTCGTTCCCAGTCCAATACAGGCGAGTCCTGAACTGTTTTGATCTGATCTGGAAGAGCAACAAAACAGACGACCTTACAACGAGCCAGTTGGCTCTTTGCTAGATGTCTGCTGACACCCACCGCGACTTCGTCTGCCCCGACTATCGCGATCGGGAATCTGCCATTCTTGGACTTTTCGAGTATATGCATAGCCGCGCGGAAAAGATGGATTAAACAGAAACTCAGAAGAAACAGGAAAGCACAACCGATTATCACAAACATGCGCGCGATTATGGTCCTATAGAAGAAGAAGAGAGAGAGCGAGAGAAGTGCACAAAAGGCAGTAGCCTGTGCCGCTATTAGGGCTCCGGTCGGAAGGCTCAACAGCCTAGCGATACGGTTTAATCGGAGACGGTCTACGATCAATGCCCATAACAGTGTCACCAAAAGGGTGAAAACGACGTACGGGTAGGTATCGACTTTTATACTATTATCGAAGATCCCTGATCTGAACCGAATGTATCCGGCAATGGAGAAAGCGATCCCCGGGATAGAAAAGAACGCTATCGTCAGCCAGAACTGCGCCAGATTGAGCGAACGTTTAGTCATCGGTTCCAGCCTTCCCAAAAACGCAGCTGATTCAACTTGTGCTGCATGCTGTTATGTCCTCGGACAGTCGCTTGGACAGCACTTCTTTGTATGAAATTTGCTCCGCGGGAAGATAAAAATACTCAGCCCGCATCACCAAAGATCGAAGACTCCATATCCACTAAAACGGCGCTTGAGGTTCTTAGGAAGGCACCATTCACTTACACCCAGAAGCAGGCCTGCGGTCTTTGCGACATCTTGGTGGACAGAAGCGCCAAATTTCCCTTTATGCCCTTTCTCATATTCCGTCAGCTTTTTCCAAACCATCGCACTTATTTCCACCATCATCGACCGACGCATTTCTCGGTTCCAAATGCCGAGACGCCGGAGGGTCACACCGTAATCGAAGTAACGCCGAAAGAGTTCAGTGGTTGTGTGATCATGTGAGTGATATACACAAGCTCGTGGTTCGTAGACGATTTTCTTGCCACTTTCGAGGATCCGCTTTGCGATTCCTATGTCTTCAAATATTTTCAGCTCTTCGGGGAAACCTGTCACTTGCCAAACATTCTTCCTTATCGCTGAATTTGCGTCGGAAAAAAAATAATAGCGATAGCCCAGTTTCTCCCTTGACTTTACATCCTTCACAATCTTGAGATCGCCGTAATGAACATTTAGGGTATACTGCCGCTCTATATTCCGGCCGGACTTGGGCAGTTGCTTGCCGTACACAGCGCCTACTGTCTCGTCCGTAAAGTTGGCCAGCATTGCCGCGAGCCACGCGTTGGACGAAGGAATGGCGTCTTGCGACAGAAACACGAGGAATTTCCCCTCCGCGAGACTTGCTCCATGATTTCGCGTGCGTGCGTGGTGGAACGTCTCCGGCGGGATACGCTCCAGCCGCACTGGATAGCGCCGTACTATCTCTAGCGTGCTGTCCGTCGAACCTGAATCGATGACGAGGACCTCTACTCGCCCCGCCCCCTTCTGAGAAAAAACAGCTTCCAGGCACACACCGATATCCTGCGCTCCATTTTTAGTTGGAATTATGACTGACGTCTCGATCACAGCTGAAGCCTCGACGGCATGTTTTTCGACAACGGCATTACCTGTTCTCAGGAAACGTAGGATTTGCCACTACACTCCCAGCGGATTTCTTAGCGTAGATTGCCAACATTTCTTTTGCGGTGTTGTCTATGCAGAATTGCTCCACCGCTAGTTTCCGAGCTGCCTCTCCCATTCTTCTTCTTTCTTCAGGATAGTCGTAGAAATATTCGATCGCATTGGCCAGCGCATGTGGATTTTGGCGTTCGATGCACAGACCCGTCTCGCGATGAATGAATGTATCGCTTCGGGGGTTAGTCATGGCTACAATGCTGGGGACACCGAAAAAAGCTGCTTCGAAGACGGGCCGACCAACTGCGTCCAAGTGTGACGGAAAGCAGACTACGTCCACATTCTCAAACACGGCCCGAATATTCAGGGTAAAACCTACCAAGAAGACACTGTCCTGAAGTTCGTGCCGCTGAATGAGTTTCTCAACATCTTGTTTAACTTCCCGGGCAAACCCCAACTTGCGGAACAAAATCCCTCGCAGCCCGGAGAGTTCCCTATTGCCTTCTCCCACCAATATGAACTTCGCTGGGATTTTTCGCTCTTTGCACAACCTTGCGGCCTCGATGAACTCGTAAACGCCTTTCAAGGCGAGCAAATGTCCGATCATGGCGACTCTGATCGTGCCGTTTCTCTGTGCGTGCAAGCGCGGGTCCACAGACGATTCTGCTTCACCGCCAGGAAGCGGCGAGAATCCGTTGTGAACGATTTGCACCTCGATCCCCTCGGGGAGACTTTGCATTACCGTATCGTCGATCGCCACAACTGCATCGCAGAATCGGCGCACAATCCAGCGAACCAAACGGGTCCGCCAGCGCCCTTTGGTCGTCTGTTGAACCGAGCGTACGTGCAGAATGAGGGGCGTCCGGAATACCAGCTTTGCAAGGACTGCAGCCGGAAGTGCCGTGATTTCGTTGACGTGGACCAGATCAATCGAAGGCCACTTTAGTTTGGCGCGAATCAGCGCCAGGAGTGTCGGAAAGAGGTAATAAATCTCGCGGAGGAGAATCAGCCATCTGCGGCCACGATAGTATCCATGCCTTGTGTTGTCAAATTGCGAAATTCCTCGGCATTCGATAATCGGAAATCCTTCTTTCCTGAACAAATCAGCCACGTTGCCTTTTGGCGTTACCACGTGCGCCCGGACCCCCTCTGAAGAAAACGCCCTGATCATTTCGAGCAGACTGCGTGACGAGCCGTTGAAGCTTCCGCACATATGTACATAAAGAATCGACTTCCGGATTTGAGGACCGGATGATGGATCACGCTCCATTAGGAGGGTTAAGGAAGCTCTTTGCGTCCCAGACGAGTCATTCACGAAATATTCGGTCTCCTTCCCGTCGTGGTTACAACGTGCTGGATGTGACGGCGTTTGCCGCGACTCAATGTGTTACGAGTTGGTCCATTATGTGCCGAACGTGATCCGGATAGTTGTCGAGTGCGGGCTGGTCGGCACTAGTCATCTTCGGCTCTTCAAGGTTGATGTAGTGTCCGGTAGTTACAACCAACTGGAGTGTTTTCCGCACTGAGCCGCGCTTGTGTAGCCCCCGATGTATTCCGCAGCCCGCATCCATGATAATCAGAGTTCCCTTGGGTCCTACCGCGTCGAAAATTGGATACTTGCCGACAATGTCCGTGTCCTTGTACTTGTACCGATCCCAAGGATTGCGAGTGAATTTGTGGGAGCCAATCGCGAATTGAAGGTGGGTGTCGTTCACAGTCAACTCATTTACGAGCAACATAAGGGTAATCTGCCGATAGCAATCGACGTGAAACTTGGCCGATACCTCGGCCCTCGAAAATTCGTCTTGTGGGGTGTCAGCGGCCATCGCGTTCTTGATGGCCCAAGGCTGCTGCCGGTAGAAAGGCTGGCGTTGGTAATAGTTGTAAAGAATGCCGCAGACGTCAGGGTTAAAGACCAAGGGGGCTAGACCAGGATCGTTAAAGAAGAGTCGGTAGTTTATCGTGTTCGATGCTTCCGCACGAGATCCTAGGGTGATGACTTCGAACCTCCGAGGCAGGGGCGGTTTGTCTCCCCCCATTATGGAGAAATACGTCTGGTCAAGATGGTCAGCCACCGCTTCGAAGCCAGGTACGGCTGTAATCCCATTTTCGCGTAGCTCGTAGAGGTACTTCTCAGCCTCGGCAGAAATCGGCACGCCGGGACGGTGCTTGTCGGGCGTGTAGTACATCTTCCAGACCAGCCCCTGTAGGTGTTCATTGTAGAAGAAACGGTTGTGGATGAATCCTTTTACCTGCTTGTCGATTCTGGATACTAGGTTCATATTTTCTGCCTTCCTGGTCGCGGATGATAGCCCGACCAATTTGGGATATCGATTGTGCGAGCTGATAACAGATCAAACTAGGTCTGACGCGAACCCTCTAACAGAGGCCCTCCGGGGCCCTTTGCCTTCTGAGGTGAGAAAAATGGCAGGGTTGTACCGTCACGGCTGGCGAAAAACCGACAAACTCTTATTAGCCCACATGCCATGAGGAGTCCCATGAAGACGCTTATGTGAAAAAGCTGAGTGACGCCCCCACCGTTTAACCATCCAAGGAGAACAGTGCAGCATAAATAGGTTGAAACGAGGGACGTCAATATAGCCCAGCCGTTAACTAAAGCAGACTCTAAGACGTTATAGAGAATACCAACGTACAACCCGGCAAAGGCGGAGAAGCATAGATACCACGGCGAACCTAGCGCAATTACCCCTTCCGAAAATACTGTTCCCGTTACAGTGTGGCCACCGGCGATATCCTGGAGTGGAACATTGGAAAGTTCCGTTAGTATCAAATCGTAGTGAAACTCGACCCAGCGCGTATAATCGCGCTTCTCTATTCCACAGAGCAGAGAGAAAAGCCGGTCACCCATCGCTGCATACAAAGTTGGGAGATAACGTGGAAACTTCTGGTTATCCTTGTACATGTCCCACACCGACCACGAGACGTCGCCCTGAATGACTGTTGCCCTTATCGCAAGTATCGTTACTCCCTCTGTCAGGCCCTCGTCCGTTCTATCAAATAACATGAAGGTTCCCGTCAGCAAGACGCACGCAATCAAAGCAAGCACGAAGACTTTCCTGAAGGAAACTTTCCAGTAAATGATAAGAAGACTTGGAAATAGCATTGTTAGTGCGGTCGACTTAAATCCCCAATTCAGACCGATGAATGAGCAAAGCGCAAAGTTGAGTCCTAAGAGAGCATGTTCCTTCGGCGACTTCAAACTCTTGGTGAAGACAAAACTCAGAAATGCGAGAAGTGATGGAGCGAAATAAAAGGTGATCCAACGCGCGATCGCTCCCATATAGTCCAAGCTTGCGCGGAACTCCTGCTTTATTACTTGGCCTTTTAAGACGCCTATCCCTCCCGCACCAAACAGCATTACCACAAGAAACAGAAGATTGAATGCAAGAACTGTATACGCTAACGGAACAAAGTGGGGCAGACGAATGCTCCCGGTCTTCATTCTATTTCGAGAGCCGATCTTCTTCTTGATCGTCAAAAAAGTGACGGCCAATAGCACGACACAATGAGCAGCATAAGCTAGGGATGCTCCGTTCGGATGCCCAAGCTCGGCAGTGTCTATAGAAGGTGCCCCACTCTCCATAAGGATGATTCCAATCAGTGGAGAGAAGAGGACAAAGGCGAGAAGGTACTTAAACATTTGCTATTGTGTATTGAAATTTCCAGAGAGTGGTCGATCAACAACCTCGCTAGCGTCGCCCCAGCAAAATACTTGCGACACGGTTAAATCGTTTGATCCGTTCCGTCAGAGGATAGTTTGTAGGGTAGTCCTCGAATGTTCGAGTGGGCAGCGACATGATTCCTTCGAAGTCCTCCTCAAGAATCCCGAGTTTCTTAATCACATATTCTCTTTCCTCTTTCAGCTTTTCAGGCGGAAAGACTGGTTTTTCCATGTTTTCCAAAGCCTGCTTGCGAGTCATCTGGCCCGAACAGATTAAATTCGAGTAGTGCGCTTTTCTCTTATCGATGTTGAATTTCCTCGGGAGGATATACGCTTGAAAGAACCGCGTGTAGATGGATTCATAGTGCTTCCCTCCGTAGTTGATCCAGCCGAGTTCTTTCTGAATGATGTCCATCGCTCGCTGCTTGTCATAAGAGACATAGTTGAGGATTGAAACCATTTGAATTTTCTTTAGCACGCGGTAATAAAAGAGTTGAGGCAAACCGACGCAAGGATACGTCGAAAGTTTTTTGGATCCGAACCGTCCATGGATACCTTTGATGTATTTTAGGTCGAAGTAGCCATAGCCCCACTTACGCGGCATGATCGCTTCGCTGATCACGTTGGTTCCCAGGATAATGTAGCGCACCCCATGGCGGCTCGCGACATGGTACAGGGTCGCGAGAATTGCATGGTCCGTGGGGACCTCGCCGTCCGGAGTAGAGGCCCGCAGGAACGAGATTTGAAGGTCCTTGAATTCCTCCCAGTCTATGACATACGTGTACAGATCGATGTCTAGTCTTTTGAGCACGTTTTCGATATTTCCAACCGCAAGCTCAGAGTCCCAGCCATTGTCCAGGTGAACAGCGAGAGGCCGGAAGCCAAGCTGTTTAACGAGGTAGGCAACGTAAGTGCTGTCGACGCCTCCACTCACCCCGATAACGCAATCGTATTCCTTGCCTTTTCCTCTGTTTGAGATCTCACGGACCAGTTCGTCCAGCTTATGTTTGTTCTCCTGGCCCTCAAACAAGCGCGCCCTAGCAATTTGTTCGTACTGACGGCAATGACAACAAACGCCGTTGTCGAAGATAATGCCCGGGTCTGTGGTGTCCATGATGCACTTTGTGCAGACACGGTAGCCGGTCTGCTGAATACTGTTGCGCGGTTCTTCACTTTCCAGAACGGGGGCGATCTTGGGAGAGCTCATCAAATCCTTTCCTCCAACTGAGGCCTTATAGAACGCACTGGTTGCAGCGTTCCCTCCAGCTCTTGTTTCGATGGATAGCTAATCAGGACAGCTCGATGTTTACCGTGGAACACAAACAAACTGCCAGCGGCCGCAGCAGACGCGGCCCCCTTATCGAGCACTTCATTAACATCCTCGAGTTTACCTGCACCGCCACACGCGACCACGGGAATCGTAACCGCGTCGGTCACCTTCCTGATAAATTCGACATCATAACCTTGCATAGTGCCATCCCGGTCGATACAGTTCAGAAATATCTCCCCGGCACCCATCTTTTCCACCCGTTGCGCATATTCAACTGGATCTAAGCCCGTGTTCCTTTTGCCGGAATGAGTGTGCACAACATTTTTCCTTAAAAAGTTCTTCTTCACATCGATTGAGACAACGATGCTTTGACTGCCAAAGGTGTCGGACGCTGACTTTACGAGCGATGGATTCTCCACAGCCCCAGTATTGATACAGGCCTTTTCGACACCTGAGGAAAAAAGAGTTTTAATATCTTCCAGGCTTTGAATTCCTCCACCATACCCCAAGGGCATGAAGCATTCGCTGGCGATTGCTGAAATCACTTTGAAGGGGGGTCTCCTGCCTTCCAGCGAGGCAGTAATATCCAGAAACAGCAGCTCGTCTACTTCTTTGTCGTTGAAAATTCTGACCGCATTGATCGGATCGCCCACATACGTTGGGTTCTTGAACTTCACTGTCTTTACCAGTCCCTTGTCCTTCAGTAGGAGGCAAGGAATGATTCTGTGTCTCAGCATGATGGAATACTTAGCTGCGAGCGTAGCGACTGTTCTGGGGAGCCTTTAGAGCTTCGCAAAATTTTGCAGGATCTTCATGCCGAATTTGTGGCTTTTCTCGGGATGAAACTGAACTCCATAAAGATTACGCTTGTGAACGACGGAAGCGAAGTCAGATCCATAGTGCGTAATTGAAGAGACGTCTTCTTGGTTGTCACAGACTATGTGGTATGAGTGGACAAAATAGAACCTGGAATCATCAGGCATGTCTTGGAGTAAAGGGCATTCCTTCGTAGGATTGACAGTATTCCACCCCATATGCGGCACTCTGAGCCCCACATGACCGTTCGGCGCAAGTCTTACCGCCCGAGCATCCATCCATCCCAATCCAGCCAATTTGCCTTCTTCGCTGCATTTCGCCATGAGTTGCATGCCAAGGCAAATACCGAGAACCGGCTTTTTTCTTTCCAGGGCTTGATGGTTGAGAATTGGGACTAACCCTAGCATGCCCAAGTTGTTCATTCCGGAATCGAAAGCGCCCACACCGGGTAGAATGAGTTTGTCTGCCTTTTCAATATCAGAGGCTTCGGAAGTTATAGTCGCCGCCACACCAATCCTCTTGAACATGTTCGCGACTGAACCAAGGTTGCCTGTTCGGTAGTCAACGATGACAATCATCTACACTCCTGCGAAACTCTCTTGACTCTCGGGGCTTTCTGGATGCTCAAGCCCTGATTCATTTACACGTTTGTTTTCTCGATGAAAGGCTGTCCCAATAAAGGTTTCATAGTTCACCTGCCAATCTGCGGCCCAAAACAAGTTCGACGCCGGCATATGAAACTGCTTCTGAGCAACCAGGCTTGCAATGTCCGACGCTGTCTTGAATATTGGAAGAGTGTTGCTGCCGATGTGCAAGAGTGTATATGGATGGTCCATCGCGAAAGCAACTTTGCCGAAATGTAGGGCTTCGAACAACACGGTCGAGACTTCACCAGCAACAAACGTCGCTCTCAGCAGCGCGTCATACAAGTCGCTTGTAACGTCTATGCTGGCTCCGCTACTTTCTAGTTGGCCGTACCGCTCCCTTACCCAAGGCAACTCACCCGGATGCGGCCTGAGGATGACCTGATATCGCGAATGGTCGATGATTCGCGCCAGATCGATGGCGATTTGCTTCATCCCTTCAGGATTTGCACCGCCGGAGATAATCAAAATAACTTGTCTTGCCTTTTCCGGCCACTGTGATGCCGCGTTTGCCCGATGCTCCGAGAGATTTGGGTTGCCAATAACGACCTTCTTGGATGCCGTATTCATTCTTTCGTTCCAGTAGCTCCCATACGTCAGCACATAGTCGGGCAAATATTCTTTATAAACAGAAGACGATAAAATCCCTTTGCCGTAGTTATAGGCGGGGTGGTTCTCGCTGACAAAACCGTGCTGTAATTCCGCTGTCACCATTCCTCGCGCCTTTGCCCATTTGAAAAGATAGCCCCTCTGTCCGTAACTTCCATCCTCCACAAACATGATCGATGGTGAAAGCCTCTCGAATAATAGGTTGTAGTAACGATGAAGCGCTCTTAATCGTTTGCATCGCGAGATTAGGATTGACTCGATTTCAGTCCAGACACGCTGGTGGATCGGGTAGGCGAACCGAGATTTGAGAAATGAAATGAAGTCCCGAATCCCCGCCCTGTCCTGCCTACTACACTTAGTGAAGTTCGATTCCAAAACGCAGAGAACCGGAATTAGATCGTGGTATTTCACATTCGTAAATGCTCGAGGCCGCAAATACTGCCTTCTGGCGGAATCTTCAATGAGCAATGTCCTGTCTGGATACTCGCAAGCAAGCAGGTCATGCAGCCTATTGACGTGAGCGTTTCCACGGAGGACATTCGTAATCCCAGAAGCGAACATGACAATCGTGCTTCCGCTTGACTTACCGCCAGTAAACGGGTTCTTTGTGATCGTCTGGGAGATGTAGGAGCAGTACTGCCTCAAACCGAGCCTTTCCGTTCGAACGAACGGTGAACTCAAGCCATATGCTTCAGAGAACGCTGCATAAATCAGGGGGACTCGCACAAAGGGCCACATCGCCATCTGATCGAAGCGAAATCGATAATCCAAGATTTCAGGGCCTTCTTCTAAGCCCTTCAGCAATTCGGCCAATGTCAGAGGGAATCTCAAATCAGGACCAGCTCTCTTATCCTATGTTCCGGCCACAGCTTGTTCCTGCCGCCAAAACAACCAGGGAAGTGGATAGACCCTCGCACTCAGAATCCATACCATGATCAGAGAAATCAAAAAGGAGAGGGCGGTTGCTTGAGCTGCTCCAATGGGCCCGTTCAGTTTGATTAAGGTATAGCTTAGGATCACATGCAATATGCCCGATGAGAAAGTAATGGGTGCAAGCCATTTTGTTTTCTTCATAAAAAAGACTTGATTGACAACCATATAGTACATGCCGTCAAAGGCGTATCCGAGGGCAATCCACAACACAAACCCTGAGGCAGACTTGAAGTTTTTACCCAAAAAAACCTTGACTAGCCACGGCGACACCACACCGAGAGTGACAGATAAAAAGAGAATTACTGCGCAGTACCCATAAATCGCTTTTACCAGTTTTATCTTTCCAGTCTCACCTATGTGAATCAGTTTGTTAAACAGGAAGGCCCTCCACGCCAGATTAACTGCGGCTGCCACCACCCCAATGACGAAACCAACTTGATAGCCTACGGCGTAGAGCCCAGTGGCAGACATACCCAATATGGAAGCAAGTAGAAAACGGTCCACGCCGGTACGTAACCATCCAGAAAGGTCATGCGGAATAAGAGGAACGCTAAAGTTAAGGGCATCCCTAATATAGGATCCGTTCACCTCAAACTTCACGTACCCCCGCCAGAATATGAATCCAAGGCTCATCACGGCAAACAAGACCGTTGCGGTTGCGATCCCCGCGAGTCTACCGAACCAACCCAGCCGAAAGCCCGCGACGAGAATAAGAGTGACGATAACATTCAGGGCCGTTTGGGCAATTTGATAGACGGCGTACGCAGTGGCACGCTCTTCCATCTGCCAAAGTATCAGATTGATCGAGGTTATGAACTGGCCGGCTGCGAGCAAAAGGCCCATGAATATCCAAGCACTCGTAATCGAAAGCTTTGTGACGATTAAATCTTGCAGCACGAAGAGTAAGAAGAGGACAACGCCTCCCGAGATCAAGAGAATTAGCAGGACGTTTGCAATATATTTACTTATTTCGTTGCTATGGAGCCTGAAGAAGTTGACCGTCACTGCGCCATGCGCACCAAGTCCGACGAATACTCCCAAAATACTGACGAATGCTGTAAACGTTGCTACCACGCCATAATCAGCAGGCGTGAGATAACGAGTCATAACTGGAAGCAATACAAAGGGAATCGCTTTGTTCAAAACCTCGGCGCCAGTATAAATTGCTGCGTTCTGGACGAGTTTAGTTTTTGTCAGGCCGACAATGAAAGCCCATAGAGAATTTAGGTTCACAGGTCAGGTAGCTGTCACGACAGTAACTAAAAAACTTTCACAATCAGATTCGGCACGAAAATAAATGCTGCCTAATTGTACTTTCTGAAAACTGGTTTAATGGGCCTTCCAGCTAAGTGCTTATCAAGACCCTCACTGAGTGCTTTGCGATAAACCTCCAGGCTCTTTCTACCCGCTTCTATGGCGCGATCAATGTCACTCTCGGTGTGCATGTAGCAGAGCGCGACCCAAGGGATTAACACTCGATTTTTCACCATCTCCTGAAGGAAAAGAGTTCGGAACTGTAGTGACTCATTTCCGTCTCTGTCCTTTGTCATGAAATAGGGCGAGCAAGGAACCCCGAAGAATCGGAAGTGCTCGCCAATGCCCATCTCTGACGCGACTTGATTCATTCCTTCCATTAGCTTTTCGCCGACATTCCAGATCCTGCCGACAACATCCAATTCCTTGTAGACATTGACAGTCTCAACAAACGCGCCCAGCCCCGACATCTCCGCCCCGTGCGTCGTAGAAATCAGGAACACGCGCTCCTTATCGTGAAACAGCCCGCCCAGTTCCATGATTTCCCGCTTCCCCCCCAGCGCCGCCACGGAGAAGCCATTAGCCATGCCTTTCCCATACGTGACTAGGTCAGGCTCGACTCCGTAGTACTTGCAAGCTCCCTGCAGGTGCCATCGGAAGCCCGTAATCATTTCATCCAGAACAAAGACTGTGCCGTTCTTTCTGCAAAGGTCCCGGACTTTGTCCAGAAAGCCATTCGTTGGCTCGACACATGTTGCCGGTTCAAGAATGACTGCGGCGATTTCCTTCGGAAACTGCTGAAACAGTTTTTCCAATGAGCTTATTTCGTTGTAGTTGAAATTGAGGGTGAGTTTCCGGTGCTCCACGGGAACGCCAGAGTTGATAATCGTGTCTCCGATGAACCAATCATCGTAAGAAAAGAAGGGATGCTGAGCGCATTTCGCGACGTATTTTCTGCCGGTATAGGCTCTCGCCAACTTGAGGGCCGCGGACGTTACTGTTGAACCGTTTTTCGCAAACTTAACCATTTCCACCCAGGGGATCAGGTTGCATAACGCTTCTGCCGCCTCGACCTCAATCTTCGATGCCCGAGTTAGATTATTCCCTTTCCGTATTTGCTCGATCGCAGCATCAGAAATCCTCTCAAAATCATAGCCAACCGTGACCGCTCTCAGCGCCATGCCGAAGTCTAGATACTTATTCTCCTCGACATCCCAAACGTAGCAGCCCTCGCCTCTTTCAAGGATGGGCGGCGCGTTCGTAGGGTAACTGTCATCAGCACGACTATAGGTGTGCGCGCCAGCAGGGATGTAACAGTGAGCTTTTTCTTGATACCTCAGGTTAGCGCTTGGCGTTATGGCCTGCCTCTTTGTCGACGTTTCCATAAAACTCCTGCCAGTATGTTTCGTGTAGACTCTGGTTGATTCGGTGGAGGTTTTTTGAGATCACGACGCTGACAATTTCCTCATCTGTCGCAACACCCACTCGTTCCCCTAAGTCCAAGATGACGGCCTTAAAGAAATCGAAATCCTCCTTATAGTCCAATGTGAGTCTCACCTTGCTATGATCGACGGCAGATGTAAACTCTTTAATCGTTACATCAGATTCTTTAAGAACGCGGTCCCAACCCGTTTCCAGTACATCCGATTCGCGCCCTGACAGGCAGGACTGAAGGAAGTAGCTCGCATATCCTCTCGAGTTCATGCCAAAAGGGAGATTCACCGTTTTCACGTATTTCGCGCCTTCGATGAGAGCGTTGTAAACAGATCGCATTCCACGCGTAGAGCATAGAATGTCATCCCCATCTACAGACAAGACCGCGTCTACACCATAGTGCCGGGCGGCTTGGAGATGCCGCAAAGGGACATTGCTGGGAGAGCCATAGAAAACAGAGACATCCTCATTGGCAAATTGCCCGAAGTCTTTGTTCTCGGGTTCAGCGGAAGTAGCAATTGCCAGTTTCGCGTGTTTCTCTCCGATTTCAGCCTTGAACTCCGCTCGGATCCTATCGATGAGGTACTGCAGTAAAGGTCTTTCATTCACTTTGAGGAGATGCTTACGTTTCAGTCGCTGCGAGCCGAGCCTGGCAGTGATGAGAATCGCTGCGCTCACGGCATAAAGCTCACGTACGCTGATGTACGGTCCGACTCCTCGATGGCATACAACACCTTTAGCACGCGCCAGTCGTTTTCTACGTTGTTGATGAAGGGACCATTGCCCAGCAACGACGTCAAGAAACTTTCCACTTCATCAATATACATGCCCTCACTTATGCTGGCGTTATATCCGGCAGCCGCGGGAGCCAACGTGTAGTCGACTTGCTCCCATTTCGAGGTCTCGGGGCTGTACAGCTTGACGCAATTGTCGCTCCAATTCCAAACCAGTTGTTTCTTGGACCCATTGATAAGGACGCGCCGGGTGGCGTTTCGCGACACAACGTCAATAGTGATGGTGGCTAGAAATTGCTCGTAATCCATCAGAAAGTTATAGGTGTCATCGATTAGTTCTGCCCCAGGGATTGCGATCGTCTTGCGCACGTTGCCGCAAACGCGTTTCGGGAAACCGAGCAAACGAGTTACCCAAGTCAATTCGAAGGGAGTAATTTCCCGAGCGCCGCCAGTCACGGGGTTGGACACGTAGAAATCGCTGACCTTTTCGTATGTGTGCCAGTCCTCCAAATACTGACCGCTGTGCAACATGAAATTTGAGATTTTCCCGAGCTCCCCAGAAGAGATGATTTCTGACATCTTCCGTATTGCTGGGTGAAAAAGGAGAGTTGCTGAGGGCGCCATGAAGACCTCTTTAGAGGCACGCAAAATAAGATCCATATCAGTGTCCACGACGCTTGCTTCCACAAAAAACGGAAGTTTTTGATCTATCGCCCGCTTCATGTAAATGTGATGTACGTCGGGGGGTACGCTGATGAACAATGCATTCGGCTTTGCAGCGCTCACAGCTTCGTCAAAATCCGAGTATGTATCGATTCCGTATTTTTGAGTGGCCTCCTCTCTGCGGTCAGCCCGGAGATCAAATCCTGCGACGTTCTTGAGTCCAAGTGCTGACAAACATCGGATCCGACGCTTGCCCATCGAGCCGAGACCTACAACCAAAAAACCCATCTCCTTTTTATTCATTTACTGGATTCCTCGTAGCGTTCCTGATCAGACAAAATCGATTCAAGTCCACACTGCAGTGGATACAATGGTCGCTACACTCAGCTGCCCAAAAAGGAATCTACAACCGTCGCCTGTTCTTCCTGCGTAAGTCCGACGGAGCAAGGAAGTGATAGACCGTCGGTAAACAGACGCTCCGCGACACTTCCTCCAATGTAGGGGCAGTTCTCATAGATCGGCATCTTGTGGACGGGCGGCCACAGTGGACGTGCTTCAATCCCAGATTTCTCGAGGCAGGCCAAGGCTCTCGATCGGTTGCGGCCAAATACCTTTTCATCGATAAGCATCGCATACAGCCACATGCTCGGAGCAGCCCAATTTGCTCGTGGCGGCAGGGTGACTCCGGGGATACTGCTGAAAGCACGATCATATGTGGCGGCAATCGCTCGCTTCCTTGCCAGGAACTCGGGCAACTGTTCCAGCTGTGACAGACCGATTGCGGCTGCGACGTTCGTCAGCCGATAGTTGTAGCCAATCTCATCGTGCCAGTATTCCGCGCCAGGCAACCGCGCTTGCGTGGTTAAGTGCTTGGCGCGTCGAGCTAATTCGTCGTCATCGGTAGTAAGCATTCCGCCGCCGCCCGCTGTGATAATCTTGTTGCCGTTAAACGAGAAACACCCAATTTTGCCAATGGTCCCTACTTGCTTGCCCGCAAACTTTCCTGTGCGATAGCTCGCTCCCAGCGCCTCCGCTGCATCTTCGAAAATTGGGATCTTATACTCCTGGCAAACCTCAATTATGGGCTCCATGTTCGCGGGATGCCCAAGCAAATGCACTACCTCAACGGCTCTAGGCAAAGGTTTTTTCTGAAGGGCTCGCTTTCTTATT
>Ga0126370_10000415_pt1 | contig 17515 bp, 9 predicted proteins | sample PanSoiMetaPlot_3_FD_92586 | JGI IMG/M metagenome (GOLD analysis project Ga0126370, IMG submission 92586) | Tropical forest soil microbial communities from Panama - MetaG Plot_3 | ecosystem: Environmental > Terrestrial > Soil > Tropical forest > Bulk soil | place: Panama | collected 2016-02-17 | reverse complement strand
TGCGGACGGTGGTTAGCGGTGGGATCGTGAACTCAGCTAGCCGGATGTCGTCGAAGCCAACCACAGAAAGGTGATCCGGTATTCGGATGTCATGGTCGTAAGCCTCGCGCATGACTCCGATGGCAGACATATCGTTGGAGCAAATCACTGCCGTCGGCCGGCTGCTGTGAGCGTTGAGTTCGACCAGGGCGCGCATACCCCCCTCCACGCGGTGATCACCGACGACGATCAGGTCGGGGGCCAGGCCGATTTCCATCATGGAGGTCCTGAACGCCTCCCGTCTGGCTATTGCCGATTTCAAATGCATTGGGCCGCTTATGAACGCGATGCGAGTATGCCGAAGGGCCGCGAGGTGCTGCACGGCCTGTCGAATCCCATTGAGGTAATTGATGCGGATGTTGATGATTCCCTGGGCATCCGGTCCAACGTCGACAAAGACCAGCGGGACCTTGCGAAAGCGCAGATGCTCGAGCAGCGATTCTTCCATGCCGAAGGTCAGAATGGCGACTCCATCGACGCGGCGTTCAATCATTCGCCGCACCGAAGATTCCATACGTTTGGGATCATGCACGGTCGAAGTGAGCAGGATCTCGTAGTTGTTCTCGACGGCGAGGTTCTCGAAGGTCTGAACAATTTCCGGAAAGAAAGGATTAGTAATCTCCGAGACGATCAGGCCGAAGATGCGGCTTCTTCCAGAAACCAGGGCGCGGGCCTGGGTATTAGGGTAATAACCTAGTTCATCGACGACTTTCCACACGCGCTTAGCTAGTTGGGGATCGACCGTGGGAATGCGGTTGATCGCCCTCGACACAGTGGCAGTCGAAACCTTCGCTCTGCGGGCAATCTCACGGATGTCCATGGTGGCCAGACTGCGACCCAGCTGGCAGCCATGGTACCACAGTTATAGGTGGGGGAAAACGTTTTCCATCGGAGCGGAATCGAGGCAGGCGCATCCCGCATTCCTGCTTCTCGAGCGGCACTTTGCCAAGATTTTTTCTAGACTTTTTTGGCTCCTCCGGTGGCTGCCCAATCGATATTCTGGCCCGCCTTTTCTGGGAAAATCCGATTCTCCTCGAAAGACACGAATCGCCTGACGAGAAATGCCAATGTTTGGCGAACCGCTAACCCAGATGGTGCGGTAGTCCCGGAAATCTGATCCTCGGCAACCTTACAGATATCCTGCCAGCGATTTCACTCATGGCCGACCTGCGGCTCCGGAGAACAATCAGATAAGCCATCTCGACCGTCAGATCTGGATGCACTCGATATTGTTTGGCGCGTTTCGAGAAAACATTTTCCGTGCCGGCTTTGACGAGATTCCTGGCCGCATATACCATCTTGTCTTTGACCACGCTGAGACAATCTTGGCGCCACATGGGCAAGGCCGCCGCAGACGACCTTGATGGAGATTCGCCCTCGAAGCCGAACAGATGGTTCGGGGTTCCACGGGCCAGCCCCGAGAAATTCCTAAAAACAGGTAAACGCCAAACACAGCTGGGATAAGATCGACTCCCACGGGAGACGACAAGCAAAGTAGTCCATGTCCTTGGCTACATCTACACCCGAGGTCAGTTGGGCGCCCCGATCCGCGACTCGGGCGGCGCATGCTGCCTTTCTTCCAGTGGGACTGGTAACGGTCCTGCTCGGCCCCATGCTGCCGATTCTGTGCGAGCGCTGGTCGTTGAGCGACACTCAGGCCGGGTATCTGTTCACCGCGCAATTTCTTGGGGCCACCCTGGGAGTGAGTTTCTCGGGCAGAGTCATTCGACACTGGGGCTATCGCACAGCCATGATCATCGGCTTGACGACCATTGCGCTGGGCGTCGGCGCACTGCCCCTGCTTTCGTTGCGAGGTGGGCTATTTGCCATAGCTTGCTACGGTGGGGCAATCGGACTGATGGGTCCCACCTGTAATCTCCTGGTCGCCGAAATCAACGCTAGGCAGCGTGCTGCTGCCTTGAACATGCTGAATTTTTCCTGGAGCGTTGGCGCCGTCAGCTGCCCCTTTCTGGTAGCGGCAGCTGCGCGTGTGCAGCACCCATCGTTCCTGCTCTATACCATCGCGGCCGTTGCGCTGCTGGTAAGTATGGCTATTCTCGCTTTCGTGCCTTCCTGTGTCGACGAATGCGGGCGGATAGTTGGACGAGAAGTGGGTTCTCGACGAATTCTCTGGTCGCGCCCCGGTGTACTTGTTCTTTGCGCGCTGTTCTTCCTTTATGTCGGCACGGAAAACAGCATTGGAGGCTGGTTGGCATCATTTGCTAAGCGCGGGGCCTCTGCCGCGAACCTGCCGATCGTTACTTCCTCGTTTTTTTATCTTGCGCTACTCGCGGGCAGAATGGTGGCCCCGGTGATCTTGTGGCGAACCAGAGAAGTCACGCTTGCGCGGATTGGACTAGTCGTGAGTGTTGGCGGAACAGTCGGTCTGGTCTCGGCCCATTCGCTGCCTGGCATCATTGCAGGGGCCTCGGTCGCCGGCCTTGGGCTCTCCGTCGTGTTCCCCATTACGATTGCCATGATGTCACGGAGTTTTGGCAGCGACAGCCCACGGGCCGGACCTGTCTTTTTCAACATGGCCAATTTCGGAGGGGCAACTCTACCTTTAATGGTGGGCTATACCAGCGAGCGGTTCGGCAACCTCAGCGTAGGCCTTGTGGTGGCCCTTGCCGCGACTGCCACAATGCTCGCGCTCTTCTGTCTTTATGTCCAGTCTGAGCGTCCCCTGAAACAGACTGCTTGGCTTGATTGATGTGTATTCCGCCAGAATCATCTCCATCGCGCCAGATTGCCTTCGGCCGCATGTACAAGCTTGCGTCGCATGTCCCCGAGCGTTGTAGGCTTCCGGCCCGCTGTGCGGAAAAAGTAACACGATCTCCCCCAAACAACGTCGTAAACAATCTTCGCCGATTGAAACCTGTGCTCAACGAGCAGGCATAAGACGCCCGCCCGAGAGAGGGCAGGACAGTCCGCATTTTCGAGGAAGACGGCAAAGTCTAAGTAGAATCGCCACCATGGTTTCTAGCGGACGCCGAGTAATAAGTCCACGGTTAGCTGATCCAGTTTTTCGTACTGCAGGCGCTTGTGGGTCATCGCATCTTTGTCGAAGATGTGCGCCAACAGTGCGGTTGAGTTCTCCTTAGAAAAACCGTCGAGCTTCGGCAAATCTTTACGGCCGGCCGAGAGGTCTTGGAGAATAGCTTGAATTTCGCCGTCTGCATTCCAGCGCGCTGCCTTATCTTTGAGGATCAGATAGGTTCGCATGCACCCGCGAGCGAAGTCTCTCACGCCCGCGCAGTCTTCGGTGCGGTACGCGTGGGCATCGAAGTGGCGTGGCCCCTGGTACCCGACTTCCTCCAGAAACTTCACCAGATAGAAAGCGGATTTGGGGTTGGCCGAGCCGAAGCGAAAATCCTGATCGTAGCGCCCTGGCGCCTGATCGTTCAAATCAATGTGAAAAAGCTTGCCAGCGTCCCAGGCCTGTGCAACCGCGTGCATGAAATTCAGTCCCGCCATCTGTTCGTGGGCAACCTCGGGATTCACGCCGACCATTTCCGGGTGGTCGAGCGTCGAGATCAGAGCCAGGTAATGCCCCGTGGTGGGCATGTAGATATCTGCCCGCGGCTCGTTAGGCTTGGCCTCCAGGGCGAAGTTGAAGCCGTAGCCTCGATCGATGTTGTACTCGCACAGATAATTGACTGCTTGACGCAAACGTTCGACAGCGACATCAGCCCGTCGGCACGCGTCCGTTTCTGTTCCCTCGCGTCCGCCCCAGAGCACGAATATCTTGGCGCCCAATTCTGCGCCTAAGTCCATCGCGCGCATGGTCTTTTGGAGAGCATAGGCGCGAACCTCCGGGTCATTCGCAGTGAACGCGCCATCACGGAACACAGGGTGATAGAACAGGTTGACGGTAGCCATTGGAACCACGATGCCGTTGCGCTCGCATGCTTTCTTGAATTCCGAGACGATACGCTCGTGTTCGGTCGGAGTGGCGTCGATCGGCACCAGGTCGTTGTCATGGAGATTGACGCCCCAGGCGCCGACCTCCGCCAGCATGCTAACGATCTGGACAGGTGGAATGGTTGGGCGCACGACGTCGCCGAAGGGATCTCGCCCTCGATTGCCAACGGTCCATAATCCGAATGAGAATTTGTGTTCCGGCCGGGGTTGATAATCGCCATTTGCCATATGAATGTCCTTATCCGTGAGCTTTGGAGATGCTCGCGGCTGGTTGAAGAATTGATCTCGTAGCCGAGTATACGCGGCGATACGCCGAGTACTGCTGATTCATAAGTAGGACGACTACAGGACGCGGTCTAACTGTCTTTCGAACCCGGATTGCCGTATTGCAGGCCGAATCCACAGAAGACCAGACGCTTGCACCTACTCCGGCGAGAATGGCGGCGCCATAAGCTGCTCCTTCTTCTGCTTCCACCATCTCGACGTCACGTCCGTAGGTGTCAGCCTGAATCTGCTGCCACAGTGGCGAGCGTGCGCCTCCACCGCCCAGGCGAATCGTTCCGACCGGCAAATTCATTTCTTGAAGTATGGTGAGGGTATCGCGCAGGCTGAAAGCGACTCCCTCAAGAATGGCGCGAATGACATGTCCTCGGGTATGAGAGGCGGTCAAGCCCACCAGCGCAGCGCGCGCATTGGGATCCAAGTGTGGGGTTCTTTCGCCCATCAAGTATGGAGTCCAAAGCAGACCATCTGAGCCGGGGCTGATTTTTGCCGCCTCCTCTGTGAGCCGCTCATATGAATCACGTTGGTCTTGGGAGGTGATGGCGAAGTTGTCGCGGAACCAACGCAGTGAAAGTCCCGCGGCCTGCGTTACTCCCATGACGTGCCAGCGCCCCGGAACCGCGTGGCAGAAAGTATGCAGCCGGCCCTGGAGATCGATCGCGGGCTGATCCGTGGCAGCGAAGACCACACCCGAAGTCCCAATCGTCGCGCTAGCCGTGCCGGGTGTGACAATGCCCATGCCGACGGCGTTGGCGCCTTGATCCCCTGCGCCGGCGACAACCGGTGTGTTCGGCTTCAGCCCTGTAGCCTCCGCTCCTTGTGCCGAGACAGCCCCACAGAGCTCTGTCGATTCGTATAGACGGGGCAGAAAGTGCTCCGGAATCTCGGCTGCTTCCAGCATTTCGCGTGACCAGCGGCGATTTGCGACATCCAGCAAGAGTGTTCCCGATGCATCGGCAACATCGATGGCGCGTTCTCCGGTGAGGCGAAACCGTACATAGTCTTTCGGCAGCATGACGGAGCGTACGCGTTTCCAATTTTCTGGTTCGTTTTCGCGAACCCAGAGAAATTTGGTGACGGTGAAATTGGCCAGAGCGGGATTGCGGGTCAGCTGAATCAGTCGCTCGCTGCCGACTTTCTCGGTGAGACTGTGGCATTGCTTTTCCGTGCGTACGTCGCACCAGATCAGCGCCGGCCGAACCACGCAATCTTGATGGTCCAGCATGACGGCACCGTGCATCTGGCCGGAAAAACCGACGCAGGTGATGTCTTCCCCCCGTAGCTTCGCATTAACTAAAGCTTTGCGAACCGAGATCGTGGCGGCACGCCACCAGTCGCTGGGATCCTGCTCAGCCCATCCAATCTGCGGGGAGGCGAAAGGGGCATGTTCCTCAGATGCCGAACCGACGACTCGTCCCTCTCCGTTTACAATGAGTGCACGTGTGCCGCCGGTGCCGACGTCGATGCCTAGCAGATTCATGTTCAATCTCACTTTTCGAACCTGTTCGCCGATCTCCAGGTCCTAGCTATCATCCCCAGTGCCAGCCCTAGCACCTCGGAACGATTAGCGCTCAGGCTCGGAGACAAGGACGATCCGGTCCGCACTTACATTTCGAAGTTTCTCGACAATTCCGGAAGGCCAGTGAATTTCGACCAGGTCGGCTGTCGTATCCGAACCCAACCCGAAGTGAACCGGGCCGGCACTGGAGGACGCATAGCCTACGCTTGTGGTCATGTGGTTGTACTGTGTGCCGCTCTTGCTCACGACCTTGATGCGCCCACCGATCCCATCGCGGTTACTCCTGGTTCCGCGCAACTTTACCTCCAGCCAGTGATTGGCTCCGGGACTCCGGTTCATCCAGATCTCCGCGGGAGCGCCAATCGCACTTACGACTGCATCGAGGCGACCGTCGCCATCCAAATCGCCCATCGCCGAGCCGCGATGGCGAGCTGGAGGCTGTGCCGTGAACCCGGCTTCGCTCGTCAGGGCGGCAAACTTCATTTTCCCCAGGTTTCGAAAGACCGTGTTCGGCTGCTCGATAGCAAGCTTGGGTGCCGACAGGAGTGACTGCACGTGGCCGCGCGAGACAAAAATGTCTTTCCAACCGTCGTTATCGAAGTCGGCGATCATGGGTGAGTAGCCGGCCATGGGGGCGCTGAGCACGGCCATGCCGCTCGATTGTGTCACTTCAGCGAAGCCGCCTTTCCCGTTGTTGCGAAAGATCGGGAAGGTTTCGCGATCGAGTGCAACCAGGCAGATGTCGGGGTACCCGTCGTTGTCGATATCGCGGAAGTCGGTTCCCATCCCGGAAATGAATACGCCATCTTCCCGGAGCGCCACATTCGCTTCGAACCCAGCTTCTTCTAATTTGCCGCCGCCCAGGTTGCGAAAGAAAGAATTTACCAGCTTGTCATTGGTGACAAAAAGATCCATGCGGCCGCTGAGCGTGGAGTCGGCTGCGGCTATGCTCATGCCTTTGCCCGGATGCGTCCACAAACCGGAGGTAACGGAAGCATCGCGAAAAGTACCATCTCCGTTGTTGAGGAACAATTGATTGGGAGTCGGCTGATATAGCTTTGGGTGGCAGTAATCGCGGTGCCCCTCATCAGCGCAGACCGGCTCGTGCTTCCCATCCCATTTGAGATAGTTGATTACGACAAGATCGAGCAGGCCATCATTGTTGATGTCAACCCACGCGGCAGCCACCGCCCAGAGCGGTCCATATTGCGAATCGGGTTTGTGAACGAGGCGCGCCTTAGCGGTTACATCGGTAAATGTGCCGTCGCCGTTATTGTGGTAGAGCGTGTTGCGGTAAACGCCGGCTACAAAGATATCTTCGTAGCCGTCATTATCATAATCGCCGACGGCGACGCCCACATCGAAACCCGTGCCGGTGAGACCCGCTCTCTCGGTTACATCCTTGAAGTGTCCCTTGCCGTCGTTTTCAAACAGACGATTCCAGTGTTTGGGCGAATCCTTCTTGAGAGTGTGGATGTTGGCGCCATTGGCAAAGAAGATGTCGAGTTTGCCGTCGTTATTGTAGTCAAAGACCGCGACCCCGCCTGCCATGGTTTCTGGAGCATGTCGCTCCGGCGTCTCGGAGCTGTCCAGTCGGAAGTCGATGGGCTCGAAGGCGAAGCGGATTGAGCCGGGTTTATCCTGGGCGACCGTCTCCGGCTCCTGTCGAGCTTTCGAACCAGGCGCCTGGGCTCGAAGAAATCCGCTAATGAGGAGTGCGGCAATTACCCCTCGCAACACGGATTCGATCCTCACAGTGAATTTCAGACTACTTCCCAGCATATCCGCTATTCTGGCAGGGTCTGCTGACCGCGAATCGTCAGCGTCGCTTCCGCAACCGGCGCGCCGGTACCCGGCTGTCCGCCGCCCACGGTGACGCGATATTCGCCCGCGGTGATGACCCGGTCGCCGGCTTCGTTCACATAGCTCAGATCTCGTGGGGTCAGGTCCAGAGCTATCCGACGTGACTCGCCGGGCGGCAAGTGAATGCGAGTAAAAGCGCGCAAGGCGCGAATCGGCGCTCCGCCCACTTTGGGGAAATTCACATAGAGCTGAACGACTTCGTCGCCTTCGCGCTGGCTGACGTTCTTGACCTCGACTTCGACGCCAATCGGCTTGCCGGCATTCACGTCCGCCTTCGAGAGTTTGAGATTGCTGTACTCAAACTTCGAATAGCTCAATCCATAACCGAACGGGTAGAGTGGGTTGCTTTCAAAGTACCGGTACGTGCGATTCTTCATCGCGTAATCTTCAAAGGGAGGTAACTGATCAACTCCCGTGTAGAAGGTCACTGGCAGCCGACCTGCTGGGTTGTTCACGCCAGCCAAAGTTTCGGCGATTGCCGTTCCGCCTTCTTCACCCGAATACCAGGACTCGAGGATGGCACTGGCATGCTCATTGGCCCAGTTCACAGACAACGCGCTTCCATTCATCAGAACCACAATGAGAGGTTTGCCCGTAGCCGCGACTGCTTGCACCAGATCTTCCTCTTCCTTTGGCAAATCGAGGCTGGTGCGGTCTCCGCCTTTGAAGCCGGGCAAGTCGACTTTCATCTCCTCGCCTTCTAATTGGGACGTAATGCCCACCACTGCGATGACGACATCCGCTTGTTCAGCGGCAGCTACCGCTTGACCGATCGGATCAGCGAGCATAGGCAGCCAGACCAACTTGGTGCCAAATTCCCCGCTGGTGTATTCGATCTTTACCGCGTAACGATGTCCCTTTTGCAACTCGATGGTGCTCATCGTGGCTTTCCCGTCATGCAGCTGGAGGTCGTCGACGATCAACTTGCCATCGAGCCACATCCGGTCCATCGAACCAAGCAGGCCAACTTTGTAGACACCCGATTCCGGAGGGGTTAAGAAGCCGGTCCAGCGCGCGGAAAAATCGGTCCAACCTTTTGGTATCGCGAGTGCCGAAGTGTCAGGATGGGACAGTTGCAAATTTACGTACTTATCAACCCGGACAAGCGCAGGTTCGGCTCTGAAACCCTTGCCCGGGAAATACTCGGCCTTGAGTCCCGGCTTGTCCTCTGGCGTTGACAGCGCCGCAGTCGGCACGAGTTGCTCCTGCCGTAAAAAGTTGATCCCAGGGGCATACCTTACGCTCGCCCCGGCAAATTGTTTTCGAATGCCGTCCAAGGCAGTGACAGACCGGGAAGGCGTACCGTTGTAATTGCCCTCAAGCACTTTGGCCTGTTGCGCGAGCGGCCCAGCCAGCAGAATGTTCTTGGTGCCCTCAGCGAGGGGCAGCACCCCATCATTCTTCAGTAGAACCATCGATTCGCGAGCCAATTTGAGTGCCAGTTCGCGATGGGCAGGACTATCGATTTCCGAGTCAGGCGCCTGGGCATACTTAACCAGCGCCGGTGGATCAAACATGCCCAGCCGGAAGCGTGCCGTGAACAGGCGTTTGAGCGCCCGATCGATGTCCTTTTCCGTTATGAGGCCCTGCTTGACGGCATCCACATATTTCACGTAATCGGAGTCATCGGTAATCTTTCGGAAAAAGTCAGCACACTCGTTATCCATCCCCGCCTTGATTGCAAGCGCGCCGGCTTCCACCAAGCTTTTCGTATACTGATGCCCCATGAAGATATCTTTGACCGCATCGCAGTCCGACACTACGTACCCATCAAATTTCCAGGCACCCCGCAATTGGTCTTCGAGCAGGAAGGAGTTAACGCAGGCAGGCTGACCGTTCACCCGATTGTAAGCGCACATAACCGACCCGGCATGGCCTTCGACCACGGTAGCACGGAAGGCCGGCAGGTACGTATCCTCCAAGTCGTGTTTCGATACTGGCACATCCATGCTGTGACGGGCTGGCTCTGGGCCGCTATGCACGGCAAAATGTTTGGGTGTGGAGATCACGCGGTAATAATTAGGATCATCACCCTGGAGTCCGCGCACAAAGGCGACGCCCATCTTGCCGGTCAGAAATGGATCCTCGCCATAAGTTTCCTGGCCGCGACCCCAGCGGGGATCGCGAAAGATATTGATATTCGGTGACCAGAAGTCCAGTCCCTCCATGATGTCGCTATGTCCGGCCCGTATCGCTTGATTGTGCTTGGCGCGGGCCTCAGTGCCGACCACTACCGCCATGTCGTAAATAAGAGGATCATCGAAAGTTGCCGCCAGCCCGATGGGCTCAGGAAATACCGTAGCGGTTCCAGCTCGAGCCACGCCGTGCAGAGCCTCACTCCACCAGTCGTAGGCAGGCACGTGCAGCCGGGGGATGGCGCGCGCCTGGTTGACGAGTTGCGAGGCTTTTTCCTCCAGCGTCATACGTGAAATCAGGTCATTAACGCGCGTTTCGACGGGAACTGAAGGGTTCAGATACGGCATAGCAGCAGCGGCCGAATTGCTGGCCTGCCCCATGACATGAGTACGAGTGCAAGCCACGATAAGGAAAACCACGATGCTGGCACTAAGAAGACGCACTCGCATAAAGATCTCCTTGTTGCGCTTGGCCGACGAAGTCTCATCGTCGAAAGACGCCCATTCATCCACGCTAACTCTGGTGGAACTATGACTACGTCTAAATCGGTTTAGGCAACGTGTAGCATGAGAGCAAGTCGCGGTCAAGCATAGGCTGGCGGTCATCAATCCAAGCTAGGTTGTCAGGCTCGGTGCTGCGCTGAAATTGGCATTATCGGGACTGAACAGCTCCCGTACTCCGTTTTCGGGGAACCGGCGCTGCGGCGGTGGTCCCGCGAACGATCAGCTCCGGTTCTACGATGATCTTAGCGGCAATGCGCGAGAACTCGTTGTCCACACGCGAAAGGCGCCGCAAGACGCTCTCGGCTGCCATCTTGCCCATCTCGCGCAGCGGCTGCTGCACGGTGGTGAGGCCGGGGATGTGATAGGCAGCCGTCTCGATATTGTCGAACCCGACCACGGAGACGTCCCGTGGTACGCGCCAGCCAAATTCATCGATCGCGCGCATGGCCCCGAGAGCCGAAATATCATTGAAGGCGAATAGCGCGGTGAAGGGTTCGTTTGAGGCAAGCAGCTCTTGGGTGACTCGGTACCCCTGTTCCGGCGATGGCGAGTTCCGTTCAATTTGCACCGTAAGCTTGGGGGATATGGGCACGCCCAACTCGTGGGCTACCGCGGCAATTGCATTCCAGCGGATTTCCGTATCTGGAACAAAGTCCTGCCCCTTAATCACCGCGATTTTACGGTGTCCAAGCTCGACAAGATGGCGCAATGCAACTTCGGCGGCACGGCGATGGTCGAGAACAATGTTGGTGACGCCCTGCACCTCATCGTGGCTGGAGACGGTCGCTACAGGAATTGGTAGCTGCCGACGCCAGGTTGTGCTGACCACGATCAACCCGTCGACCGAACGTTGCAGGAACATCTGCGGATACTCATCGATCAAGTCCTGTCGGAACCTGTGGCTTGCCAGGAAATAGAAGTAGCCTTCCTGCAGCAGGTAATCCTCGATACCGCTCAACACCGTGGCGTTATAGCCTTGGCTTACTTCCGGCACCATTACCCCAATTGTCAGACTGCGCCCGATGCGCAGCGAGCGCGCAAAGAAATTGGGTTTGTAATTAAGTTTGCGTGCGGCCTCGAAGATCAGGTCCTTGGTCTCTTGCGCGATAGTGTCGGCCACGGCCGAACCGTTCATCACCAGCGACACGGTGGCCGGAGAGAGGCCAAGGTAATCGGCCAGTCCCTTGAGTCCTATCGACTTTCCCGATCGGTCAGGCGGCACGCGAGCGCTCTTTCCCGCCTTTGCCATGGCTGGAAGTGTCGCACAGGAAACTGGATTCGAGCAAGATTTTCTGTCTCGTCGCCCGACTAAATCGATATAGACCTGATGAATTTTGCATTTTTATTCTTGACAAGGAAGCTGGTCAGAGGTAAAAGCCATGGGCGGACGGGTCAAATTGCCGCCGCCGCGTTTCGCTGTAGACGGCTCCGTCTCCTACAGAAATTGGTAACGTATCTATGATTTGTTGGGGTCTGGTTGGAAGACGTTCAAGGTCAAAAAATTGGTCTACCAAATCGTTTTTTCTGTTGACAGCCGCATGCGCGTGCAGCAGACTTGCCCGATCGTGCCCAGGTTGTTGCTTTCCGGTGCGCCGTGTTCTGGCATATGACGCTAAAAATAGGGCCATGATTTCGCAGCCGAGACTTGTAATGTCTCGTGCCGCGGGATTCTTGTCGCCATGCATGCATGTTCCGGTTTCACTACCGTGCCTTTCTGCATGACCGCTCGCCTGTGCCGCAGATTGCGCTCGGAACAAAAATTCTGGAGGAAAACTATGAGGTCTCTCGCGTTCCTGTCCCCGAGGAGTTGGAGGCTTTGGCGCTTCCCCGCGCTGTGCTCGATATTCCTCTTCAGCTTTACGCTTCTAACCTTTGCGCAAGAAGGGACTATCGTCGGCACTGTGACTGACCCCAGCGGTTCGCTCGTGCCGAATGCGATCATCACCATTACTAGCACCAAGACCGGGCAGGCGCGCACGCTCACGACCAACGAATCGGGTCAATACGTGGCTCCCGATCTACCCATTGGCCAATACAAGGTTCAGGCCGAGGCGCCGGGATTCAAAATCGCCTCCGTAAACAACGTCCTGCTCAATGTCGGCGACCGGGCGCGGCTTGATTTCGCGATGCAGGTAGGCGGCACCCAGGAGTCAGTCACAGTCGAAGCCAATGCGGTCAGAGTGCAGACCGACTCCGGCGAGGTCAGCGACGTTATTACCGGGCAGCAAGTATCGCAGCTGGCCACCAATGGCCGAAGCATTTATACGTTGATCAATTTGACGCCCGGCGCTTCCAGTCTGCAGGGGGATTTTCAAACACCGACCCCGGTCGGCGGTGATGCCAACGTAAGCTTCAACGGGAACCGCCCCGCGCACAGCATCTACCTTATGGACGGCGGCGAGGACCTCGATCGCGGCGGCAGCGGGACCTTCAGCGTGATGCCATCTATCGAGTCTCTGGCTGAGTTCCGGGTGCTTAGCTCCAACTACAGCGCGGAATATGGTCTTTCGTCTTCCGCCACCATGAACACTGTTCTAAAGTCAGGGACAAGAACGCTCCACGCGTCGGCATGGGAGTTCCTGCGAAACGATGCCCTTGACGCCCGCAACTACTTCAATCCGCGCATGAATCCAGACGGCACTCTGAACAAAGTCGCCGAGTTGCGTTTCCACACTTTCGGGTTCAACGTCGGCGGACCGGTTGACTTCTGGAAGAGTGATCACAAGACGTTCTTCTTTTACAACATGGAGTGGAGGAAACTGATTCAGGGACAAACTCTAAATCAGACAGTTCCCCTGCCCAGCACGTATGGCGGGAACTTTACAGGTACCGGGGTCACCCTCCATACCCCATGCGCCACCCAGGTTTCGCCCGCGATCGCAGCCCAGTATGCGAGTGCCGGGTTAAATCTCAGCACCTGTGACAGCAGCGGTAACGTTACCGTCGCCCAACCTTTCCCGAACAATGCGATTCCTTCCAGCCTGCTGGACTCGAATGCCCAGGCTTTGCTGGCGGCAAAGATCTTCCCAGCCCCGACGTCGGGCACGCAGTTCCTGGGGGGCAATAATTCGCCGACGAATGTCCGGGAAGAGATTGCCCGAGTCGACCACCAATTCAATGAAAAGGTTTCCATTTTTGGCCATTGGGTTTCCGAGCAGATCACGCAGACGTACGGCACCACCCAGTGGAGCGGCGACAATCTGCCTACCATCGGAAACACTTTCGGTAATCCTTCGTACAGCGGTGTTGTTCACCTTACGCATACCATCAGCCCCTCCTTGCTGAACGAGGTAGCCTTCAACTATAACGGCAATCGCATCAACATCCTTCCGCAAGCCGGTTTCGGCGCGCCACTGGCCGCGCCCTCTGGGTTCAATTTCAATAGAATCTTCAGCGGGCCGAATGTGGACAACCGCATACCCACCATCAACCTGCAGAACACCGGGGCGCAGTACAGCGCCAATTGGACGCCTTGGGTGAACAAGGCCGACGATTACCAGATAAGAGATGATTTTTCCTGGACCAGGGGAGCGCACCAGTTCAAGATCGGAGCCAGTTGGGCGCTGTACAAGAAAGTTCAGGACGTCTTCGCATCCACCCAAGGAAACTTCGGCTTCAACGGCTTGTATACGGGCAATGACTTTGCCGATTTCTTGCTCGGCTATGCCCAAAACTATTCCGAAGATGCGGTACATGATCATGGCTACTGGAATAATGTTTCCTGGGCCGCATACTTCCAGGACAACTGGCGTGTCAACCAACGGCTCACCTTAAACCTCGGCCTGCGTTGGGATGGAGTACCGCACACGTACGAAGCCAACCATCGAAGCTCCAACTTCTATCCCAACCTCTACAATCCCGCCGACGCCGCGTTGTTCGACTCCAAGGGGAACATCTTGCCGACCAGCCCCGGCTTGGGCCCGAGTCCGAACCCGATTCTGTCTGGCTACCAGTTCTATGTGAACGGGATCGGCATCGACGGCAAGAACGGTATTCCCAAGGGACTGGTAAACAACCACTGGGCCGCCTTCGGTCCGCGCCTGGGCTTTGCCTATGATCTGACCGGCCAAGGTAAGACTGTACTGCGGGGCGGTTTTGGCACCATGTACGAGCGCATCCAGGGTAATGATATGTACGACGGCGGGACCAATGTGCCCTTCAGCGCTACCGTAAACTTTAACAATGTGCTGCTCTCTAATCCGCACTCAAGTGTGAACGGCAGCACGCTCTCTGTACCAATCGTAGTTCCAAACATTACTGGCCTTGGAGTCAATAACTACCAGCTGCCTGTGAGTTATCAGTACAGTCTGGGCGTGCAACAGTCGGTTGGGGCCAGATCGGTCCTGTCCGTGTCTTACGTCGGTAATCAGAACCGGCATCAGAACTACTGGACCGAAACCAACCTGGTGCCCCTGGCTGCGCTGCCCTCGCTGGTGCAGAACGGCAGCTATCTCGGCCAGAACTACAATGAACTGGTCCCATACCGTGGCTTCCATTCCATTCGGTTAGCGGAAAACGGGGCCAATGCCCATTACAACGCTTTGCAAGCGGACTTACACGCCAACATGGTGAGCGGCTTGCAGGCACAAATCGGTTACACATATTCGAAGGCCATCGATCCGGTCACCGGCAGCGGAGGTAACGGATACGACCTTAACAACATCTCCAACCCCTATGCTGGTTGGAGGTTCGACAATGGCCCCTCGGTGTTTGACCGCACACACGTTGCTTTTGTGAATCTCGTTTACGACCTGCCAGTGTTCAAGAACAGCAGCAGCCGCGCGCTACGATCGACCCTGGGCGGCTGGCAGCTGTCTGGTATCGTGACCATGGAGACAGGGGCACCGCTGAACCTCGTCGTTGGCGGGGGCAGCACTGCCAGCAGCATTCTTCCCAATTTGAACGACCGCCAGGCCGGCGTGAGGCCGGACTTGGTAGGCGCAATCAGTTACCCGAAGACCCAGGTGCCGGCCGGCGTCCAGTGGTTTGATCCTAACGCCTTTGCCGCCCCCGCTCCTGGTACCTTTGGGGATCTCGGCCACAATGCTCTTCGTGGTCCGGGTCGCGACAACTGGAACCTGGCCTTTCACAAGACCTTCGTCTTCAGCGAGAGTCGGGGCAGTCAGCTGGAATTCCGTGCTGAGGCCTATAACATCTGGAACCATACCCAGTTGAAGGCAGATATACAAAACGGCAATTACGGAGCCAACCTTACGGGCAGCAACTTCGGGGTGATCACGCAAGCGTACGATCCGAGAGAATTCCAACTCGGTCTGAAGCTGACGTTCTAGAGTCTTTCATACTGCAGCATGCCCCGCCTGTGGCGAACCTGCCGCGTGCGGGGCGTTTCTTTTACGCGGTAAAATAACCGAACAGCACATGCGACCTTCTATTTTTGCGAGAGGTCCTTTTTTGAGCCGTCGATTCCCGGACGTCAGCACGATACTGCGATTGGTTATATTCGCGCTTGGACTATCCAATATTGCAGGCGCGCAATCGGTCACGCCCGCGCAGGCGCAAGCGCTCGACGAGCAGGGCAAACTAGAGGAGGCCACAAAAGCTTGGCGAACCATTACCGAGCAAGATCCCACGGACGCCGCGGCCTTTGCCAGCTTCGGTGTTGTGCTCTCCAAGCAGCAAAGGTACAAGGAGGCGGCGTCTGCCTACAGGACAGCACTTGCGCTTAATCCGAAATTGCCAGGGGTACAACTGAATCTCGGGCTCGCCGAATTCAAACAAGGCGAATTCGAGTCGGCTATTCGTCCGCTCGAAACCGCGTTGCAAGATGACCCTTCCAGTAGGCAAGCACAAACCCTGCTGGGGATCAGCTATTACGGAGCGAAGCGATTCCCGGAAGCCATCAAGTATCTTGAACCGATCGCCCAGGCGGATCCGGACAATACCGAGCTGCACCACATACTCGCCCAGAGCTGTCTCTTTGCCAAAAAGTATCAATGTGCACTCGACGAATTCCGGCAGATTCTGCACCAGGACCCCAACTCTGCTGCAGCGCATATTCTCATCGGCGAAGCTTTGGATGGTCTGGGTAAAACCCCGGAAGCGATTTCGGAATTTGAAGCAGCTGCCAAGACTTCTCCCGGCGAACCGAATGTCTATTTTGGTTTGGGTTATCTCTACTGGAAATCAAATCAATACGATCAGGCAGAGGTTAGATTTCAAAACCAGCTATCGCTCGATCCCAGCAACGCTCAGGCCCTGGCTTATCTTGGCGATATTGAGATGAAGAGGGGTAATACCGACAAAGCACTAGCGCACTTACGCCAGGCGGTGCAGGCGAGAAGGAGCATCCGTATAGCATACCTGGATTTGGGGGCCATCCTCACCGACCAAAAGCGGTATAAGGACGCCATTGTCGTCCTCCAGCGCGCTGTACAACTGGACCCGGCGCAAGCAGACGCTCATTACCGGCTAGGCCGCGTTTATCAGAATATGGGCAACCGCGCCGCTGCCCAGCAAGAGCTCAAGAAAGTCCAGGAACTTCACCAAAAGGCTGATGAGGACATCGCATCGAAGATGGCGGTTGCAGCAGGGCAAAAGCCAGTCAATTAGCGGCCGGCTTGCCGATAGCTCGGTAGACAAGAGACGGGCGATACCGAACAACGGTAGTGGAAGTTGAGTGGGCGCGCGTTCGTTCAGCCTTCCCATCGGTCGACACCGGCCGCCAGTGCCAAGCCGAAGCTGTCGAGGTTCCGTCTGCATAGTTGACGGTCCGCCTGTTCATGATCCCGTAGATGAAGGTGCCGCCACATTGTAGAGTTGACGATGTCGCAGGCTTAGGCCTGCACATTAGCCGCAGGTAGACCATGGCCGAACTGCTGGGCTAGGTTAGTAGCATTTGAGGAGCGTATGTTCCTGGCAGTGTGTATTACTGAGGTGCCACTGTTTTATACACTGGCCCACTGTTGAGGATTGCATATAGAAAGCCACTATTGTCCATGGTGATTGCTCTCACATCGGCACCACCGCATTTAGTGCTGGGGTCTGATGGCAAGCCCGAATTGAGTGTCGACCAATTTTGGGCGTTATTTGTACTCATGTAGATGCCGCAACCAAATCCACCATTAGCAACGAACAGTTTAGTTTTAGATAGGTTGACAACAACTCCGCCCGCTTCAACCCCATGCCTTATGTCCAACCCCGTGTCGCAAGTACTCCAATTCCCGTTTGGGGGAGGCTGCGGACCATAGCAATATGTCCCATGACCACCATCCCAGCTGTCCAGCAACATACC
>Ga0126370_10000414_pt1 | contig 17523 bp, 26 predicted proteins | sample PanSoiMetaPlot_3_FD_92586 | JGI IMG/M metagenome (GOLD analysis project Ga0126370, IMG submission 92586) | Tropical forest soil microbial communities from Panama - MetaG Plot_3 | ecosystem: Environmental > Terrestrial > Soil > Tropical forest > Bulk soil | place: Panama | collected 2016-02-17 | reverse complement strand
GCGACCTGGATGATCTGCCAATCGCTCGCCGGAAGGGGTATAGCGATTATCTCGTCAGACATTCACGCCCCCGCTATAATGCGGAGTGGGAGGGTGCAGGAACACCGCTCCCGCTCCTGACCAAGCAAAGGGACGAGCTCTGCTATGGCTGACATCACTTTAGACAATTTACACGACGAACTCATGGCCTTCCGCAATGAGGTCAAGGCTGACTTTATCCGGCTAGAGGCGAAGATCGACGGCAAGCCGTCGCTGATGGCGATGTTCACCGGCATCATCGTCGTTGTGTTTGGCATGGCCGGTGTGATCGCGTCCACGATCGGCACGCTCCACACGCTGGGGATGCTGCGATGACCGACGTTTCGCAATTCTCCGCACTGATAGCGCTCTGGGCCGTAGGGTTTGGCCTCTTTGCATTCATGTTCCAAAGGCTCGAAAGTCGGCTCGAAAAGCGTATGGATCGGCTCGATACCGATATCAAGGATCTTCGCCGTGACCTCGCCGAGGAGTTCCGCGCGCAGCGCGCCGAGGTGAGCGCCCAGGTGGCGGCGATTGCCGCGGCAATCAACGCGAGCCGAGGCTGAGCTATGCACACATTCGGAATGATATGTCTCGGTGCGATTATCGCGGAAGGCACGCTCGCGCTGTTCCTGCTGCTGCGCATCGCCGCCAAAGTCGGCGCGTTGGGTTAGGAGCGCTGAGCGATGGCGGACACAAACGACCTGGTGAGCGAACTGCGTGGTCTGCGTCAGGATTTCCGCGATGAGATCGGCGGTCTGCGCAAGGATCTGCGCGACGACTTTCGGCTGCTTATCGGGCGACAAGACCGGCAGTTCTACATACTGCTGTCCATCATGCTCGGCGGCTTCGTCACCGTACTCGGCACAATAGCGCACGGCTTTAAGTGGATCTGATTGATGTCGCGACACATCCCCTTGGACAAGAGGATCATCCAAGAGTGTCTCTCGGGTGATCCAAACACTGGTTTGGTAAATTGGCGAGAGGATCGGCCCGAGAGACACTTTCTCTCTACACGTGGACGAAAGAACTGGCGCGCGCAATTTGGCGGCAGGCGCATCTGAGCTATGCCCGACTATGACGAGCTCGGCAGAAAGCTGCCGCCGGTTCCAATGTTCGACCCGCTTCCACCAGAGCTGATGCGCAACATGCCGCCTTGGGTGCATAAGCTGCAGAAAGTCGCCTACTGGCTTATGCTGCCCTGGGGGATCATGCTGTTCATCATACTCTTTGCGTTCCCGCTGCTGCAGCGTTTTGGCGTCTTGTAGCCTCATCGCTGCTGCCCCTGGTTGGTGAGCAGCGGGTTGGTTGCGACCGTGGGACCGGCTACCCTCGACAACAGCGGATTAAAAGTTTGCCGCACGGTGCTCATCGCCGCGCCAGGCCAGCCGGATTCGCTCGCGAGGTTCGGGCCAAAGCGCAGGCCGCGCCCCAAGAGCGCCGAGGTTGCCCACGGCGCCGCGCCGGCAATGACCTGGTCGATGCCGGCTGGCGCCAGGTAAGCCAGGCCCGCGCCAAGGCCGCCCTCGCCGCTCATCAGCCCGAGACCCTTTGCGGTGAGCAACTGGCGGCCGGTGCCCGATGATTTCAGCTCTGCGAGCGGGCCAGAGAGTACGCGCTGAAGCTTTGCCATCTCGCCGGTTTGATCGAATCCTTGCTGGATGATGCGGCGCGCGACGCCGGCATAGGTCGCATCATCGAGTTCGCCGGTTTTGTTGACCAGCGGTTCGACTGTCTTCATCACCTTGTAGATGTAACGACCGTTAGTGAAGTCCCTGACCGCCTGCGGGTTCGAGGTCGAGCGCTGCGCCGCGTCATAGACCGCATCCTTGATCTGCTGCGCGAATCCTTTCTCGGCGCCCGTGCCGTTCTCGAGCATGTTGTCGAGCGAGCCGCCTTTTTGCACGAGATCGGCGATCGACTGGCCTGGCAACGTTCCGGCGTTGTTGGGCCGCGCCATGATATTCCACAGCTTGTCGATCTCGCTGGTGACGCCGGTGATCCCGCGATCGGCAGCTTGCTGGTGCAGATCGGCCAGGCGGTTGGTGAAAATCGCGTCGGTGTTGCCATTGATGTCGACATTTTTGATCCGATCCATGAGCTGGCCGGAAGCCGCCCGCGCCTGGCGCAGGGTCGCCTGGTCGAGGTTGGGGCTGTCGATGCCCATGTTACGGTTGATGATAGTATTGATCCGCGAACGGTACTGCGCGTCGAGCGCTGAGGCGCCACTACCGGGCGTGTAACGCGTCACGTCCTCGATCTGCTTTGCCCGCCCGCCATAGCGGTCGCCCATCGACAGGTTAAAACCGAGGTCATCAGCATCCTGCACTGCTTGCCGCACCGGCCCGCTTGCGAGCTTGGCGCCGGCCTCGCCCAGGATGCCGTGCAGCGCCAGCGCGCCAGCGCCACCTTCGCTAAAGGCCTCGCCTGGCGCCTTATCGGGCGAGGTCATCACATTCTGGCCGCCGCCCTGGAGCACCGTGTTGACAAAGGGCACCGCCCGCTGGACGACGGCGGGCGCGTATTCGGCAGCGCTCATCGCCGCCTTACCGACTGGCCCAAGGAAGGGAATCGTCGCAAAGAGATCACCGACTACGTTGCCGGCTTTATAGGCAAGGCTGCTGCCATACTGCCGCTCATTCTGCGCCTGCTCGGCCTTGAGGCGGTTTGCGGTAGCGGCCAGTTGGTCGGGCGTTGCGCCGCCGACTGTGCCGCCGCCAACAGCAGAAGGCAGCGGTATCTGCGGCGCCGCACGGTCGATCGCCGCGAGCGTCGGGTTGGTGTTGGCGTACTGCGCAAATTCGGTTGCCGAACGCGCGACATCCCGCGGTCCCTGCAGAGCGCCGGCGAGAACGGCCTGCGCTGTAGGCGAACCAAGCAGATAATTCATCGGTGGCACGTCGCTCACCAGCGGGTTGTACGCCTGGCGCCACGGATCTGTGATGTTGCGTTGCGTCCAACTCGGGGGGGCGGGCTGCGAGATCGGCGTGCCTTCGATCTCCTGCGGCGTCGCGGCAGCGGTTGCAGGGGCCGTAGGAACTGCTGGAACGGGCTGAGCTGCAGACGGCTGACCGGCCTCGGGAATACCGGCGACAGGTTCAGGCGAGACGGGCGCCGCTCGGGCAGGCGGCGGGCTGAGCGCACCGGCAAAATCCGGTTTGTCCGATGCGGGCGCGGCAGGCGCTGCTTTTGTTGTCGATGCACCGCCCGTCAGCGCACCGGCAAAATCGGGCTTGGTATCCGGCACGCTCGACAGCGGTTCGCCGACATGCTTTTCGATCTCGTCGATATTCGATCCGGCGAGATAGTTGCCCGCCCCTGGCACCGATTTCGGCAGGAAGGGGCTTGGCGTCGCCACAGGCTTCATCGTGATCTTGATGCCGCCTTGGTCGCCGCTTGAGGCAGCAGGCTTTTGCAGCGCCTGGTAGCGCGCGAGCACGCTATTGGCATAACCAGCCTTGCCGCCCGAATCGCCGCCATAGGCTGAGAGCGCCGAATGCAGATCGCCGCCGTAATACTGCAACAGATCGTCCATGTAGCGACCGGCACCGTAGATCGACGATTTCGGGTCGTTGACATTGACGCCGTAGCGCGAAGCGGTCTCGGGGATGAACTGCATGACGCCACGGGCACCGGCCGAGCTGGGGCCGATGTTCTGCCCCTCGTCGCTTTCCTGCTGGGCGATGGCGCGCAGCAGCAGCGGGTCGATATTCGCGGCCAGGCCCGCGCCCTGGTAGAGGCTGGTGTAGTCCGCCATCAGGGTGAACCTGGCCTATAGCTGCCGTCAGCGTCCTGCGTCACCCAGCCCTGACTGCCGGCGTACCGCAGATCCTTCTTGAATTGCTCCTTCTGATTATCAGGAACGGCCTTGTAGATCTCCTGCTGCGCCTTGAGGTCGGGTGCATTCGCCATCCAGAAGACGCGGCGATTGAACTTGCCGCCGGTTGCGGTATCGCTCGAGGTATAGAAGTGGTCGTTCGCCCACTCGTTAAAGCGGTCCGGCGACCAACCGGCCTTCTGCGCCTGCGCCCAGGCCTTGCCGACAACCTCGATCGCCTGCTGGTTGCCCTGCAACATGTGAATGAGGTTGAGGTTGCCCTGCGAGCTGATGCCACCGCCCGGCCGCGAAGCTTCGGAAAGTTCCTGCCTGGCATCAGTCGGGCGTCCGAGGCCTTGAAGTTGATAGCCGGCAAGGAGCGCAGCGTTCTTGTTGAACTCTTCCTGTGCCGCCTGAGCCGAGGCCTGGTTCGGGTTGTCGCCCGCGCTGCGATCAGGCGTAAGTCCGAAATTGATCAGCGCCTGCCGCAGCCCGCTCAATTGCTGCGCACCAACGCCGGTCGTGGCACCCTGCCGGATGTTCGATTCCATATCCGAGAGCGTCGGCTTGATGTCCTGCGCCTGCGTGATCTGGGCCTGCAGTGCATTTGCCGCATCGGTCGAAGCGTCTGCAGTCTTCTCGTAACCGCGCCTAGGCGTCACGCCGACACCGCCGGCACTGGGGTTTGGCGGCGGCGGTTGTACCCAATCCGGCCCTGTCGCAGGCGCTTGAGGAGAAGCAGCAGGCTTGGGATAGCGTCCCGGTTCAGCACCGCCTGCTCCATTGCCTCCGCCAGGCGCCGGCGGCGCGGTGATGTTGGTATTGAATTGCTGATATTGCGGATTGTTGTGGAGGAACCGGATCGCTTCGCCGAGCGGCATCTGTGCGGTCTGGCCGCCGCCGAGCTGAACAGGAACCAGTTGGCCCGCCGTGTCGGGCGTCATCGTCGTCGTGACGACCGGGGCCGCAGCCGGGTTGCCGCCTCGCGCAAAGGGAGCGGTCTGGAAGATATAGCCGCCCGCGCCCTCGTAATGCGGTGAGAGCGCATGCATTGCCGCGTCGTTGCCGATGACGGCGCCCTGGATGATGCTGTTGGCGTTGCCGCCCTGCGGGATCTGCGCAATCTGCCCCGAGACGCGGCCATAGAGCTGGTCGTTGATGAGGCCCATTTTGTGCGCCTGGTCGAGCTGCGCCTGCGCCTCGGCCCCGGAAATCTGCTCGCCGTTGGCGATGCGCTGGGCAAGCGGCGTCATAAACTGTCCGACCGCCCCGAGCTGCGCCATCTTGGACTGCACATCCGCCGTCGTGCCTTGCCCCACCGCGCCGACCGCATGTCCCGCCTGCTCTGTCTGCGGGCCGAACAGCCACGCACCCGGTCCCTGCGACATCAGCGCCTTGTACTTGCCGAGATCTACTTCGCCGGTGACCGGGTCGACGCTCTGCCGGTAGGCATCGGCACTCGCCTGATTCGCCTGAAAGCTCTTCAGGGCGTTGACGCCCTCGACGGTCTGGCGCAACTGATCCATCGGATTGGGCGGGTTCATCAGCCGGTTGACCAGCGCCCCGGTTGAGGAAACATCGATGCTGCTGCCCATCAGCCGGTTCCCACACTAGCGCCGGGGCTGAAGTAAAAGCCCTGGTTGTTCACCGCCGCGGCCTGGGCTGCATTCAGTCCCGAATAGCCTGTCGGTTGCGTCACGCCGAGCGTGCTACCACCGCCAAGGAGCGCCGCCGAGGTCAACGCATTGCCGAGACTCGAGCCGAAGCCAGTTAGCCCCGCGCCCTGCAGGTTGGCCGCGCTCTGCTGCGCCTGGGCGATGCCCGCGCTCGTGTTGGCGACGGTGCTGCCGATCTGCTGGCCCGCAGCCGTCGAGGCCTGCGCCCCGGTATTGCCGGCGCCGACCGCAGCGCTGGTCAGCGCATTGGCCGAGCCGGAGCCAAAACCGGCGAGGTTATAGAGCATGTTGTAGCGGTTGTTCTGGTTCGTCCAGTAATTGGATAAGTAATTGTTGTAATACGTATTCGCGAGGTTCTCGGCGTAAGTGCTGGCGCCTTTTAGGGCAGCTCCGCTGACACCAAGCCCCTGCGCCGCGGCGGCGTTCTGCGTGGCTTTCAGCCCCTGGTCAAGGGTGAAGGAGTAGCCCGGCAGTTGCGTCATGTCGGTGAGGCTGGGCATTCCGCCAAGCGCACCGATGCCGACCTCTTTGGAAAGCCCCAGATAATTGCCGAGCCCAGTGTCCCAGAACGGGTTCTGGTAAAACTGCGCCTCGCTGAAGCCCAGCTGCTCCTGCGCGATCGCGTTCTGCTGCATCTGCAGCTCGGCCTGGGTTGCCGCCTGCTGCGCCTGCGCCTCGGTCTGCGCCGCAGCCTGTGCACCACTGGCGGCCGTGCTGCCGCCGACCAGGCTGCCGATCCCCGAAATGGCCGATCCGCCGACGACCGCCGCCGCTACCATTTCATCCCCCGATCCATTTACTAAACCAGCGCTCGATCGGCACATAGCCGAGCTTCACAAACAAGGCGCTCACATCCTTGTGCAGCTTGCTGCCCGCATAGATGCGCTTGACGCCGCGACGCCGGAGCTCACGCTCGACCGCACGGAAGAGGCGGAGGCCTCCCATGCGCCCTCGTACCTCGGGCGCCAGCCAGAAGATGTCCATGCGCGCCTCGAGGGTCGAGCGGTAGTGCAAACCCGGCTGCACCACCATGCAGGAATAGCCGACGAGTTTGCCGTTTTGCCGCATGGTGACGACGCTGAGCGCACCCATCGCCTCGAGCGAGGCATAGCGTCGCCAATCGGGATCGAGGGGCACGCACTCCTGGTCGAGCGCGATCTCCTCCCAGTGGCGGTATAGGAGAGGCTTCGCCTCTTCTATAACCGCGCTGAACGGCTCGACCTGGAGGCTCAGGTGCTCCATTGCCGGCCTCCGTCGTCCTGCAGATCGACAAGCAGATGAATCCTGTCGTCGGCGCTGTTGTTCTCGGCCGAGTGCACGGCTTTGTGGTTGAACCAGTAGACCTGCCCGGTCTGCATCTGGATCGTCTCTTCGCCGCAGTGAAAGAGGCATCCCGGTTGCCCCTGGACGCAGACGTGGAAGCGCAGGCCGTCATCGCGCAGCGCGTATTTTCCGTAATCGTCGGCATGCGGCAGGATACGGCCCCCGGGCGGCAGGCGGGCGATGATGACGCGACCGAGATGGATGCCGTTGAACCGCGTCATCAGCGACCACACCGCGGCGTGGGCCTCGGGCAGTTCGTGCCAGGCCGGGTACATGCAAAGCGCGAGGTCATCGACCACAGCCAAGGGATCGCTGTTGCCCTGATGAAGATCGGGCCGCGAGTAGCGCAGCAGGATGTCCGACATGCCGCCAAAGGGCGTGCCCTCGAAGGTCGTGCGGTAGGTGTGCTGGTCCCACAGTTGCGGGCGGCGCACCAGCGCCATCTGCAAGGGCAGCATGTCGAGGGTGCCGAGGTTGAGGAAATTCCTCACGCGCCCGCCTCCACCAGGCCAAAAACGTTGAGGTCGATCGAGGTAACGTTGGAATTGCCGCCACCGCTGCATCCGACAACAAGATCGACCCAGTACTGAGTGCCGGCGACGAGGCCGGAAACGATGCCGCTCTCCGAAAAGGGCGTCTGCGCATTGGCGGTTGGACTGGTGTAACTGATGAGCTGCGAGAGGATATTGCCCGGCGACGAGCCAGGCGCCGGCAGCGCTCCGGTGCCCCAGGAAAGAACCGCAAGTGCGGTGCTGCCGGCATTGGCAGCTCCCATCTGCCCGTCGATGGCGACAAAAGCGCGGTCGTTCCCTGCCGGTGCGGTAAAGCTTATTCCAACTCCGAGAGTTATTGCACCGCCAGTACTCTGTGTCGGCGGCGACGGGGTTTGCCGGGAAGCCGAGAATTGTCCCGCCGCAAGCACGCTCTGCAACTGCGCGACCTGCTGCTGAAGCGCTTGAATATCGCTATAGAGCCCGTAGAGAAAGCGGAAGGAGACCGGCGCCAGAACGCCCGTCGTGGGGTCGACAAAGGACGGCTCGACCGGCGAGATCATGCCTTGCGAGGCGTAGCGTCCCGCTGCGGTCGAAACGGTGGCGATGCCGCTACGCGGCGTTGGCGGCGGCGGGCTGGCCATGGCCGTCCCCCTGCATCACGACGTTGCCGTTGTTGTCCAGGAGCCGCCAGTAGGTCGCGCCCGGCGGCATCTGCGGTTCCTTGCCCTCGACCAGGTCGCGCACCACCCAATCGGGCGCGCTCCTGCATTCGAGCCGCTCGCCATCGGCCATCACCTCGCATTTGAGCGGCAGGGCGCCGTTGTAGAAGGCGACCACCGCCCACGAGCCGGCGTGGCGCTGGGTTTCGCGCAGGAGGCGCCGCTCGAGGCTGGTCGAAAGATAGATCATGTGCCTTGCGCTATCCCGTCACTGTAGGCGCCGTTCAACGCGAACTCCCCGTTGCCGGACCAGGTCGCGCGGTAGACGCGGTCGCGGCCGTAGCCCAGGCGGCGCCACAGATACTGCCCGTTGGACTGGTTGTTGACGGTCTGGTTGACCGGGCTGCCATAAGTCAGCCCGGCGTCGTCCGACCAGTCCAGTGCGACCGTATCGGGCGACATCTGGTTCCCGGCCATCGAGAGCGCGAAGCGCTGGTAGGCGATGCGCTGGCCGTCCTGCTGCTGGTGCGGCCAGGAGCGCTGGCGGGTGATGGCGACGCCATTGTCGGTGTAGGTATTGCGCTCGAGGTAATAGATCCGCGGCCCCGTCCGGTCGCCGACCAGGGTCTGGTTCTCGGCATTGGTGACAAAAGCGGTCGCGCCGTAGCCGCACATGCAGTTCGCCAGCCAGGCGTTGGCGGTGCCGCCGTAGGTGCGCTTGTGCCACATCTGGGTCGAGGCGTCGTAGGCCCACCAGGCGTTGCCGCTGGGAAAATACATGCCGATGGTTTCGTGGCCGCCCAATTGATAGGCCATGCCGACCGCATCGGCGAGCGTGGGGTACTGCGCCCACTCGTCCTCGACCGCGAAAGTCGAGACGCGGCGCGCGGCGTAGCCCTCGCCGCGCATCATCATGTTGCGGCCCCAGCGGTCCTGGCTGAGCCAATAGAGCGCGTTGTCGGCGACGACCGCCGACCAGGTGGAGATGCAGCCCTGCTGCAGGATGGAATTGGGCATTCTTGCAAACGGAAAGGTCGCGCCGCCGGCGTTGAACCAGATTTCGGTCGTGGCGTTGCCGAGCAGCCAGATGTTGTCGTGCAGGCAGGCACAGCAAACGAGCCGGTCGTTCCAGCCTTCCTTGGCGGCAAAGTAGGTCGGGTCGAACGGCACCACGACATTCGAGGTCGTGGTGTAGAAATTGCCGGTGCCTGGCTGGGTAAAAACCATAAACGTGTCGATGAAATCGACGCGGTAGGAGCTGTAGAACGCCGGGTCGGTGATCTGGGTGAAGCCGGCGGTAACGTTGTTGACCGGCGCGTACATGCCGCTGACGCCGTCGACGATGACGACATCGGTGCCGTTGTCGACGATCGAGACGTTGAACGGGGTGCCGCTCGGCATATAGCCGCAGATGGTTGGGGTGTTGCCGCCCTGGACGAATACGATCGCGGTGCCGACCACGGCGATGACCGCACCGTTCGAGCACTGATAAAGCCCGCGCACGCGGTTGCTCGGGCCATCGGCGATCGTGCCGCTGTAATCGGAGGCGATCCGCAAGCCCGGCGCCGGATACATCGTCACCGGAAAGGGCGCGTCGGGCGGGTTCTGCTCGGGCACTAAATTGTAGCAGACCTGGGCGTTGGCGATCGGCGAGCGCGCAAGGTATGCCCCCTGATGAAGTGGAAGCTTCATGGCAGCCGCGCCTCCAGCGCCATGATGCGCGAGAGGAGATGGCCGACGGTCGACATCGGCGCATACTCCATCTCGTTGCGGTTGCGCGCATGGCCCATCGCCATTTCGCGCAGTAGACTGACCTCGTGGCGCAGGGCAATTGTCTGGGCTAGCAGCATATGTTCTTTGAGAGCGAGCCGATCGTGGTCGTCGGCCAAGGCGGCGAAGTCCTCATGCGTTGCTGCGTCAGGCTGCTGCTCGAGCCGCTGGAGTCTGCGGTTGAGGTCGTCGTGCTCGACGCCGAGCGCGGCGTGCATCTCGTCGATGCGCCGGCAGGCGTCCTCAAAGCGGCGGTTCGCCTCGTTGACCATGGTGACGAGCGCGCCGAGATGCGATAGCGGCGCCCATTCGCGCTCGTTGCGCTGCCGCGCATGCATCGCCGTGAGGTCTTCGAGCCGGGCGATGCGCTCGACGATCGCGCGCATGCGCATCTGCAGATCGGTGTTCGCCGGGTCAGGCAAGAGCGCCTGCGCCATGACCCGCTCGAGGCGGTCGGCGAGGATGGCAAAATTGCTGTTGAGGTCGGCGGCGGCGAGCCCCTCGCCCTTTTTCCAGGTCTGCAGCATCTGCCCGTTGAGGTGAGCCATAAAATCACCCCAAGGTTGTGAATGGTACGCCCGCAGCAACTTCCGGGTAAAATCCGCCCATGGGATTACGCCACCGCGGGTTGGCGGCGAGCGCGCGCGGCATCGACAAAGGCTGCAGCGCGTAGTTGGCATTTCTCATTGTATTCAAGGTCGCTCTGGCCGAGGCCTGGAGCTCCGGATCGGGCGGCAGCTTGTAGTTGACCGCGGTCAGGAGCGCGAGATTGTACATCATCGCGAGCTGACTTTCTGCCGGCAGCACCGCGTCCAGTTCCTGGCTCTGACTGCCCTCGACGCTGAAGTCGATCGCGGTCTGCCAGGCGATGTAGAGCGAGAACAGGGTTTGGACGGGGATCGGCCAGATGTAGAGCGTGGCGTTGGGGATCGTCGGGTCGTAATAGATCGAGGCCGGCCAGGACTGCAGGAACTTGAGGCGGATCGCGTCGTATTCCTGCCGGGAGCCCAGGACGTTCATCGGAAAGTCGATCGGGAAGGAGTTGGGTCCGCTCCCGACATTCTGCCGCAGAAAGCAGCTCTGGACATTGGCCGGGCGAAAGTCGCCATCGGTGACAAAGTCGGGCGTCGGGGTCGAGCCCGTAGGCCCGACCTGGTACGACATCTTGCCGACCTGCAAGGGCTCGATGGTCCAGTTCAGCCGGAACACCAGCCAGCGCTTCTGCCGCCACTGCTGCATCATCAGCTGCAGCATCATCTGCGTGTCGGCGAGATCCTGCGGCAGGGGCACCTGGCCCACGCCGAGAATCCCCGACGTGCGCATCGCCAGGGAGACGAGGTCCTGGACCAACATACAAGCAGCCCCTTCGGGCTACTTGTGCGGCCGGTAATGCGGCTCGGCGTCCTGGATGCGGCGCTGCTGCGGGTCGTACTCGCGCCGCGAATCTCCAGTGCGGGCAAAGGCCCCGCAGGGCGAGGGCGGGCGGTCCATCATCATCGCGTCGGGCAACCCCTCGCGGCCGGGCCCGGCATCGTACGAGCCGCCGCCGCGGCGGAAGCGCTCGTGCTTCTCGGTATAGGGGTCGCGGCCGTCGTGCTGAGCGTGTGCGCCGCGCATCTCGCCACTGCGGCGCTCGTCGCGCCTTTCGCGTTCACGAGCCATAATTGGAATACCTCCGTCCGATGTTGCGCAGATTGAACTCTTCGCGAAGCACCGCCCTCACCTCGTCGCGGATGACCTGGCGCAGCGTCTCGACCATGGGGTCGCTGACCGCGCCCAATGTGCCGTAATTGCTGACCGGACGCGCAGGGGCGGCGGGCGGCACCGTGTCCCAGCCTTGCCCATGCAGCGGGTCGTGCTCCTCCGGGGTCTCGACAATGCAGGTGCGGCCGTCGGCGTGGTAGAGCATGCGCGGATAGTCGCCACGCCCTGAATTGCCCGGCCGCACCTCGCTCATAGGGCGCGGCTCCGAGCCGGCGGCATCAGCAAAAGATGTTCCGGCCAGCCGTAGCTGATCCGCGCGTAAATAATCTTGCTTTTCAGCCCGAAGAGTTCAGCGGCTTTCGTAACGCTCATCTTACCCTCCGGCGTATCGATAAGTCGCTCCGTTCTTCTGTTGCCGGCTTGCTCCTTCCGCGTCGCCCAAGAACAGTTGGAAGGCTCGTAGTGACCATTGACGTTGATTCTTTCGAGCGTAAGGCCTTTGCGCCACGTTGGCCCCATGTCGGCCCAAAAGCGCTCGAAACTGGCGTTCCACTCGTCGCAGACCCTGATGCCTCGACCGCCATAGGCAGGGTAACCGTCCGTGTTCGGGTTGTTGCAGCGCATTTTCATGTAAACCCATGAGCGATACGCAGGATGCTTCATCATCCCGTGGGTTGTGCGACGCTTGGCCGACGCTTCGCGCATCAGACAGCCGCAACTTCGAGAGACCCCTCGCTTGAGGTCGGCACCGAATACCGCTCGCTCCGTCCCGCAATCGCAGACGCAATGCCAGTAAAGCATTTTGCCCACCTGGTGAGACAGCCGAGTAACGGTCCAGCGAGAGAAACGCTTGCCCGTAAGGTCGATGATTTTGGCCATAAGCTACCCCCTCTCCAGACGGAGCGAGGATAGTAGAATGGAAAGTATCAGTCATTCAAGGTATGTCCGCGACCGTCACGACCCATTCGGGCCGTATAAGCAGGCTGCCGAACAGAATATCCAATCGGGTTATAAACTGATCCGACAGCACGGCATAGTCAGTGATCATGCGCAAGCTGATGCCGTCGTAGGTCTCGCGCGCCACCTCGTGCACGCCTCTGGGCAGCTCGAGCTCGGCTGTGGCGAGCGTCACGGCTTCCGCGTAGTAGGCGAAATTGCTGCGGAAATTGGAGGAAGCGGGGGTTGCGAAGGTGATTGCCGCGCCGTTGGCCGGACTCGCCGTCACGGTCTGGAACGGCACCGGGTTGCCGCCCGAGGGTGGGGTGATCGGCGGGTAGATCGGGATGACGGTGGCACCGGCCGAGACCGGCGCGGTCACGACAAACTGCTCGAGCGTGCCGTTCGAGGTCTTGGTCGTGCGGTTGACACTGTTCACCCCGGCGATCGTCAGGACGTCGCCGACATTGAGTGGCCCAGCCAAGGCCGTGACGGTAAGCGCGGCTCCGGTCTGGTTGGCCCCGGCGACGGTCGGCGGCGCGCCGTACGCCCCCGTCGTATGCATCATCACCGTCTGGTCCATGCCCCAGTCGAAGCCGAGCGTGTCGACCGTGATGGTGCCGCGGATGTACTGGTCGGAGATCTTGACCTGGGGATTGAACAAGCCCATGAGCCCGGTGACGGTGCGCGCCTGGGTCAATGGATCCATGACGATAAAGCGGTCGTTTCGCGGTGCGCCGTTCTTGTCGAGGACCGCGCCGGCGGCGAGCCAGGTGCCGGCGGTCGGCGAGATCATCGCGCCGCCGGTATCGGTGTTCTGCACCAGGTTGGAGGCGCCCTGCATATTGAGCATGATCGCGGTGGCGACGCCGCCGGCGAGCGTGTTGACGGCAGGGGCAAGGATGCGCGCCGAGTAATCGTCGAGGCTGAGCGCGCGCTCGGCGGAGCTGAACGACACATCGACGCCCATTTGCGTCGCCAGCACCAGGGTCGTCTGCTGCTCGTTGGTGCCTTGCGGAACCGCAGTCGGCCCGGTGCGCAGCGTGTAGTCGTTCGGAAGACGAATACGCAGGTTAGCGCCAATTTTTGCGCCCGCTCTACCAAATTCCTCGTCGAACTGCCGGCCGATTGTTCTTAAAAACCAGTTGCTATTCCTAAATAGTCTTACGGCCTCACGAGTGATCATGTCTATCGTCAAGAGACTATTAGCCATTACTTGGCTCCCGGCACCCGTGCGCGGGAGCGTCAATGGCGAGCGCGCATCCGGGCGCAGCAATGGTTGGGTTGCTGGGCGGATGCCGGTGCCGAGACGGCTATGCTTTTCGGCTCGCAGCGCGTTTAGAGCCCGCGCAGACGGCGCATCCCCGAAGGGGAAGAAGGCGAAAATAAACGAGGTGCCGCAGAAATATCAAGAGATACGATAATGAAATCGCGGTATCTTATATCTCCACGCTTGGGGGAGCGTGGATTGTTGTGGAACGATCAGCCTTGGGGTCGGATGGCCGGCCCCGTCTTTTTGCGCTATGATGAGGGAAGGCTCACCCCTGGCCTCGGGCGGAAGGGTCCTTCCCCAAGGCGTCGCTGCTACAGCGCTTCCGCCCGTCACCGCCGGATCCTCGATCCGCGCTCGTCGCGGTCGCGCCGACGGATAAATTCCGCCATCGACACCTGCTCCAGCGGGCGCTCGGCGCGCGCGCTGTTGCCGCCGACCGGGCGCAGCGGCTGCGGCGCGCGGGTAGCCGCAGGTTCTCGATTCGTTTCACGTGAAACATTCAGCGGATTCGAATTATCTCGCCCGCTCATCCGCGCCAATTCGACCGCCATGCGCATCGGCGGGAGCGAGAGGATGCGCGCCGCGTTGTCAAGGTCGGTGGCGAGCTCGCGGTAGATTCGGTGGCCGTCCGGCAATGCGGTCAGCGCCGCCAGCGCGTCGGGGCGGTTGCCCCAGCCGACCGCGTCCAGGCCTCGCTTCGCCTGGTTCATCTCCTCGCCGTATTCGTCGACGCCGCGCTCCCACAGCGTGTTGCAGTCGCGGTTGAAGTCGGCCTCGAGCCGTTCGTTCTGCATGCGCTGGTAAGCGCGCTGCTCAGCCTCTTGGTCGGGGGTCGGCTGCTGCTGGCGCTGCTGCTCGCGGCGCCACTGCTCCATCTGCGCCCGCGCCTCGTCGCGCTCGCGCCTGGCCTCGTAGCGCTCGCGGGTCAGCTGGTCGATGCGCTTCTGGTAATCGGGGTCACTCTCGCGCGGCTTTCGCTCGCCCTCCTCACCAGATGCCTCTCTGTCGTCGTCTGAGGGCCGCTGAGAGGCCTCTTCTGGTTCTGGGCTATCAGAGGCCACAAACTCGCTTCGCTCGTCAGCAGGCTCTGGAGACGTTCTCTGGCGATCCTGGTTTTCAGGTGCCGGTTGGGATGACCCCGGTCCCGCCTCGTCGGCGCGGATGCGGCTCGACATGGCATTGCCCCCTGCTGATACGCAAATCAGCAAAGCCTATATCACAAGTTTCCCGCTTATGTGCCGCCGCGTCGGCGCACCTCTGCCTCGGCATGCCGCCGACGTGCGTGATGGCCGACCATCTGCCCGGCCTGGTAATGCGTCGCGAAGCCGTGCTTGGCCGCATAGTAGGCATCGCGCGCGGCTTCCAGCACGTGACGGGGATCGATGTTCGGATTGGCACGGCGCACGACTGGATAGACGTGCTGGATCCACTCGCGTGCGTGCGGTTGGTCGAACTCCTCGCCCATAACATGCTCGTGGATGTGCTTGTGGTGCTCTTCGGGGAAATCGGCTTTCGGCACCATGACGCGCTCGGAGATCGGGTTCTCGACCTCGGGCGGCGGCACCGGGGCCTGCACGCCCGGTTGCATCGCATCCGAGACCGGTGCAACCGGGGCTGCAGGAACCGCCGGAACACGCGGGATCACCAGCGCGTTGCCGATGCGCGGCGTGCCGCGGGGCACGACATTGCCCCCGGGCGATCCCCAGGGGCTGGGACCGGAGGGCGCGGTCAGCGGGTTAGCAGCCATCTTTGGCCTCCAGCGCTGCGTTCACGGCTTCGAGCTTGCGCCACAGGCCCCGCATGTCGCGCGGCCGGACGCGGTCGAGCAGCTCCACGCATTCGATCGAATGCGGCTTGCCGTCATAGGCTTCGCCGCCCAGGGTCACCAGCGCCAGGAGCAGCGAGTATTCCTCCGCCGAGAGGTTCAATCGCACCGTGTCCGGCGCGTTGTCGTTAGACATTGCTGAGCCCCGGCTGGCCGCCGAGCAGCTGGTGCATCATCAGCGGATCCATCTCGCCCTGGCCCATGAAATACCCGGCGAGTGCATTGCCGGGATCCGCCTGCGCCAAACTCGGCACATTCGCCCGCGCGAGCAGCGGGTTCGGCATCGGCACGTTCTGCCCGGGCGGCGCGAACGCCCACGCCAGTGGCGCTTGGCCGCCACCGGGCGTCATCCCCCGCTGCGCCTGCCACGCCGCCTGCTTCGCCTGCGCCTGGCGCCGCAGCTGCTCGGCCCAAGCCTTCTGATAGGCCTGGCGCTGCGCCGCAAACTGCTCGGGCAGCGAGGCTTGGCTTTGCTGGTAGGCGCTGTCGTCGAACTCGCTCATTGCGGGTCACCCACAACTGGCATGCGCTTCGCGCTGAAAGCGCTCGCGCTCACGGCACCGCCGTCCCTTGGCCGTACCACGGGCTGCGCCCCATCAAGAGCTGCCACACCGACACGTTGCCGTTGGCGCCCGCGCCCCAGCCCTGCGGGCCGGCGAGAAGCTGCTGGTACTGCAGCATCGCCGCCTGCTGCTGCGGCGAGACCGCGCTATTGCCGCCGGACATGAGGGGATTGCCAAGGCCCTGCATCCCTGCGCCCATGCCCGGCTGCGTCTGGATCGCCAGCCCCGGCGCCATCTGCGCCGCACCGGGCATTTGGCCTTGCTGTCCCGTCAGCATCTGCATCAGGAACTGCTGCTGCTGCGGGGTGAGGGTGTTCCACATCAGCGCTTGCCTTTCCGCTTGCCGCTGCGCCGCGCGGTGTTCAAGGCGATCGCCACCGCCTGGGCTTGGGGCTTTCCGGCCTCGCGCTCGGTGCGGATGTTGTCGCCGATCGCCTTGCGGCCAGTGCCCTTCTTCAGCGGCATGGTTTCAAGCCCTCAATCCCGGCACGTAAATGATCAGCGTGATCAGCAAGACCGCGATCCACGCCAGCCAGCTCGTCGCCCAGTTGAAGGGCACCGCCTGCGGCACCGGCAGCAAGGCCAGGAACCACAGGAAGAGGTCGATCACCAGCAGGATTTCCAGGATCATGGCGTCACCGCGCTCGGCATGGTGTTGGGCGGGCGCACGGGGCTCAGCGCGTTGACCATCTGCGGCGACAAGGGCATCGGCGGACCCGGCATTCCAGGCAATGTCCCAGCTCCGCTGGTCCCTTGCTGCATCGCCGCCGTTTCCTGGATCGTATCCATCAGCCCGAGATGCGAGACCGGAGCCATGCCATGCTGCTGCAGCGCATCCTGCACCATCTGCAGGATGAGCGCGCGCACCTCCTCGCCCTCGTTGTAGGGGCCGTCCGTGCCGCGCATGCTGAGCAGCTGCCCCATGCGCTTGGTCACCGCCTCGTAGGCGTCGATGTCGGTGCGCTCGTCCTTGGCCTTGAGCTTCATTTCCGCAACCGCCAGTCTTTCGCTCAGCAGCGCGACATGCGCCTGGCTGCCCTGGAGCTGCTGCTGCAATTGCTGCTCGGCCGGAGACGGCCCTTGCCCCAGCACATTCGGCGGCACCAGCCGTTGCAGCCGCTCCGCCAGATCCTCGGCCATCGGGAAATCGGCCGCCTTCATCAGCAGATCCCCCGCAACATTCATCATCGTCGGGGCCGTCGAAACAATCTGCAGGAACGCGTCAAACGCCTGCTGCCGCCGCGTCGCGTAGGCCGGACCGACATCGGCCTGGACCTCGTATTTTCCGACGCTGGGGTTGAAGATTCGCACCACCGAGGCCGCCAAAGCCTGCTGCGGGCTCGGCGGCGCGATCCCCTGCGCGTTCTGCGCCTGGTTCGGGTTCGGCTGCGGCATCGTCATCATCGCCTGCGGCAGCTGCGGGTTCAATTGCACCCGGTCGACCGTGCCGTCGGGCGCCATGATC
>Ga0126370_10000413_pt1 | contig 17523 bp, 16 predicted proteins | sample PanSoiMetaPlot_3_FD_92586 | JGI IMG/M metagenome (GOLD analysis project Ga0126370, IMG submission 92586) | Tropical forest soil microbial communities from Panama - MetaG Plot_3 | ecosystem: Environmental > Terrestrial > Soil > Tropical forest > Bulk soil | place: Panama | collected 2016-02-17 | reverse complement strand
CCCGTTTTTCCAGCAACGGAATGCAACACGGATCCATTTGAAGGCCAGTGCCCGCACCGCGGCGTGGTGTCCCTTGCCCCGTTGGCGTTGTTGCTCATAGTAAGCGCGGGCCCACTGCGACTGTTAGTGTGAATCACGTTCTCAAAAATGGCCTCGTCGGTCGCGCCGGTAGGTGTCCAGCCGGAGATGCCGGCATTCGCAAAGACGATGTCAAGTTTGCCGAAATCGTTTGCCAAGGTTGCGAACAGCCGCTTGCGATCTTCTGCAACGGTTACGTCAGCGCGGTAGCCACGCGCATTGGGTCCGAGTTCGACGACGGCTTCATCCAATGTCTTCTGGTCGCGCCCCGTGATTGCGACCTGCGCGCCCTCCGCAATGAGAAGACGGGCTGTGGCCAGACCGATGCCGCTGTTGCCGCCGGTAATAAGAGCCTTCTTCCCTGTCAGTTTCATAGAGCCTCCTTTTTTGATTGGCACCAACTATGATGTCCATCATATATGTGATATGATGACCATCATAGATGGAGGATGCAGAAAAAAGTTATGCGCTATCCCGTCGAAGAAACTGCCGCAAAACATGAACGGATTGTGAAGGAGGCTTCCCGCCTATTCCGTGAACGAGGATTTGAGAACGTAAGCGTGGACGAAGTGATGAAGGCCGCAGGCCTGACCCATGGCGCCTTCTATGCTCATTTCGCTTCGAAGGAAGAACTTCAAGCGGCAGCCGTCGCTTACGGCCAGAAGGTCTCATTAGAGCGTGTGGAGCGCAACAAGGACGTGAGAAACAAAGGATCATATGCTGACCGGTATCTGAGTCCACGGCACCGAGATAATCCCGGTGACGGCTGCACTATGGCCGCATTGGCCCAGGAGGTGGCTCGCTCGACTCCTGAACTCAAAGCTGCGTTCGAAAAAGGATTAGAGGAAATTCTTTCAGCGGAAGCTGGAGACCGGAAAGAAGCCATCTTTCAGACAGCCGCGATGCTGGGTGGGATAGTGCTGGCTCGCGCCGTACAAGATCAGCGGCTCTCGAACGAGATCCTTAAGAGCGTCCGTCAAAAGCTCGGCTGATCAAAAACTAAGTTCTGCGCAAGCAAACCTAATTTGGCGGGAGCGACGGGACTCGAACCCGTGGCCTCCTGCGTGGCAGGCGTTCTAACCAGCTGAACTACGCACCCGCCTTAAAGGTTCAACTCCAATGAGAGCGAACCGCTTGCCCGAACCCTGCCCCTGACCTGGATCGCTGAACAGAAGATAGTCGTCGGAAACCTCACTGCTGCGGTACCCAGCGCTAACTCGGCGATCCACTCGTGTCTCCTCTCATACTGGGAGAATTGCGTTCTCATGTAGGTTAAACCACCAGACCAACCGACTCGAGTAGAGCCGCTGGTCGCTGAGGTCGAATACCGCGAACATCCTCCGCTACAGCCCGAAGTACTTCCGCGACGCTCCAGGCTTGCGCAATGCAGCCGACGGGCTGATGTGGCATATCGCCATCGAAAATCTCCGAAATGTGTCCCAGGCCGGCATCGCACAGATGGTTTTTCAATGTTGATAACCACTTTTCGGCTTGCATGCGTGCAGCATCGCTTCCCTCTTCTACCTTCATATATGCAGTTATGAAAGGCCCCATAAGCCACGGCCAAACCGTGCCCTGGTGATAAGCGCCATCACGGCTGGTGCCATCACCGGTGTAAAGGCCGTGATATTGCGGGTCACTTGGGGCGAGGCTGCGGAGCCCGTAAGGCGTCAGTAGCTGTTCCTGCACAATAGCAACAACCCGCTTTGCTCGCTCAGGACTCAGCATGGAATATGGCAGGCTGACTGCAAAGATCTGATTCGGACGAATACTCGCGTCAGGAGCGCCACCATTCACGACGTCATATAAGTAGCCGCCCCCGTCATTCCAGAACAGACGATTGAAGCTCCATTTTGCGAGAGCTGCCATGTTGCTGTATCGCTTCCGGCTGGTTTCGTCGGCAGTGCGTGCCGAAAAGTCTTCCATAGTGCGAATTGCGTTGTACCAGAGTGCCTGAACTTCTACTGGCTTCCCATGTCGCGGCGTGACGACCCAATCGCCGACCTTTGCGTCCATCCAGGTCAGCTGCACGCCCGGCTCGCCCGCGTTGAGCAAACCTGCCGCGTCCAGCTTTATTCCGTAGCGAGTGCCGCGAACATGCCACTTGATGATGTCGGTGAGAACTGGGTAAAGCTCCCGCTGTACGAATGCCAAATCGCCTGTGTACGCGTGGTAGGCGCGAACAGCTTCGAAGAACCACAAGGTCGCATCGACAGTGTTGTACTCGGCGGTTTCTCCGGCGTCCGTAAAACGGTTCGGCAACATGCCCTGATCAATGTGTTGCGCAAACGTGCGCAGAATACTTCGCGCGATCTCGAACCGTCCAGTAGGAAGCGTGAGCCCGGGAAGAGCAATCATCGTATCGCGGCCCCAATCGCTAAACCAGTGGTATCCGGCAATCACGCTCTTCTGTTCGCCGCGAGAAACGATATAGTGATCTGCAGCCGTAGTCAGCGAAGTTACGAAATCGTCCTTGACAGGTGCGTGCTCCGCGATCTGACGACGGCGGACGATTTCGTTATGCTCATACTGCTCGGCAGCACCGACATTCTGGCGCTCGGTCGATGCGATAAGCGTAGCTGTCGGCCGCTGGTTGAGGTCGAAACGAAGTACACATGGATTGAATAAGTCTTCCTGAAAATCAAGGCCGCGCTCGCGTTCAGCGTCGTACTCGACATTGCGGTACCAGTTGCCCGAGCTTTCAATCTCGGCGGCGTCATTTGTGAGGTAAAAACTAGGAAGTCCGGCATAGGGTGAAACACTGATCAACTCCATTTGTGTATCAACTCTGCCGTTGATTGCGCCGTTTTCGTGAGTGAGACTGTGATAGTCGCGGAAAGCAATTAACGGACGCAGCTCTAGCTGCACGTGGACCGCACTTGGAGCATTGACCAATTGATACTTAATAATGGTTGTGTTCTCGCCCTGCACCATGAACAACTTCTTCTCAATTTCGACGCCGCCAACGCTAAATGTGAAAATCGGAAACGGATCAAGTCGGAATTGCGTGAGAAACTGGAAGCCTTGCGGATGCACCACGCCGGGGTATCGGTTGGTGCTGAGCTGGTATGCGCGGCCGTTGACCGCTAGAGTTTCTTCAAACTTCGACAATAGAACGAGTCGGCCTACCGGCGGTTTGGTTGCAGCGACCAGGAGCCCGTGGTATCGGCGTGTATTGCATCCGTTGATTGTGCTCGAGGCGAACCCGCCAATTCCATTGGTCTCCAGCCATTCCCGGCGAAGCCCATAATCGAGGTTGCAGCAAACATCTTTGCCGAAGCGGATCATGACACAGCCCTCAGAGAAGCAGCAGCTGGATCTGATGGACGTGAGCCGGCCATCGTTTCCGTGTCATCCCTATGCGAGATAATCGGCGCACGGAACGTCTGGAACTGCACCAGATCTTTGGTAAAGAGAAGATCAAGAGTCCAGTCCAAAGCGACGCGAAGCTTCTTCTCAAAACGCGGAAGCTTGCTCAGATAAATCGTTCGCCACATCCACCAGGCGATGAATCCCGAAAAATTGATACCCAGAATATTTGCCACTCCCGTACGCCGCCCAATTGCCGCGAGCTGACCGATGGTGGTGAATGAGAATGGTTTCAGATCCCCACCGCGAACAGACGCAATAAGATTCCTTGCCAGTGTTTTTCCCTCGCGCAGCGCGTGCTGAGCTGTCGGGGGATGATATTGTCCGGTCTTGCTATCCGGTACCAGCGCGCAATCACCTAGCGCCCAAACTCCCGGCCAGTCGGGAAGACGCAGCATCTCATCCACCTTCAAACGGCCGCGTTCTTTTGCGCAAGGAAGACAATCGATGACAGGATTGGACGATGTTCCGGCTGTCCAAATCAGTGCTTTGCTTTCGATCTCCGCCCCAGTGCTCAGCTGGACTCCGGTTTCCTTGACAGCTGTCACGCGGGTGTTTACCAGAATCTCGACGCCGCGTTTCGCAAGTTTCTTCTCCGTGTAGCGTCCGAGTTTTTCTCCGAGCTCCGGCAGAATCACTTTGCCCGGATGCACAAGCACGACCCGAAGCATATCTTCGCGCAGGTTAGGGTAGAAACCGACTGCCTCGCGAACGAAATCGTTAATGCCGGCGATAGTTTCGACCCCGGCGAAGCCTCCGCCGGCTACAACGAAAGTCAGCAGCGGACGGCGCACATCAGCGCAGCACTCAGTGTCCGCCTCTTCGAGGTGCGCGATCAATCGGTTGCGCAAGTGAATCGCATCACCGAGCGACTTCATCGTCAGCGCTCGTTGCTCAAGGCCAGGGAGGTTGAAGAAGTTGGTGATTGAGCCCAGCCCGATGACCACATGATCGTAGGGAATATCGTGATGATGGTGGTCGAAACCGTGAGAGACAGTCACGATCTTCCGTTCAAGATTGATCGATTCAACTTCTCCCGCGAAGAAGTTGATTCTCTTCAGAAGTTTTCGTACAGGATTGACGATATTCGTGAGATCGAGATCACTGGCTGCGACCTCGTGCAGCATCGGCGTAAACAGAAAGAAATTGTCGCGGTTCACGAGCGTGATCTCTACTTCGGGATCGCGCGCGAGTGTGTCATCGAGGTGAATCGCCGCATGTAGTCCGGCAAAACCGCCCCCTAGAATCAGAATCCGAGTTTTCTTTGAGGAAGCCACCAAGTTTTCTCCAACATCCCTGCCGCAACCTAAGGATTAGAGTTCCGCTACCTCGCAGAACACTTTGATTGATCCATTCGGGTTCGTGAGCTTTTTGAACAGCTCTGCATAGTTTTCAAGTCCAGGCACAGGATCCGTCAGCAATTGGCCCAGCCATCCCGGATATTCGGCCTCTGCCTGCGACATATCGCGAACTCCATTCTCGAAGTATTCACGATTGGCGTTCACGGTGCCGACCATCACCTTGTTTCCTAGTACAAAGTTCAGGTTGATACGATCCGCTGGGACTTGAACCATGCGATCGCCGCCAGTAACACTCGAGAGCACTAGAACACCGTTCTTTCCAAGCGCCTGCATGCTATCGAAGACCACGCCGGAGTTGCCGGTTGCTTCGAAGATCAAATCGAACGGCCCTAATTTCTCCGCGCCCTCAATGATCGGCACTTCTTGCGTAATTACATACCGTGCGCCCAGTGCTTCGACCAGTTCAGCGTTCAAATTGGGCTTGGGATTCCGAGCAAAGGTGGTCACATCAATGCCTCGAAGACGTAAAGCTAACGTCGCGAGGAGTCCGATGGTGCCAGCGCCCATCACTGCGGCGCGTCGCGGACGCCACACTTTCAAGCGACGCTGGATCTCGTACGCCTGGTGAATGCCTTTCTCGACCACGGTGAACGGTTCAAGCAACACGCCGACGCGCTTCAATCCTTGTGGTATCTTGACGATGAATTCAGCGTCGTCCACGTAATACTCGGTTAGAAATCCGTGACGCAGATTGATTCCACGCTCGAAGTAAGTGTCGTCGGTAGTCATGTCGTTGGTGCCGATCAAGTCGTAAATGCTCCGGCCTGGGCGGCGTACGGTAGCCACCACATAGTCGCCGCGCTTCACTTCGCTGACATTCGTGCCAACAGCCTCGACCCGGCCGAAACCTTCATGGCCAATGACGAGGAAGTCAAATCCCGCAGGAGCGGCCCCGTATTCCGCGGCATTGATTTCTTTGTCAGTTCCATCGACACCGACGCGCAACACTTTGACCAGAACGCCGCGCCCACTCGGCACTTCATCGACCGAAGGTTTGTTTAGGTCAGCGAGGTGAACGCTGTTGGGCTTTCCGGGGAATACACTTATAGCTTTCATTTGATTTCTCCGTGTGAACATTGATCTTGAACTCAGTCAGCGAACACCGCACCAATTCGCTCGCGCTTCTCGCGTGGCTCGCCACTCTGCTGGAGCGTTTTGGTCACGAGACCAGTCCAGCCGGTCTGATGGCTTGCACCTACACCTCTGCCAGTGTCGCCATGGAAGTACTCGTGAAAAAGAATCAGGTCGTTCCAGTTGGGATCAGACTGGAATTTCTGAATACCCCGATAGACAGGCCGCTCGCCTTTCTCATCCCGTAGGAAAATCTGCGAAAGTCTGCGCGAAAGCTCGGCAGCGACATCCCACAACGTGCGCATGTTTGCTGACCGTGCCGGGAACTCAACTTTGAAATCGTCGCCAAGGTAATGATGAAACTTCTGCAACGATTCGATGAGAAGAAAATTCACCGGAAACCAGATGGGTCCGCGCCAGTTGGAATTTCCGCCAAACAGGCCAGTGCTGGATTCTGCCGGCTCGTAATCCACGCGATACTCGTTACCGTTCACTGAGAGCGTGTACGGATTGTCTTTGTGATAACGTGAGAGGGCACGAATTCCATATGGCGATAAAAACTCGTTCTCATCCAACATGAATTGCAGCACGCGACGAAGTTGATCGCGGTCCACTATCGAGAGCAATCTTCGTTCACCCCTGCCGGGGCTTCTCATGCAGGCAACGTTCCCAATCAGATCTCGGCGATTGTCGATGAACCATTCAAGACGCCGCTTAAATCCAGGCAAGCGTTCCAGCAGTTCGGGTTCGAGTGTTTCAACCGCGAATAAAGGAATCAGTCCAACCATTGACCGAATCCGCATTGGATATTTGCGCCCATCGGGAAAGCGCAGAACATCGTAAAAGAAGCCGTCCATCTCGTCCCACAGTCCCATGCCGTCGTTTCCGCGATGATTCATCGCACGGGCGATGTATACGAAGTGCTCCCAGAATTTGCTGGCCACGTCTTCGTAGGCAGGATCTTCACTCGCGAGTTCCAGCGCTATAGCCAGCAGGTTGAGCGTGTACATAGCCATCCAGCTGGTTCCATCGGACTGCTCAATGTATCCGCCGGTCGGCAATGGAGCACTGCGATCGAACACGCCGATGTTGTCCAACCCCAGGAAACCACCTTGGAAAATGTTCATTCCCTCAGCATCTTTGCGGTTCACCCACCAGGTGAAGTTGAGCAGGAGCTTATGGAAGACCCGCTCCAGGAATGCGCGATCGCCTTTGCCATTCCGTTTCTTGTCAATCTTGTAGACTCTCCACGCAGCCCAGGCATGTACTGGGGGATTCACATCGGCGAAGGCCCATTCATATGCCGGAAGTTGACCATTAGGATGCATGTACCACTCGCGCAGTAAGAGCACGAGCTGTTCTTTTGCAAAGTCAGAATCGACCAGGGCCAGCGGCACACAGTGGAATGCTAGGTCCCATGAGGCATACCACGGATACTCCCATTTGTCGGGCATTGAAATCACATCGGCGTTGTAGAGGTGCGGCCACTGGCTGTTGCGGCCAGTTTTCCGTTCTGCGGGTGGCGATGGCTGGCCTGGATCGCCTTGGAGCCAGTTCTTTATCACATAGTGGTAGAACTGCTTCGACCAGAGCATCCCGGCAAAGCCCTGGCGCATGACGTTCTGTGCGTCGGACGACAAATCCTGCGGAATGACTGTGGCGTAAAACTCATCCGCTTCATTCTTGCGCATGCTGGACAGCTGATCGAAACCGTCGAAAGCAGCTTCGGCAACGCCGGAGAAATCAACATCGGTAAGGCGCAGTCGGATAGTCGCGCTTCCACCCGGCGGAACTTGGAATTGGTAATGCGCCGCGGCTTTCGTTCCCATTGGCATGAGAGCGACTGCATCTTTTTTCCCATCCACGATGTAATCGTTAATTCCGTCCTTCACGCATGCGCTATGATTTTCGATACCATACAGCCGCTTGTAATTGGTTTCGTTTTCCGTGAAGAGGATTTCCGGTGCGCCGTCGCAGTACAACCATCGCCGGCCCAAGTCGGGGTGGTCCAGTTCTATCCCCCCAGCGACACGGTGCATGTCGGGCCGCTCGGCATCCTGGGCCCACAACCAAGTATTGCGGAACCAGATCGTTGGAAGTAAACGTAACGCAGCAGCTTCAGGTCCTCGGTTCGTAGCCGTGATCTTAATCAGAATGTCTTCGACATCGCTCTTTGCATATTCGACGAGAACATCGAAATAACGATCATCATTGAAAACGCCCGTATCGAGCATCTCAAATTCCGGCTGGTCCTTTCCGCGACGGCGGTTCGCTTCAGACAACTGCGTATATGGAAATTCCGCCTGCGGATACTTGTACAAGTACTTCATGTAAGAATGTGTGGGCGTACTGTCGAGGTAAAAGTAGTATTCCTTCACATCCTCGCCATGATTGCCTTCGTTGCCGGTCAATCCGAACAAACGCTCTTTTAGAATCGGATCGCGCTCATTCCACAGAGCGAGTGCAAAACAGATGTATTGGTGCCGATCGGAGATGCCGGCAAGCCCGTCTTCGTTCCATCGGTAAACGCGTGAGCGCGCGTGATCGTGCGGGAAGGACTCCCAAGCGTTCCCATATGGGCTGTAATCCTCGCGAACCGTTCCCCAAGCCCGCTCACTCAAATAGGGCCCCCAGCGCTTCCAATGCTTGGTTCTAGCGGCTGATTCGGAAAGCCGTATTTCCTCTTTTGTCATCGACCGTTTCACTTGAAGTCTCTCTCTCCACCCAGCGCTCTGAGTAGGCACGCGAACTCGTCGGAAAACTTGTAGCCGGTCCCGGGGAGCACCAAATCCGCCACCGTTGGTTGTTCGGTTGAAAAATTGTGCCTTTTAACCCCTGCTGGATCGTCGAGTTCAGCGATGTTACTGACGTTATGGATGATGCCTTTGCTCACGATGTCCTCATTTCTGTTCAATCTCGACAGCGTGCCCGTCTGGGTCTCTGACGATAAATGCGCTCTTGCAACCAAGCTTATCCATCTGATTCGTAATCACGCCGAAAGAGACAAAATTAACCTTAGAGGACAAATCCCGAGCCGCGTGGTCAGCGCTCTTGGTTACCACCACCGTCTGTCGATGGATCACATCGTTGGCATGTTCGTCCTCTGGAAACCGACGACCGTCGCGCGGCGAAAGGTATTCAAGCAGTTCGATGCCAGGCCCGGAGCCAGCTCGCAACGATGTAATACGTAAATGGGCGCCAAAGACGTTGTTCAGATGCTCCTGTTCGGTGCCGTAGTTTTCGCTCTCGCCGACGACCCGCATGCCCAGCAGATCGCGATAAAGGTGCAGGGTTGCTTCTGTGTCGCCTACCACAATGGCGGTGTGATCAATGCCAAGGAAGAGCTTGTCCGAGGGCCGGTGCCATTTGTCAGCTCCCTTATCCGGCGGGAATTGCAGAATCTCAAGCGGATGACCATCTGGGTCTTTGAAATAGAAAGCTTTGATTCCTGAGGCGTTCCTGTTCCAATTGGGCAGGCGCTGCGGCGCTGAAGATATCTGCTCGACATTGTTCTGGCGCAACCAGGCGTACGCTTTGTCCATATCGCTGACAATGATCGCGATGTGCTGGAATGAGCGGTCGTTGCTGCGTGCTTCTGCTGGAATAGGACGGCCTTTGGGCGCCAAATATTCCGTAAGCTCGATGAATTCGTCTCCTAGTTGCATGCGCACAACGCGCATGCGAACTCCGTAGACACCTTCAAGGTCTTCGTAGTTCTCGCCGGCCACTTCTGTGTCGGAAACGTTTTGGAAGCTAAGCACATGGGAATAAAAATCCACGGCCCGTTCCATGTTGGACACAGTTATGTCTACAGAGTCGACAGTCGAAACCAGTGGGCTGGCAGCGGCTCGGACGCCGGCGACCAAGCTTAGAAGAAGCAAACATCTGATCGCCAGTAGCTTCGGCGTGCTAGATTGAATAGCTCTGTGCATCTCCTCTTATCCCATTACCGTCTGCGCCACACTTGATTTGCTTCCATTTGCTGCGTACTCAACGACTGGTACACGCAAACGTTGCAGCAAGTGATCGCCTACACGTAAGGCGTTTGCCATGATCGTCAGCCCTGGATTGACTGCCCCGCTGGATGGGAAGAAGCTGCCGTCTACGACGTAGAGATTGTCGAGGTCGTGCGCCTTGCAGTTGACGTCCAAAGCCGAAGTCTTGGGATCGCCGCCGAAGCGGATGGTGCCGTTTTGATGCGCTACGCCAGCCAACGGAATTCTCTGGCCGACGTACAAACTCCGTGCGAACAGCCCCTGGTGGCATTCGTGCCCGTGAATCGAACAAGTGCTCTGCTTCATGGCCCTTTGCAGATGCGCCTTGAGCTGATCATGCGCTTTGAGATTGTTCGGCGTGTACGTAAGCACAATTTCCCCCTCCCGGTTGATGGTCACGCGATTGTTCGGATCGGGCAGGTCTTCTGAAGTAAGCCAGAAATCCAGCGAATGCTTCGCCATCAACTCAAGCGTGAATCCCGGGGCGATAGCCGGCGCTCCGGCGCGCAATGTGATCGCATCGAGCTTCCCCACGAAAGAAATGTGGCCCATCGGATATTCAAAATCTTTCGAACCGAAATAAAAGTCATTCACCGAAAGTGTTTTCTGAAAAATCGTCGGATTCGGACACTTGGAAATCGCCATCAAGACCGAGTTTGTGTGTCCCATGTAATGCCGACCGACAACGTCTGAACTATTGGCCAGCCCATTCGGGTGCTTATCATTTGCGGAGCGCAGAAGCAACGCCGCAGAATTAATCGCCCCACAAGAAACGACCACGATACTTCCGGAGTAGCTCTCCAGAACGCCATTACGTTCCACGATGACTTCACGTACCTCGCGCCCGGAACTGTCGGTCTCAAGACGCTTCACCAACGCATTCGTGAGCAGCGTGACATTCGGATATTGCACTGCCGGGTCAATGCATAGCACCTGAGCGTCCGATTTCGCATGCACCAGGCACGGGAAGCCGTCACACGTATTGCAGCGAATGCAGGGGCTCAAGCGAGGGTTCTTCTCGTCGAGCATTACGCCGAGAGGCGTGTGAAATGGATTCAGCCCGGCGGCACGAAAGTCGTCGGCTAACTGCTGAATACGGTGCTCGTGGTTTACAGCGGGCCAGGGATATGTTTTGCCAGCTGGCGGCTCTGTAGGATCTTCGCCGCGATTGCCGTGCACTTGGTATAGGTTCTCGGCCCGCGTGTAGTACGGCTCCAGTTCGTCATAACTGATCGGCCAGCTTGGTGAGATTCCACCGTGGTGACGGATCTCTCCGAAATCTTTGTTGCGCAACCGAAACAATGCTGCACCGTAAAATTTCGTGTTCCCGCCCACGTAATAGTTTGTATGGGGATGCAGCTCCTTACCGTCTAGGTCGCGCCACAACTCTTTCGTGTTGTACTTCGCATCGACATTCACGGCTTTCGGATTCCAATTGTCTTTTTCGCGAGGTACATAGTCGCCCCGCTCAAGAATGAGGATCCGCTTGCCCGAGGGGGCCAGATGGTACGCAAGCGTTCCGCCCCCGGCCCCTGTGCCGATGATGATTACGTCAAACTGGTTGTCGCGGCTCATTACCTTCTCCTTCAGAAAATTCAGGCGGTTACTGATTCTTCGCGTTCATCGCCGTACCTGTTTCTGTCAGCGGTGCCGTCGCAAAGTTCACGCCAAAGCGCTTGCACCAGATGGTGACGGCACGGTATTTGTTGAGATCGAGGTTTGACGATATTTCGTAATTCTGGTCACCGACGTTGCCCTTCAGTGCGCCAACTTCCACGAATCCCGCCTCCTTCACAGTCTCGCTGTCGCTGGCATCCTTCGTAGCGACCAGGTAGACATGCACGTCAGGCCCATTTGACGTTTCGAAATTGGTAAACCGAAGCACTCGCTTGCCGTCGAGTTGATAAATCGTCGCCTGTCCCACGCCTTTATGTGCAACGTCGTGAAAATTGCCCGAGGCGAGGATCTGAGCCATGCTAGAAGCGGCGCCGCTGGAGTTCAGAGGTGCGGTGCCGAAGTTCACACTGAAGCGCTTGCACCATATGGTCACAGCACGATACTTCGCCAGGTCAGCGTCAGAAGGAAGATCGTAATTCTGATCGCCGATGTTGCCCTTGAGCGAACCTAGCTCCAGGAAGCCGGCCTTCTTGACCGTGTCGCTATCGCTCGCGTCGCTGGCAGCTACGAAATAGACATGCACATCCGGGCCGTTCGAAGTTTCGAAGTTGGTGAGCCGAAGAATGCGTTTTCCGTCCGGCAGCTGATAGACACTCGCCGTGCCCTTAGTATTGTGGGCTACGCCGTGGAATGAACCAGAAGCCAGTACGGTTTCCGATTCATTCGCAAGGCCTGCGGGCATCGCGTCATTGACTTTCGCATTTACAAAAAGCCGCTCGGGCCTGAATGCAGCCCACAGGGCAATTGCCACAATTACACCCGCGCCATAAATCAACGTTTTGCGTTTCATTGCATTGTCTCCTTGAGAGTGATTGTTGTTAACAGAGTCTTGTGGTTGCAGCGGAAAATGCACCGCTTATCGTTGTCGTGATGCAGCTTGGCACAAAATACAGCGTCCTTGCCCCGCAACCAGAGATACACTTGCGCGGCAAGCATCATGCCGAGCGGCGGCGCAGTGAAGTAAATCCAAAGTGAATTCCAAAGCCCTCCTGGCAAAGCCGATGCGAATGAGCGGGCTGGACTCATGCTCATACCCGATAATGGCGATTCAAGCGTGATGTAGGTTGCGACTAAAGCTCCGGCAATGACGCCCGTAAATCGCGCGATCCGTGCGGAATTGGAAACGTTCAGGATCACGGTCATCATCACGAACGATATGACCATTTCAGCAACGAATGCGTCTCCGGTACCGCGTGCGCCCGGCATCGTAGCCGCGTAGCGAACATTCTGTTCGGCGATCGCATGGCCCCAGATCAAGCCGCTGAGAAGTACGCCGAGGGTCCCGCCGATGAACTGCGCGACGACGTAGAAACCTGCGTCCCAGGGCTCAACCTTTCCCAGCCGGAGAAACGTGAGCGTCACAGACGGATTCAAATGCGCGCCCGACTGCTTGCCCCACGGCGAATAGATGAGCGCGACTGCAGTCACTCCCATCGCAATACCCGCAAGAAGACGGCGAACGAGTGCGCTCGACAGCCTCTGCCGGATTGCTGAAGCCGGATGCTCGAGCAGAACTGTGAAGCTGCATGCCGATACCATGAACAGTCCCAGGCAGGCGGCCTCTATCAGGTACTCCGGCCAGTGCTTCGTCGCGGCCAAGACCGCGCCATGGAGCCAGGTTCGGTCTCCACTTTGCGGTTCGGCCGCCAATTCGTTTTGTGACGCTGTTTGCATTCGCTTTCATCCGATTCGCTGCCGATATTTTGGTGACAAGATGGCATCGGGAATTTTGCAGGCCAGACTTGCGCGAGCAAAACGGAAAGGAGGTTGTCACCTTTTTGGGCGGAACGGAATCTCATCTGCTTGAAGAAAGTGTAGGATTGCAGTGATGTCTTGGACTGGAGGCGTCGTGGACGTCAGTTGCTTGGAAGTGATCCGGGAGCTTTCGAATTACATCGACAATGACGTCACGCCGAAATTACGAGAGCAAATCCTTGCCCATCTGGCCGGTTGCTCGCGTTGCACCGCAGTCTACGACGGCCTGAGAAACACTATTACGCTCACCGGAGATCGACGTACTTTTGATTTACCCGCAGGCTTCAGTCAACGCTTACGTGCCAAGCTCGCGAAAGAATAAGGATCCCGTCTGGTAGTTCAGTTCGCCCTTCACTTAGAGGAAGCCTTCTCTGGGGCTCCGCCCCATCCGGGTGCCAGGAGATCGCGCATCTGCAAACGAGCTCGCGAAGTCCGCGTTTTGACGTTTTCTTCCGAAATGCCCAGCACCTTTGCTGTTTCGGCAATGCTCATCTGCTGCACGTCGCGAAGGATAAGGACAGTCCTGAATTTCTGCGGCAGAGAGTTTAACGCCTTATTCAGAGCCTCTCGCAATTCACTCTGCTCCAGCGCCTCACTCGGAATCTCGCGCCAATCGGCGAAATCAGTTGGGATGTAATCGCCTTCGCTTGTCTCTTGGCCGGCCTCGATCGATGCATGAAGATGACGCCGGTTTTTTCGCAACTTCATTTTGGCGTCGTTGATCGCAATTTGAATCAGCCATGTGCTGAATCTTGATTCCAGGCGAAAGCGGGCCAGGTTTCGAAATGCCTTCAGAAACGCCTCTTGCGCCGCGTCCTCAGCATCGGCGTCATTGCCGAGAATTGAAGCGGCGGCGAGAAATACGCCACGCTCACAGGGCTGGATCAGCTCATAAAACAGGTCCTTCTCACCCGCCAGAACGCGCTCGATCAACTCACGTTCACGCGCGACTTTGGAATGTAGCTCGGGAATGGCCGGCATCTGCACGAAGGTCGGTTCGTGCACATCGGCGACCGCAACAGCAGCAGTACCGGAGATCATCTCTGCTTTCCGTGCCATGTTCGCCTCCCGAAACTGACTCGTACCAGGCATATGCTCAAAACCTGGGTATCAGCCTCTTCTCAAAGGCTTCTATTCAGGAATGAATCAGTCAGCAATGAGATGCAAGCGCGAACTCGAGGGAGACACATCCGGAGGGTTCGAAAATCAAGAAAGCGCCGTTTTCGCTACACCTGCGCAAGTTCGGTTACACGCCAATGACAAGAGCCACGTTCACTTCAAATAGCAGACTGATTCCTTCCTGGGGGGTACGGTGCCAACCCTTGGACCACATTTCGTTAACGAATCTCCCTGCGCCATTCCGATGGAGTAATACCAGTGACGCGCGCAAATGCACGCGAAAAGCCGATCCTATGGGAGAAGCCGCACTTTAATGCAATTTCCGGAAGTAGCAGGTTCGTATGCGTCAGAAGCTCCTTCGCACGTTCGACTCGCCGCTTCGTGAGCCATACATGCGGTGTTTCTCCGACGCTATTCTTAAAAGCACGCGCGAAATGCGCCATGGACAGGTCGAATGCGCTTCCTAGTTCCGCGAGCGTGATGTCATCGCTGATTCGTGCTTCGAGAATCTCTATGGCCCTACATCGTTGTAATGGAGTCAGCGTTTCGCGGGGCCGGCAGCTTCCGATCCTGATTTCGGCATACTTGCGCAACAAGTGCGCCTGAAGAGCAAGATGGACGTGATCAATGAAAAGGCCACTCGCTTCCTCGGTGCCGGTGAATGCAGGCAGCAGCGCAGATGCAAGACTCGCAATAACGGGATCGAATGAACCAGGTGGAGGGATCCTGAGACCTTCGACCGGGCGCATCGAGTGTTCACGTGCGAACTGTCGAAGAGCGGTCTGAGGGACGTAAAACTGCACCAGTTCGAATGGGTCGACGAATTTTACGGTGGGCTTACGTTCCATATCGACCAAACAGATCGAATGACGCCCGTGATCAAGGTGAGAGACCCACCGCTCTTGATCCCAAAAAGCCTCTAACCGCATGGGCCGCATCGCGACACTGACGCGAAATGAAGACTCTGGCGTGGGCGGATCTGTAGGGCCAAAGTTCCCATCTTCCACTCGAAGATAGGCAGCAGCTAGATATATGACCATCGCCGGTGTCGTCCTGAACGTTGGAAACGACCCCAGTCGAAAGTGTTTCCAGCGAGAGACGGCTTCGAAGTCAGAATCATCTTCTGAGAAGCGTCGGTCAAGGTTAACCGATCGTCGCTCTCGATTAGGAAGGCATTCGAGAACCCCGGGATGAACGTGCAAACCTTTGATGCCAGGGTTGACAACCATATACAAAACCTTACTGATCGAAGAGCAGTGACTTGATAATGTCAATCAGGTAAGCACTGTAACTTCTTCCACTCTTTGGCGAATGCCTACCTGACAAGATGATGCGTTCTCGCGCTTTCGGTTGCAGGGCGTAACTTTCTCGCGCACCGCGCATCGACTTAACTGAAAGCATACCTATGCCAAGCAAAACCGCGTTTGGTTCATTGTTAGTCATTCTGTCAGTCATAGCATGGACGCTCGCATCGGGGTCGGACTCTGTTTCTGAAGTCAACGGTCGGACTCCCGTTTTGGTTGAGTTGTTCACATCAGAAGGATGTTCTAGCTGCCCGCCGGCCGATCGGTTTCTGGAAAAGCTCGATCATCAACCCGTTACGGGAGCAGAGATGATTGTCCTCAGCGAGCACGTGGACTATTGGAATCATATCGGCTGGAAGGACCCATATTCCGCCCACCTTTATAGCGAAAGACAAAGCCTGTACGGCAAACGTTTTGGCCTGGACAGTGTCTACACTCCGCAAATGGTAGTCGATGGCTCAAGCGAGTTTGTCGGCAGTAATCCTGCCTTGGCGGATGAAGCGTTTGCCAACGCATTGACCGTGCCGAAGATTTCTGTCCACCTCTCCTTGTTATCGGCAGATGCGTCTGGCGTGCAGGTCCATCTCGATACGGGAGCTTTGGGCCCCTCTTTCGGCGCACGAGAAGCTGAAGTACAGATTGCTGTTGCCCTGAGTCGCGCGGAATCGCAAGTCTCTTCCGGTGAAAATGCGGGACACAGGCTGACGCACGTCTCGGTTGTCAGAAGTCTGACGAAAGTTGGTATCTTGAAACGAGGTCAGGGCCTATCGCAAGACGTTCACGTGAATCTCGGATCTGGGTCGGAGTCACAAAATTTGAGGCTGATCGCGTTCGTGCAAGAGCCCCAACAAGGGCGAGTGCTTGGAGCAGCTTTGCTGCCGCTCAGAGTCAACTAAGTTCACACAGAGTTCAGATCCCTTTGATCTCCCCGCCATCCATCCGCATTGAGGCTCCCGTCATCCACTTAGCGGCTGGGGAAACCATGAACGCAAGAAGCTCAGCAATCTCTTCTGATTGGCAAGCTATTGGCGTTGGGCGCGTGGCGTTCCTTGGTCGGTTCGTTAATCAGGAAAGCGTCGCCTGGGCAGCTTCGACGATGACTTCTGCGACTTTATCCGGCGCGGTAAGGAGCGGCGTGTGGTCCACAGCAAAGGATCGAATCGTCGCTTTCATGCGTTCGGCCATGAAGCGCTGCGTGTCGGGATTGATCATCCGATCCTGCTCCGCAAGCAGATACCACACCGGCTTCGTTTTCCACGAAGGAGCATCGACTTTCTCTTGGATGCTCTTCAAAGCAATCGGGCGTTGCACGGCTCTACACAAGTTGATCTGTTCCGGCGTCGCGTTCTGAGCGAAGGCGTTCTCAAAGCCCGAGTCCGGCATCCAGATAAAGCCGTCTCCATCAGGAGCAAGCTTGGGCGCGTTCGGATGAGGTTGGTCCCGATAGAAGACCTGTGCAACTGTTTCTCCATGGTCCGGTGCGAGGGCGGCGATATACACCAGCGCCTTCACTCGCTCATCGGTTGCCGTCCCGACAACCGCGCCGCCGTAGGCATGTCCAGCGACAATTACGGGCCCGTGAGTTCGCTCAATTGTGCGCTTCAGGGCCGCAGCGTCGTCGCTAAGCGACGTCAGTGGAATAGGTGCGGCAACTACGTTGAACCGGTTCTTTTGCAGCGCGCGGATCACCCGCTCCCAACTCGATCCATCAGCCCAAGCTCCGTGGACAACGACAATGCTGGCATTCTTTAGAACTGACATGATGATTTCCTCTTCTCTTCTGTAATCGTCCGT
>Ga0126370_10000411_pt1 | contig 17544 bp, 14 predicted proteins | sample PanSoiMetaPlot_3_FD_92586 | JGI IMG/M metagenome (GOLD analysis project Ga0126370, IMG submission 92586) | Tropical forest soil microbial communities from Panama - MetaG Plot_3 | ecosystem: Environmental > Terrestrial > Soil > Tropical forest > Bulk soil | place: Panama | collected 2016-02-17 | reverse complement strand
GTCGTTGAGAAATACATATTTCGGGCATGGCTTGCCGATGGCTTCGCGCAAGTCCGCCTTTTCGGTATTAAGTTCGACGCGAAGAGGAAGCGGCGCGCCGCCGCTGTAATGGAGTCCGACTTGCATGGCGATGGGCCACGTGCCGCCTTCACCGAGGACGTCGCGCTGCGTCAATGAAAAGTGATCAATGCGATCTTGCGCGTCGCAAGACCAGGCAAGGTCCACCTGGGGCATGCCGCGGCGACGAATCCAGAGTGCTGCCCAATCTTGCAGCGATCTTCCGGAGACATGCTCGAGGGCGTGGACGAGATCGCTCCACTCGGCATTGCCATATGAATGTTCCTTCAAATAAAGGCGGAGGCCGTCGCGGAAGTGTTCCTCGCCGAGGACAAAGGCAAGCTGCTTGATGACTCCAGGCGCTTTGGAGTAGACGATGGCGCCGTAGGCGGATTTTGCGTCCTTGAGATTGGCAAGGTCCTGATAGATCGGCGTGGTGCCTTTGGTGGAGTCAATCCCGTAGGCAGCAGGCTTGATGGATTGATAGAAACGCTTCCAGCTATTCTCATCGAGCTTGAGAGAAGCCAGCGCTTGATAAGCCATATATTGAGCGAAGCCTTCCTTGAGCCAGAGATCGTCGAACCAACGCATGGTGGTGAAGTCGCCAAACCATTGGTGAGTCAGTTCGTGGAGCAAGAGAATGTCGCGACCGAGATGGTCGCTGTGGGTGGGAGCTGCGCGAAAGAGAACGGATTCTTCGCGCAAAAAAGTGGCACCGGCGTGCTCCATTCCGCCGTAGGCAAAGCCGGGGATCAGGACCATGTCGTATTTGGGAAAGGGGAAAGGTTGGGCGAAAAAATGGGAAAGATAATTGATTCCGTCGGCGGTGACCTGCTGCACTTCGGGCGCTTCTTCCTGAGCTTTTTTGACTTTCGATTGGCGGACATAAAGTCCGGGCAGGCCGGACGTTTCATGCACTTTGCGAAAAGGGCCGGCAGCAAAGGCAAAAAGATACGTGCTGACAGGGCGGGTTTCCGAAAAGACGGTTGTGCGTCGGCCAGAGTTGGCGGGTGATTGTGACTCGATGGCGGTGTTGGAAATGACGGTCCAGTCTTGGGGGGCGGTGACTTCGAGATGGAAGCGGCCTTTCAAATCGGGCTGATCAAAACAGGGAAAGGCCATCTCCGCGTCCATGGGGACAAAAAGTGTGTAGAGGTATTCGGTGTTGTCGTCTTTGTCCTCAAATCGCGTGATGGCTTTTCCGGCAGGAGCGATGGGCGCGGTGAAGTCCAGGGTGACTACATTGTCGCCGGTATGAATCACGTTTGCGGGCAGCTCGATGTGGCCGTTATCTATTTTTGCGGAAACAGCGACGCTGTTGACGGTGAGGTTCCAAACAGTGCCTTCGCGGAAGTCGAGCAAAATGACGCTGGACGATTTGGCGCGGAAGCGAAGCTCCTCATGGCCGGAGACGGAAGGCGCGTGAGGAGTGAGCGTAAAGCGAAGTTGATAGCGAATGTCGGAAATCTGGGCAGCGCGCTGGCGACCCAGTTCGCGCGGGATGCCATCGGGCGGCGCGGCGATCAAATTGCCGGCACTTAGAAATCCAAAAACGGAAACAAGGAGCATGCGCATAGAGGAAGGAATTTACACGACAGGGAAACGTCTGGGAAGGACGAGTGCTGAATCTCGTGGAGACTGCGGCAAATTCCACCACCAGGGCTCGTGACGAGCAGCTGATTCTTGTCATAGGACTTCGTTTCATTGTCACCACTAACGTAAATCGAGTAGCATGTAACGTGGCCATGCGTCTTCGCCCAGCAACTCTGTTCCTCTTGCTGCTCGTTCTTACCCGCACAAGCTTCGCCACCGATACGGTCATCGTAAAAATCAGCCACTTTGGACTTGAAGGGAACTATGCTTCGCCTGCAGAACCGACCTGGGTGGAGGTGACCGCGCAGAACACTTCGAATCATCCTAGAGAGCTCAGCCTCGTTGTGTCGGAAGTCAGCCTGGAAAATGATGCCCTACCCGTCAGTGAAGTCGTCAGCGTGCCGACGCAGCTCTCGGCTTCGGAAACGCGCATCTTCGATGTTCCTTTGCACATCATCCCGCAAGCCCATGCGGTTCTCTACGTTCAAGCGCGCGACATAGAAGGTCATTTATTAGGCCGCACGGGCATGAGTGTCGGCCAGAGAATGAACGGCCAGGTCATTGCAATGTTGTGCTCGACGCCGGATTTGTGCCGGGCCATACGGCAATCAATCCTGCTGAGCGGGAGCCCCGAAGAGCAGACGAGAAAATCCTCTTTTCTTCGATTGATTCAGCTTACGAAGGCGGCGCCAACAGGATGGGCCTACTCTCCGGCGGACATCATTATCCTTGCGGCTCCGATAGGGCAATTTCCCGCGGCACAGCGCGACGCTCTGGAGACGTATGCGCATCGCGGAGGAAGCCTGGTCCTTGTGGATGACCAGCTTGGGGATTCTTCCCGTGCCGAGCAGCCCCGGTTCCTCGATGCGTACCGGAGCCGCGCCGCGCAAGGCAAGCCATTTCGTGTTGGCGAAGGTCAATTGGTGCACTTAAAGTCGGTGTCCGACCCCAGTTTCTCCGATCATTTTCGAGCGCTTGGCGTGGACTCGAATACGCCGGTGGAAGTGCGCGAGCTCGTTGGCCGCTTGCGGGTTGCCGGCGTGGGAGGCGAGCCAGGTGTGTTGAACTCCTGGTTAATGCGGCGGCTTGGCACCACGTTTCGCTTTCCAAGTTTCTTCGAATTGCTTTCCTGGATCATCGGTTACCTGGTTCTGACCGGTGTGGTGAATTTCGTTATTCTGCGACGAATCGGAAGGCCCGAGTTGGGATGGGTGACGATGCCGGTTCTCGCAGTGCTGTTCTCGCTGCTGCTTTATGCGGTTGGCACGCGCAATCATCCCAGCAACTTTGGCATTGATGAAATGACCGTCTACCGTCTCGACAGTCTTAGCCCTCTGGCCGTAACCTCTTCGCGGGTCCGAATTTCCGCTCCCGTCCGGAGCGTGGTTTACCCGGTCCTCCCGGGCAATGTGGTTCTAGGAACCGGGCGTCGTTCTCCGTTTCCTTTCGGAGAGATGCAGTTTTCGGTGGGCGGAAGGTTAGCCACGGTGAGCGAAGTGCGTCTGAACACGAGGTGGGAAACCTCTTTTCTTCTGCGGCGCTGGTCTTTCAGGGATCTCGAATTCGAGGGGCAGAGGCGGTTTGCGGGAACGGTTCAGCGCGACCAGCTGGGACACGTTCACAATGAAACCGGGCTGAATTATCGTCAGGCGATGATTGTCGATGAACGCGATGTATTTTACCTGGGCGAGTTTCCTGCCGGAGCGACGGCGGATCTCGCTCATGTTCCCCACCATCCTTACGAAGACGAGACCGGGCGACACACCTCTGAAGCGATTGTCAATTTTCCCGCGATTCCGTTTACACACAATCCGGTAGGAAATGAGGAAGGGTTTGACGAAGCGCGGACGAAGCGTGCGGATAAAGAATTCGAGGATTTGTCCCATCAACCTTTTGCGTTGTCTGAATTGATACGCGGCTGGCCGAAAGACGGCAAAGACGTTTTTTCCACGAACAAAGCGGTTTTCTTTGGGCTGAGCGACGAGGCGACTCTCGGCGCAGCATTGCGCGGTCGCTCACCGGAGCGCAAAGCGGCCACGCTGACCATGATCACTTTCGGGGAATGGCCATGATTGAGGTCGAGGCGCTTCACAAAACCTATCGCGGGGGAAGAGGGCTTCACGGGTTTTCGTTTCACCTGGAGAGCAACGAGCTGGTTGGGCTGGTCGGGCCCAACGGAGCGGGTAAGACGACGCTAATCAAAATCCTGGCCACCCTGATTCCAGCCACGTCGGGGAAGGCTCGCGTCGGAGGCCACGATGTTGCCGCTGAGCCTCATTTGGTTCGCGCAGTGGCCGGTTATTTACCGGACATTGCCGGAATTTATCAGGACTTGCGGGTGAAGGAGTTTCTCGAGTTTTTTGCGGATGCGTTCCGGCTGAAGGAACCCAAGCGTTCTGCGGCCATCCAAAGAGCACTGGATCTTTCGGGACTGCAGGACCGGGCCGACGAGTACGTGGAGAATCTCTCGCTTGGATGGAAGCAGCGTTTGCTGCTTGCCAAGACCCTATTGCACGAGCCCAAGCTTTTACTACTAGATGAGCCTGCGACGGGGCTGGACCCGCTGGCGCGTATCAGCTTGCGCGAACAGCTCAAGTGCTTGCATTCCGAAGGCGTGGCCATTCTTATCTCTTCGCACATCCTTTCGGATCTCGAAGACATGTGCACGCGAATTCTGTTCATCGCTGACGGTAAGAATGTTGCAGAGCCGGGCGGGTCCGCGGTTCCCGCGGAAATCTCTGAGGCGCGGATTCAATGCGAAATCGGATTCCAGGGCTCCCCAGAACCCGCAAATCAAGCGGTGGGGAAGATTCCCGGGGCACGCGTTTTGGAAAGGAAAGATGGATTTCTGCTGATTGAAGTCCCCGGCGGGGCGGCAGAGGCTTCTTCCCTTCTCCAAGCTCTTCTCAATGCGGGGATGGTCGTAGAACACTTCGATGCGCGGGGCCCCGGACTTGAGGAGCGCTACCGGCGCGCATTTGGAGAACGCCATTCATGAAGCGCTTGATTACGAATCCGATGATCAATAAGGAGCTTCGGCAGCGTTTGCGGGAACGCCGTGCCTGGCTACTGCCCACGCTTTACCTGCTGATCCTCGCGGGCACGGTTTCGTTTGCATACTACATGACAACGGACGCAGAAACGCGGGGCCAGCGCGAGGTGCAGGGCGCCGACATTGGTCTGGCGATTTTTATGACCGTAGTGTTTACGCAAATTGTCGCGCTTCTTTTGATGGCCCCGGTATTCAGCGCAGGCGCGATTACGATTGAGAAAGAGCAGCGCACGCTGACCGGGCTTCTGACAAGCTTACTGAGTGTCACCCAGATTTGGTGGGGAAAATTTGTGGCGGCCTTGCTGTATCTTCTGCTGCTGCTTTTGAGTGCGCTGCCCATGCTGGCGCTGTCGTTTGCCTTCGGCGGTGTCGAGCCGCTGCAACTGGTGCGCGCAACGGGTTCAACGGTTCTCGTGCTCGCTGCAATTTGCTGCATAGGACTGTGGTGCTCCGCGACGTTCCGGCGAAGCATCCATTCTACCGCGGCGTGTTACGGAATCGTGCTGGTGCTTTCGGTGGTCACGGCAGTCGTTTTCGGCATCCTTATGAGCCACTGGTCGAACCATCATATTTTGCTCCGCGGGGAGGGGCCACCGGCTTATGTACAGGCTCCTCTCTTCCTCAACCCGCTCTATCCTCTGCTTTCCATGATGGATGACGTGGACTTTCGCGAATTTGTCTACCCGACTTCTTCGTGGATGCTTTTCACTGCGATGGGGTGCCTCGCCGCGGCGTTTGCGATGCGCCGCCTAAAACGCGGTGGGGACCAACTCTAACTGAGCGCACCTTCGCTGAGATATTCTACTTCTTGCGAGGAGATGGTAATGAAGAAGCTTGTTCTAGTTCTCTTTTTGGTTGATGTACCAAGCAGTTTTGCACAGCAGGCAGCCAAGAGTCCGGAAACGGCGCGGTGGGAGCGCGAGGCGCAGAACGTCACGATTGTGCGGGATGACTGGGGTATTGCGCATGTTTACGGAAAGACGGATGCGGATGCGGTGTTCGGGATGATTTATGCGCAGGCCGAAGATGATTTCAATCGCGTGGAGACGAATTACATCAACGCGATGGGACGGCTGGCGGAAGCGGAGGGCGAGTCGAAGATTTATCAGGATTTGAGGATGAAGTTGTTTATTGATCCGATGGAGATCAAGAAAGATTATGCGCATAGTCCGGAATGGCTGAAGAAGCTGATGAACGCGTGGGCGAACGGGCTGAACTATTACCTGGCAAAACATCCTGAGGTGAAACCGCGCGTATTTCAAAAATTTGAGCCGTGGATGGCGCTGACTTTCAGCGAGGGGAGCATTGGCGGCGACATCGAGCGCGTGAGCCTCGCGCCGCTGGAGGCGTTCTACGGCAAAGTTCCGGTGAGCCAGAATGCGCCGGCGTTTGACGACGACATCGAAGAGCCGGGAGGCTCGAACGGAGTTGCGATCGCTCCTTCCAATACGGCCGATCACTACTCGCTGCTGCTGATTAATCCGCACACGTCTTTCTTTTTCCGCTCGGAGTTGCAAATGGCGAGCGAAGAAGGATTGGACGCCTACGGAGCCGTGACATGGGGACAGTTTTTCGTCTATCAGGGCTTCAACGAGCGCGCCGGATGGATGCATACGTCGAGCGGAGTCAGCCAGCTCAGCTTTTATCTCGAGACGGTGGAGAAAAAAGGCGATCGGTTCTACTACAAATACGGCAAAGAAGAGCTTCCAGTAGCTGCCAGCGAAATCACCGTGCCGTACAAAACAGACCATGGCATGGCGGAGAAGAAGTTTAGGGTCTACCGCACACAGCACGGCCCGGTGATCGGCGAGTCTGACGGCAAATGGCTAACCATCCGGTTGATGAACGAACCGGCGAAGGCGCTGACTCAGTCGTACATGCGGACGAAGGCGAAGGATTACAAATCGTTTCGGCAAACCATGGAGCTGCATACGAACTCGTCGAACAACACGATTTTCGCCGATGCCGACGGGGACATTGCCTATTTCCACGGCAACTTCATTCCGTGGCGCGATGCGAGTTTTGATTGGACGAAACCTGTGGATGGGAGCAATCCGGCGACAGATTGGCATGGACTTCTTTCTGTGGATGAAACGCCGCATCTGCTGAATCCCAAGGCCGGATGGCTTTACAACTCAAACAACTGGCCGTGGTCGGCGGCAGGACCGGACAGCCCGAAGAAGGAGGATTTTCCTCCCTATGTTGAAACGGGTGGAGAAACGGCGCGGGGATTGCACGCCATCCGCGTTTTGCAAAACAAGAAAGATTTCACGGTGGACTCGCTGATTGCGGCGGCGTACGACAGTTACCTGACGTGGTTTGAGAAGCCGATGCCGTGCCTGTTGAGGGCGTGGGATGATGCGGCTGCTGATAATCCGCTGAAGACGAAATTGACAGAACCGGTGGAGGCCTTGCGCAAGTGGGATTTGCGCTGGGGAGTGAGCTCTGTGCCGACGTCGCTGGCTGTGTTCTGGGGTGATGATCTTCAGAAGCGCGTGGGCGGCGAAGCGAGAAGAGCGAACTTTTACCTCAGCAACTACGTTTGCACGAAAGCGCCTGCGCAGGAGTTGCTGCAGTCGCTTTCGGACGCGACGGACAAACTGACCGCGGATTTTGGCACGTGGAAAACGCCCTGGGGCGACGTCAATCGCTTCCAGCGTTTAACGGGGGACATCGTCCAGCCGTTCAGTGATGCGGGGCCCAGCATTCCGGTGGGATTTACGTCATCGTTCTGGGGCTCGCTGGCATCGTTTGGGGCGCGCGCATACCCAGGGACGAAGAAGTGGTACGGCACGTCGGGGAACAGCTTTGTCGCAGGGGTTGAGTTTGGCCCCAGAATTCATGCGCGGGCAGTAGCGGCCGGAGGCGAGAGCGGCCATGCAGAATCCCCGCACTTCAACGACGAAGCCGTGCGATACAGCACAGGAGATTTGCGGGAGGTCTATTTTTATCGCGAGCAACTGAAGGGACACACCGAACGGGAGTATCACCCGGGGAGCTGAAGTTTTAAGTTTTTAAGTTTTAATCCGCTGTGCCGACATCCACGAGCACGCCCCGCGAAAAGCGAAAAAGAGATCCCTGCTTGCGGCAGGCAGGCCTCACCCGCAACAACCGCGGGATTCGGGATGACAGTCGGGACGTCCGTTCCTCAGGCGGTGACCAGTTGCTGGAAGCGCTTGGCAAGTTTGCCATGCTCTTCGCGAATTGCTCCTGGCAGACGCGCACCGAACTTCATTAGAAATTGCTTGGAATCCTCCATCTCGGTTTCCCAATCGGCGGGATTCACGCTGAGCAATTCCTTTAGAGCGTCAGCGGAAATCTTGAGGCCGTCGAGCGTCAGGCCATTCTTCGCAGGGACGTAACCAACCGGCGTTTCCTGCGCGGGGCCGCGGCCTTCCACGCGCTCGAGGATCCACTTTAACACGCGGACGTTTTCGCCGTAGCCAGGCCACAGGAATTTTCCGTCCGCGCCCTTGCGGAACCAGTTGACGTGGAAAATCTTCGGGGGCCGAGGGATCTTTTTGCCCATTTGGAGCCAATGCCCAAAATAGTCGGCCATGTTGTAGCCGCAGAAAGGCAGCATGGCCATGGGATCGCGACGGGTGATTCCTACGTCGCCGGTGGCCGCAGCAGTGGTTTCTGAAGCCATGGTAGAGCCGACAAACACACCGTGCTGCCAGTCAAACGATTCGTATACCAAGGGAGCGACGCGAGCGCGTCTTCCGCCAAAAATAAATGCGGAAATTGGAACGCCCTCCGGCGCTTCCCATTTGGGCGAGATGCTTGGAGATTGCTTCGCGGGTACGGTGTAGCGCGCGTTCGGATGCGCGGCCGGTCCTTTGGAGGAATCCCACTGCTCGCCTTTCCAGTTCGTGAGTCCCACAGGCGGCTCGCTGCCGATTCCTTCCCACCAGGGTTCGCGATTTGAAGTCATCGCTACGTTGGTGAAAAGAGTGTTTTTGTGCAGCGCGCCCATCACGTTGGGATTGGTGAGCATGCCAGTGCCGGGCGCGACGCCGAAGAATCCTGCTTCGGGGTTGATTGCGTGCAAATAGCCGTCATCGCCGATTTGCATCCAGGCGATGTCGTCGCCCACTGTCCAGACACGGTAGCCCTGGCTTTCGAGCGCGGAGACCATCATGGCCAGGTTGGTTTTGCCGCAGGCGCTGGGAAACGCGGCGCCCATGTAGGTCACTTTGCCGCCGGGGGATTCGAGCCCGAGTACGAGCATGTGCTCGGCCATCCAGCCCTGTTCACGAGCCATGACGCTGGCAATGCGCAACGCAAAACACTTTTTGCCGAGAAGGGCATTCCCGCCGTAACCGGAGCCGACGCTCCAGATCAGTTTTTCTTCCGGAAAATGCATGATGTAGCGGCGCATGGGGTCGAGATCACCCAGCGAATGCAGGCCGGGAACAAATTCATTGGAAGGCCCCAGTCGATCCAGCGCAACTTGGCCCATGCGGGACATGATGCGCATGCTCGCCACAACGTAAGGGCTGTCGGTCACTTCCACGCCGACCTTGCTGATGGGCGAACTCACCGGGCCCATGATGTATGGAACGACGTACATGGTGCGGCCGCGCATGGCGCCGTCGAAGAGAGCGCCGACTTTGTGCTTCGCGGCGTCCGCGTCCATCCAATTGTTGGTCGGCCCGGCATCGTCCTTGGCGGGTGAGCAGATGAAGGTGAGATGCTCGGTGCGCGCAACGTCGTTGACGGAGCTGTGGTGCAGATGGCAGTTGGGATAGGTCTTCTCACTCAGCTGAAAGGTATCACCGGCGCGCAGAAGCGAGTCAATCATCCGCCGGTATTCGGTCTCAGAGCCGTCGCAGTACACGATGCGGTCGGGCTTTGTCAGCTTTGCTGCCTCTTCAACCCAGCTTTCCAGTGGAGTTGCCACTTGCTCTCCCGTCAAGAAACTCTGCTGCAAAACCTTTCGTGCTTAGCGCCCGGAGCCTGCCACACCAATAGCGCTCAAGGTGTTGCCCCTCGCAAAGCGAGGTCCTAGAGCGAAATGGATTCGGCCATGCCAACAGGCCTCTTTAAGGAGGGAACTCTCGGCCCGGGTTGGCAAGGCGCGATGATTCTACCCGAAGACCAGTCTAAGTTATGGATTGCCTTCGCGCAACACGGGGCTCTTCTGCTTCTCGATTAGTGTTGTAAAGTGGTCGTCTTGCCACGGCAACCCAAATTCGATGATCTGAGCGTGGTGCTGGTGAACACGCGGAATCCGCTGAACATCGGCGCGGCGGCGCGCGCGATGAGCAACTTTGGGTTTTTGCATTTGCGTGTGGTGAATCCATACGAGCTGGCGTTCCGGGAAGCGCGATCTGCCGTTGGAGCTGCGCCTCTTTTGGCGCAAGCCGAAGAATTCAAGTCAGTGGAGGAAGCCATTGCGGACAGTTCCCTGGTGGTTGGGACGACGGCCCTGAGCCGGCGCGACCCTCAACATAGGGTGCGTGACTTGCCGCAAGGGGCGCGGTTGATTCGAAAGCGCCTCACCACGGGCCGCTTGGCACTGCTGTTTGGCTCGGAGAAGCGGGGCCTTTCCAATGAAGACCTCAGTCACTGCCATTGGTTGCTGCGCATCCCCACTCGTGAAGAACATCGCTCGATGAACCTCGGGCAAGCTGTGGCGATCTGCTTGTATGAACTGGCGCGTGATGCAAAGTCTTCTTTCGCGCCGGAGAAAGCGACGGTCGCCGCTGCGGGCGACCTCGAACGGCTTACTTCCCTCTTGCTCGAAGCGCTGAGAAGAAGCGGCTATAGCAAGAACTCTCAAAGCCATGCGAAATCGCGTTCTGCTGCTCCGATTGAAGAAAAGGTTCGCCGCTTTATTCGGAGAATGAACCTGTCTGCTGGGGATGCGGAACTGCTCCTCGGCATGTTGCGGCAGATCCTGTGGAAACTTGAAGAGTGAAATGGCAAACGCTTGGGCACCTGCGTGCAAATGGAGACTGGCTTACGGGACGGTGCTCGCAACGTGTTGCCAGTTTTTTGTTTCGGAAAAGATTTCACCGGTTCCGTTGAAAAAAGCGCCGTGGGCATAACTGTCGTTCTGAAGCTGAAACCTCATCCAGGCCGTGGGATAGCCAAGATAGCCGTAAACGCCCAGGAAGCATGGAATTGTTGCGCCGGTGCAAGTTGGAGACCCCTGAACGTCATTGTGAGTGGGACCAATCAATGTCCCTTTGACTTTGACAATACCTGCGGGAACCGCGTTGTAGAACGCGGCGATGGACTGCAAGCCTGTCGCGGAGCTCGGCTGTGTCGGCGGAGAAATGGGGAGGTCGAGGGATCCATCGATAAGGAAAATCGTGCCTTGGGTAATGTGCGCAGTGTCTGGGCAGTCCGCGGGAATAAGACAGAACGACTGTGCGGGCAATTCAATGGGCATCACTGTTTTGATCAAGCCAGCGGATTTGATCAGCGCGTTGATTGAACCACCCGCACCCTGCGAGTGCCCAAAAGCACCGACCTGGTTGACGTTTAATTTGTTCTGGAAAGGGCCGGGAGCAGCGTTCTGCGCGATCATGAACTTTGCGGCATCGAGAATTGTTTGGCCAGAACCGGCGTTCTTGTCTTGCGCGGAAACGACCACGAAGCCCCACGAAGCCATGTGTTTCAGGAAAAACGTATAGTTGGTTGAGAGCGAATTCGTGCCGTTGCCCCAGGTCAGAATCGGGAAGCCGCCGAGAGGAGGCGCTGGGTTGCTCGGATAATAGACATCGAACTTGTCTCCGGCCGAATCACAGCAATAAGTACCGAGTGAAACGGTGACCGTCCAGGGCCCATTGGCGTAGTACTTCAGCTCAATCGGCTTGGCCGGGTAGTTCGGCGGACTGCAAGAGAGAAGCAGGGCACCCACGGCCACGATGCCAGCGGCACAGAGCAGCTTGCGAAGAATGTAAGGCGTTTGAGGGGCCATTTTCCTCCTCCGAGCATTCCAAAGTTTCATCAATCAAAAACCAGTTCTTGGGCTACGAGATTGTGCGCTTGGAGGGGCATTTCGTTACACAGCTTCAAGTTTCCTGCCGACACCGTTTTTTCAAGAGCAACCATAGGAGTTTGGGTTCAGATGCTGGGCCGTAAGACTCTCATTCACCATTTCCACAACCTTTTTTACAGTTTCCCAGCGCAGTATCCCGGACAATGTTATTCTGATGGTTGTCCTTTCACTGAGCGGCCCGGGGTTACCAGCGCCTTCAATTTTGCAAGTCATCGGAGAATACATGGAAATAAGCTTGACGCAGAAAGCGCCACAGGCGCATCCGTGGGAGCAGCCGTTCTGGAAGCCGGTTCACGGCAAGGAAGGCGTGTTCACCTATCTGATTCTCATTCACGTTCTCTCAGTCATCGGGTTGATTCTGTTTCCTCTCCCAAGCCTGAAAGTTCTGGGAATGACCTTGCTCTTCATAGCGTTTGGCGGCTTGGGAACGACGGTTTGCTATCACCGAATGCTCGCGCACAAGACACTCAAAACGCATCCGGCCGTGGAACAATTCTTGATTTTTTGGGCGGTATTTAACGGATCCGGGCATCCGGCGAGTTGGGTCGCGTATCATCGCTTGCATCATGCGGTGACCGATTTGCCGGAGGATATTTCGAGCCCGAAACAGGGTGGGTTCTGGTGGGCGCACTTGCGCTGGCTTTATCAAACCGAGCCGGCGGACAAGAAACACTGGGCGCCGGAAATGACAGGTGGGATTTACAAAATCTGGGGCTGGGCGGAAACACCGGTCATCATACTCTCGATCTTCATCGGATTGATTCTGGGATTTGGGTGGATGGGCTTTTTCTGGATGGGGGCCATGCGGCTGGTTTATTCGCTCCATATGCAATGCCTGGTGAACAGCCTCACACATCTTGGCGAAGCCAAAGAGGGCGGGGATTCCAGCATCAATGTATGGTGGCTTGGCCCATTTCAACTGACCGCGTGGGGCGAGAATTGGCACAAGAATCATCATACGCATGCGGGTTCGGCGCGCCTGGGACTACGCTGGTTTCAAACTGACATTGGCTGGTATTTCATCTGCTTGCTGGAAGCCGTGGGCTTGGCGCATTCCGTCAAGCGGCCTCGCATTTCGTAAACTATCCGGGTGAATCCTTGGGACCCTATCGGCATTTCTTGCCTGCTTTTGCATTGGCGTTGCTTTCCGGATGCGCAATGGCTGCACAGACGCCTCCTCAGGAAAGCTGTAAGAGCGACGATTCAGCCAAAATAGTGCGGATTGATGACCGAAACGAAAGAATCTTTGTTATTGCGCAGATTGGTCAGATCAATACCACAGCAAAGGCGCGAAAGTTGCTGCTTATTCTTCAAGCGTCTCTGAAACAGTGCCGTCCGGACTGGGGAAGGACCTGGGCGGTCAGTTTTTTCGCGAATGCAAAATATGCGGGGTACAAATCCGATGAGAACGTGGCCGCGCTCGTCGCTAATGGAAGCTGGGCCAAAGGCTATCTGGCCGAGTACGAACGAGAAACACAAAGGCTAGTCCTGAACCCGGCGGAGCGCGAGAGAATCAAGTTTCTCAGAGTTCCTTTGCCTTGATTAGCGGCTTGGGTCGAGATTTACGCAGGCGATTGAGGGAAGTTAATGGAATCGGGCGCGAAGGAACCGCCAGATCTGAAGGCGGTGAAGAAATTCAGGTATCGCGTTGCGATTGCTATTGCCCTTGGCGTCGCGATCACAATCGTTCTCTGCATGATGTTCCTTCCCATGTGGGAAGACCCTCCAGGCAGTGTCATCGCGAAGATACTACTGTGGCCCATCACCGCGTTTATGCATTTGGCCCGCCCGGGCCCAAGGATTGGCCCGCCTGAAAAAAACCTTCACGAGGGAACACCCGTTCATGTGCTGGCTTTCCTATTAGGTTGTGTTTCTTCCTCGCTCTTCTATTCGGTGATAGCCTTCTTACTCTTACGCAGGCGAGGAGTCCGCCGAACGGCAACTTGAGACTTTCGGAGAGCGTGGTAAAGCATGTACGCACAGAAATTCAATGTAAATGTAATGATTCAAGGCGAAGCAAAGCCTTGTCCGCTCGAATGGCTGGACCAATTCTGCATGCGCAACTTTACAAATTCCGCGGATTTCGATGACACTTTGCCGGTTGCCGAAGGAAGAATTGAGGCGAGTTTTCGGCTTACACCGGAACGTTTTGCGGAAGGACTGGCCGCGTGGCTGACGCAGCGGGGCAAGGGCAACGGACAGCCGGTAGAAGTGAAGGTCACGCCGGCATAATCCTGCGGGAATCTGAAACAGAGACTTTAGCGGGTGAACGCTTATTTCAATGCGGCGGAAGGGAGGTTGCCGCCGGGAACAGCGTCGTGTTTTTCTCCGTGCAGCGCGGCCCGAATCTGCGGCAAGGCGTGAAGCGCCGCAATCTCTCCGGCGGCGACCATGTCCGGTGTCTTGGTGAAATCGTCCCACACAAACTGCTTCACGTCCGGCTCAATGATGATGTCCGCCTGAGTGCGCCAGGCCAGGTCGGCATGGCGCTGCATGATGTTGAACGAGCGGCTCAGGATATCCGTAAGCGTGCGAGGCTCGCCGAGATTTCCCGATTCCAGATACACGGCGATGACGATGTCCGCGCCAAGAAGGAGCACGCCTTCGATGGGAACGGGGGCGGTCAGAAAACCGTCCACGAGCGTACGGCCCTCATATTGGATGGGCACAAAAAGTCCCGGATAAGCACAGGAAGCGCGGAGCGGCGGAGCGATGGGGCCTGTCGAATAGTAGACGCTTACGCCGTCAATGATGTCCGTGGTGGCAATGGACAGCGGCGTTTGCAATTCTTCGAAGGTTTTGGAGGGAGTGAACCGCGACAGGAATTTTTCCATGCGCTGGTTGGTAGCGAGACCGAGCCAGGAGGGCGTCCAGCGGCCAAAATCCGCAAATGTGGTAACCGAACCGATTCTTTCCATCTCTTCAAGCGAGGCGCCGCCGCAGTAGGCTGCTCCAATCAAAGAGCCGACGCTCGTTCCAGCCACGCAATCGATCGGAATGCCTGCTTCACGAAGCACGCGAATCACGCCAATGTGCGCGATGCCGCGTGCGAATCCTCCAGCCAGCGCCAAACCGACGCGCGGTCTCTCCTTTTGCTGCGACTCATTGCCATAGGCAAACGCGCGAATCTTTTCTTTCGCGTTCTTGAGCCAGGCGAGAGGTCCCGAGGCTTTTTCTTCGTCCCCCATCTTTCCATTTTAGCGCCATTGCCATACTGCGTGCGTACGTTTGACCGCTGCTTGCCGGTTTTGTAACCTGTCGTTCCGAGAATAGTTCTTGGGAAAAAGGCGGATTATGGAACGGCGCATCGAAAAGGCAGTGGTTCTGGGCGCAGGCACGATGGGTTCGCGAATCGCGGCGCACCTTGCGAACGCGGGCCTCCCTTGCGTTTTGCTGGATATTATTCAGCCGAACTTGCCCCCGGACGCTGCGTCAGCGGAACGCAACAAGATTGTGCGCGCAGGATTGGAAGCGGCGAAAAAGTCGAGGCCGGCGGCATTCTTTACCGCCTCGCTGGCTGACAAAATCGCCATCGGAAACTTTGACGACGACCTGGCGCGTTGCGCGGAAGCCGATTGGATTATCGAAGTTGTTGCGGAGAACCTGGAAATCAAGCGGAAACTGCTGGCGCGCGTGGCGCAGTTCCGCAAGCCGGGCGCGATCGTGACGACCAATACTTCCGGATTGCCGGTTCACCTGATTGCCGAGGGTATGAGCGAGGAATTTCAGCAACATTGGGCGGGCACGCATTTCTTCAACCCGCCGCGCTATTTGAAGCTTGTCGAAGTGATCCCGGGGCCGAAAACTTCAAGCGAGGTGGTGGCGGCGCTCAGCGACTTTTGCGACCGCAGGCTCGGCAAAGGCGTGGTGATCGCAAAAGACACGCCGAATTTCATTGCCAACCGTATCGGAACGTATTCGATGCTGAATGCGCTGCGGCTCATGGAGTCGCTCGGAATGACGGTCGAGGAAGTGGACGCGTGCACCGGGCCGGCGGTGGGTTGGCCGAAGTCCGCGACGTTTCGTACGGCGGACATCGTGGGGCTCGACGTGCTCGTTCACGTGGTGAAAAACATTTACGAGACCGCTCCTAATGACGAATCGCGGGAAAGATACAAAGTGCCTGCGATGGTCGAAGAAATGGTCAAGCGCGGCTGGTTGGGCGACAAAACGGGCCAAGGCTTCTACAAGAAAGTCCGTGGCGAAAGCGAAAGGGAAATTCTAACGCTGGACGTCAAGACCATGGAGTACCGGTCGCGGCAAAAGACAAAATTTGGCTCGCTCGAGATGGGCAAAGCCATCGAAGATACGCGCGAGCGACTGCGGGCGCTGGTTGGCCCGTTGCTCGAAGGGCAAAAAGGTGACAAGGCCCAGCAGTTCATGTGGGGTGGACTTTCGGAGATGTGCTTGTACGCGGCGCGGCGCGTTCCGGAGATTTCTGACAGCGTCGTGGACGTGGACCGCGCAATGCGCTGGGGATTCGGGTGGGAGCTTGGGCCTTTCGAAATGATGGACGCCCTTGGGGTAAAGACGTTTGCCACGCAAGTGCAGAAAGAAGGGCGTGTCATTGCGTCGGCGATTGAGAGAGTTCTTTCGAGTGGCCGCAAGGGATTCTACGAGTCAGAAAAAGGTTCGGTGACGGTTTTTGATATTTCCGCCGGAGGGACGAAGAAGGTTGAAGAACCCAGGGGCGTCATTTTGTTGAAATCGCGGAAAGAAGCTGGACACGAAATTGAGAAAAACTCCGGGGCGAGCCTGATCGATCTTGGGGATGGCGTGGTTTGCTGCGAATTTCACGCCAAGATGAACGCCATTGGCGCCGATCTGATTGCCATGATCCATAAGGGGTTGAAGCGACTGGAAACGGATTTCGACGCTATGGTCATTGCGAACCAAGCCGTGAATTTTTCCGTTGGCGCGAACCTGATGCTCGTTCTTGTCGCCGCTCAGGAACAGGAATGGGACGAACTCCACATGGCGGTAAAGCAATTTCAGAACGCCAATTTGGCGATCAAATACGCACCGAAGCCGGTGGTTATCGCACCGCAAGGAATGGCGCTTGGAGGTGGGTGCGAGGTGAGCCTGCACGGTGCGAAGATTCAAGCCGCAGCGGAAGCCTACATCGGCTTGGTGGAAGCTGGAGTGGGACTGATTCCCGGAGGCGGTGGGACCAAGGAGATGCTGATTCGCGCGAACGAACACACGGCAGGCTCCGAGGATTTGGACTTGTTCCACGCGTTGAAGCCTGTGTTTGAAGCAATCGCCATGGCCAAAGTCGGCACGAGTGCGGAAGAATGCCGCGACCTGGGATACTTGCGGCGCGAAGACGGCGTGTCCATGAACCGCGACCGGCTGGTAGCCGATGCGAAAGAAGTTGCACTCGCGCTGGCGCGAGGCGGCTACAAACGGCCTGCGGCAAGCTGGCAGGAAGGCGCACAGGCCACGCAAATCAAAGTGCTGGGCGAGCAATTCCTTGCTGGAGCAAAACTGGCAATTCACATGATGGTGCGAGGCGGCTATGCTTCAGAGTACGATGCGCATGTCGGCCGCAAGCTGGCGAACATTCTGGCTGGCGGGCCGTTGACCGCTCCGCAAATGGTCAGCGAACAATATGTCCTCGATCTTGAGCGCGAAGCATTCGTGTCTCTCTGCGGGGAGAAGAAAACCCAGGAGCGCATCGCGCACACACTGAAAACCGGCAAGCCGCTACGAAATTAGATGGAATTAGAGAATTGAAAAAATCTCCAAGGCGATGCACAACCGCTGCAATCTGTAAACAAAACTAACCGGCAACGGGAACCGAAAAGTGCTCGTGAAGGATGTGCATCTT
>Ga0126370_10000409_pt1 | contig 17571 bp, 11 predicted proteins | sample PanSoiMetaPlot_3_FD_92586 | JGI IMG/M metagenome (GOLD analysis project Ga0126370, IMG submission 92586) | Tropical forest soil microbial communities from Panama - MetaG Plot_3 | ecosystem: Environmental > Terrestrial > Soil > Tropical forest > Bulk soil | place: Panama | collected 2016-02-17 | reverse complement strand
GGGCTGCTGATCGGCGGAGTGGGCGTGATGAACATCATGCTGGTGAGCGTGACCGAACGCACGCGCGAGATTGGCGTGCGCAAGGCGATCGGCGCGAAGCGCAAAGACATCACCTGGCAGTTTTTGCTCGAAGCCATGACGCTGACCGGAGCGGGAGGCATTCTGGCACTCGTCCTGGTAAACGGCCTGGTGCTGTTGATCCGCGCGACGCTGAAATGGCACGGCGTCGTGCCCGTGTGGGCCGCGGCTCTGGGCATTACGGTCAGCGTGTCCATCGGGCTGATTTTTGGCGTGTGGCCGGCGATGAAAGCGGCGAAGCTCGATCCGGTCGAAGCGCTGCGCTACGAGTAAGTCGAACTGGATTTTCCCTGGCAATGGCTCGCGCGGCTCTAGCAGCCCCCTAACCCTCCCCTGCGAAAGCAACCAAGAGAAGGAATCGGCGCCTGCGGAAACTTCACGCCGCGCTCCGAACGCAGATCTATTGCGAAGAGGGCACGGAGGTAGCGACCAGTGGCGCAGCGGGCCTCGGGCGGGTTTCCGGAAGCGCCGACTTCGCACCCGAGTTTGCCGGTTCGGAAGGGGAAGAGGCGGCCGCGGGCCAGAGAATGTCGAGGTCGGCGTTGCGTCGGACGAGCATTTTGGCACGGCGCAGGACGTGCACCGTGAGCCGGTTGGAGGAACCCGGCGCAAGTTCGCCGAGACCCTGCTTTGCAGTCTGCAGGGTCTGATCCTGACGATAGAGCGCGATGCGAAATTCGTGCGGTCCGGGGGAGAGTGAGCGGTCGAGGCGGAGCGATTCGCCGGGACGCGTGACGGAAAGCGAAGTAGTGGCGACAAGTTGCTGGTCCATGAAGACGGCGAGCGTCGCGCCGTCGATGGCAGAAGAGATCTCGATCGCCAGAGAAACGGCGCGAACCGCGGCTGGTGCGCCACGGGATGACGAGCGCGACGGTTGACCGGCAGAAACCGTTTGAGCCGGCCCCTTGCCGGCAACCGGGCTTAGAAAATCCGTGGGTTGCGTCCTCTCCCGGACCGTGGCCGCGCGATCCGAGACGGGAGCCGATTGCGCTCCTCTTTTGCCTGAAGGGCGTTGCGGCGCGGAAGAAGCTTCGGCCGTTTCCTGTCCCGCGAGGGTCCGACTCTCCGCTCGCGCAGGAGGCGGGTTCAAAAGGGCCGTTGGCTCGGCCGGGGATAGGCTGACGGGGAGTGCCGCCGAGGGTCCTGGCGTCTGGCGATGTGCGCGATAGAAGCTGTGTCCCAAGGGAATGGCAGCCAACGCGGCGGCGACCGTCGCTCCGAGGATCCAGGCCTCGGCCGGACGCAGCGGCCCCTTAAACCAGGAAAACTGAAAACGGTGCGGAGCAGCTTCGGGCGTATTGCGCGCAAACGGGTAAAGAGACGCAGCCAGGGCTTCTCCGGAAGCGTAGCGGTCGGCGGGATCCTTGGCCAGGCAGCGCAAGACGATGCGATCGAACGCGGGCGGCAGTGCCGGATTATGGCGCGAAGGGGGAACAGGCTGCATGGCCACGATCTGCGCGCAAACGGCCGCGACCGATGAACCGTCGAACGGGCGAACGCCGGTCGCCAGCTGGTAAAGGACGATGCCTACCGAGAAGATGTCGGAACGGTGGTCCTGCATTTCGCCTTTGATCTGTTCGGGCGAAAGATAGGCGGGCGTTCCGATCAAACTGGCAGTGCCTGAAACCTGAGTGGCGAAGCGCGCGATGCCAAAGTCGCCGAGTTTGATCTGGCCGTCTTCGGTGACGAAAATGTTGGCGGGTTTTACGTCTCCGTGGATGATGCCGGCCTTGTGCGCGCGGCTCAGGGCATTGGCGAGATCGCCGGCCCAGACGCCGGCCCGGGCCAGAGGCACGGGGCTTTTCAGAGCCAGCACCGCGTCGAGCGTCTTGCCCGGTACATACTCGGTGACCAGATAAGTGCTGCCGTCGTCGTTGTTGCCGAGGTCGTAGATGGAAATGATGTTCGGATGGGAAAGGCGGCCGAGGATCTGGGCTTCCCGCAGAAACTGTTTTTGCAGATCCTCCGAACCGAAGCCGTGGGTGAAGGTTTTAAGGACGACGGTGCGATCAATCAGGGTGTCGCGGGCTTTGTCGACGCGGCTGGAGGCGCCGGCACCGATGGTGCCAAGAATCTGGTAACGGGTCTGGGACATTGCGTTCTTCGCGGCGGTAGCGTCGCGCCCGTGTACAGAGTGGCAAAAGGCGAAGCGCCGACCAATGGTTCCAAAGTTACAAAAATCACGATTCACCCTTAGTACCGATGGGCAAGGTTTGGGGCGGGAGGTTCGCTCGCAATTCGCTGCACCAAGGAACAGGTGACCGAACTTATCCGGTCGGCATCAAGGCTAGCGCGCGGCGTCGCCGCCGGGGCCCGGAGTCAAGTGGTCTTCGAAATAGCCGAGGATGTTGGTGTAAACATCGGCAGAGGTGCCCTTGCCTTCCGAGATGCCGTGGGTGCGGCCGGGATAGACGCGCATGTCGAAAACCTTGCCCAATAGAATGAGCTTGTTGACCAGCAGCTCAAAACCCTGGAAGTGCACATTGTCGTCGCCCGAGCCGTGTATCACAAGCAAGCTGCCGCGCAGACCCGCGGCGGAGTTGATGGCGGAGCTCACTTCGTAAGCCTTGCCGTTCTGCTGCGGCAGACCCATGTAACGCTCCTGGTAGATGCTGTCATAGAGGCGCTGGTCCGGAACGGAAGCGACCGAGACTCCGACGCTGTACAGTTCGGGATAGCGAAACATCAGATTGAGAGTGGCCGTGCCGCCGCCGCTCCAGCCCCATACGCCGACGCGCTTCGGATCGACAAAGGGATGGGATTTTTCGAGCGATTCGAGCGCCGAGGCTTGCTGCCCGGAAGACAGCGGGCCCACGTTTCCATAGATGATCTTGCGCCATTCGCGACCGCGAGGAGCCGGCGTGCCTTGGTTATCGAAACTGGCGACAAGATAACCGGAAGCAGCGAGGGCACGAAGGAAGAGCGAGGGCCAGCGGTCGGCGACGGTCTGACCGGCCGGCTCAGAATAGACGTAGACGACCAGAGGATATTTTTTTGCCGGATCGAAGCCGGCAGGCTTAAGCAGCCAGCCGTCCACGGTAAGGCCGTTGCCGGCATCGAGCTTGAGGAATTCCGCCGGGCCGGCCGAAAGCGATTGGACGCGGTCGGCGAGCGCGGAGTTGTCGGCCGTAACGCGCAGTTGGCGATGATCGGGAAGGTGTACGACGTCGGAAGCCGGCGGCAGATTGAACGAGGAGAAGTCGTGAAAAGCGTATTCGCCGCCGGGAGAAACCGTATAGGAGTGAGTGCCCGGCTGTGCGGGCGTCAGGCGTTCCGGATCGGCTGAACCGTCGACCGGCGCGCGGTAGAGATAGCGCTGCGTGGCATTGTCGGGGGAAGCGGTGAAATAGACCCACCGTTCGTCGGGCGTGAGGCGCGCGATCGAGACGACGTCGAAATTGCCGCGCGTGACGAGCATGGCCTTGCCAGTGTCGAGCGCGACGCGGTAGAGATGGCGCCAGCCGTCACGCTCGCTCAAAAGAAGAAATTCCCGGTTGTGGCTGATCCATAGAACCTGTTCGTTCAAATCGACCCAAGCGCGGTCTTCTTCGACCAGGATCGGGCGGGAGAGGCCGCTTTGGGCGTCGGCGAGCAGGAATTCGTTGCGATTCTGCAGGCGATTCATGTGCTGCAAAAGCAAGTGGCCGGCGTCGGCCCAGCTCATGCGCGGAATGTAGAACTCGGCCGGGTCTCCGGAAGCCTCGATCCAGGTGACCCGTCCGCCGCCGGCTCTGACCGATCCCACGCGGACCGAGGAATTGGGCGTTCCGGTGAGCGGATAGGGGTAGCGCAGGGTTTGCGGATAGGGCAGGGCGCTCGGATAAGGAATTCCGCTCACGATTTCTCCCCGCGGATCGCCCATATCGTAGATCAGGGTGTAGGTCCGAACGGCAGAGGTGTTGAACTGCCAGAAAGCGATGCGCTGGCTGTCCGGGCTCCACTCGAAGCCGTCGCGGATGTCGAACTCTTCTTCGTTGACCCAGTCGGATGTGCCGTTGATGACGGACTCCCCTCCGTCGCGGGTCAGTTGCGTGATCTTTCCGCTGGCGAGGTCTTCGGCATAGACGTTATTGGCGCGGACGTAAGCCACCTTCGAACCGTCCGGTGAAAACTTCGCGAACATGAGGCTGGAAGCGGGCGCATCGCCGCCCATTTTGCGCAGCGTGCCGCTGGCCAGCTCGAAAAGCCAGTAATCGCCGCGCGTGTTCTGGCGCCAGACGGTCTTGGAATTGGTAAAAAGCAAAAGTTCTTTGCCGTCTGCAGACAGGGAATAGCTCTCAATGGCCAGAGGTTTGTTGTCGCCGGCCGGAACCAGGCGGGCGGCGGATACAAAGATCTCGCGGGCGCCCGAAGCAGTCTGATAGCGGACGATATCGGTGCCGCCGGGGGTGGCGGAGGACTCAAGGGCCAGGTAGGAATCGCCGTTGCCGAACCACTGGCCGCCGCGGAATGTCTTGGGCCGTAGTTCCGGATTGAACATGGTGCGGGCGAGAAGCTTGGCGGCGGCTTCGCGCTCGTCGGCCGCGCCATTCGCGGAACTTAGACCGACCGCAGCGGCGGCCAAAACGAGCAAAGCGGGTCTTTTCCACACGGGCATTCCTCTAGCCTCCCTGAAATCCGCGGAAGGGAAAACAGTAGCAGATTCTCGAAAATTGCGCGCGAGGATGCGCAAGGATCAAGCGTGCTTAGCTGCGGATCAAGCGGAACGCAGGAGGCGCGAGGCGCGCTCGCGGAAAGAATTTGCACTGGCGGGGGCCGGTTTGGCGGGCAAACCCTGCTCGGACAGAACCACTTTGCGGCGGGCGTGCGGGTAGAGAAGCTGCGCAAGCAATTCGGCCGAAGCGATGCGTTCGTCGGGATTCTTGGCAAGACATTGAGAGATGATCTCGTCGATCGCCGCCGGGATCGAGGGCTGCAGCTCAGAAACGGCATTCGGCGTGGAAGAGAGCACGCGATTGCAGATGCCTTGCAGCGAGTCGGCGTCGAAAGGACGCGTGCCGGTCAAAATTTCATAGAGCACGACGCCAATGGAGAAGATGTCGGAGCGCGCGTCCTGCGGGCGGCCCATGATTTGTTCCGGACACCAGTAAGCGGGTGTGCCGAGCAGCGCCGAATCACGGGCTTCCCGGCGAGCGACACGGGCCATGCCGAAGTCGGTGAGTTTTACCCTGCCGTCGGACGAGATGAGGATGTTGGCGGGCTTCACGTCGCCGTGAATGACGCCGCGTTTATGGGCGACCTCGAGCGCTTCGGCGGCGTGGGCGATCCATGCGCAGGCCCGAGGCAGCGGCAGCGTGCCGCGCTCGAGGATGCGGTCAAGCGCCACGCCGTCCACAAATTCCATTACCAGGTAGGGCGTTTGCGTGCCTTCTTCGATGCCCATGTCGTGCAGCGTAATGATGTTCGGATGGGAGAGCTGGCCGACGACGCGCGCTTCGCGCAGAAAACGGTCGCGGGCTTGGCCTTCGGCGATTTCGGAAGGGAAAACCTTGACGGCGACGGGGCGGCCGATCAGGGGATCGAAGCCGCGAAGCACGCGGCTGGTGGCGCCGACGCCCAAAGTTTCAAACAGCTGGTAACGGCCGACTTGCGCTTGCATGGGGACCTTCCGTCGTTGTCCAGAATAGAAACGAATCCCGATGGTAAGAATGGAGCGGAGGTCCTGTGCCCGGCAAACCATGGTACTAGGCTGAAAATACCGCGAAATCCAAGAAATTACTGAGGTTGTGGGTTCGCCGACGACTGGTTTCGCCCAGAGGCACTGGCGGCGGTAGCGGTCGCGCCGGAGGCGCCGCGAAACGGCGCGAGCACAGGAGCCGTTACCAGACGGGCGGGAAAATCGCGGATGAAGGCTTTCATGGAGGGATGCCAGAAGCCGTTGAAGCCGAAGAAATACATTTCGTTCATGGCCTGTTCGGAGGGCCAACCGTAGAAGGCCATGCGGTAAGTGGCGACAAAAACGCCGGTGCGATCGTCGCCGAAGCGGCAATGGACGAAAACCTTTTCCTTAGGATGGTCGCGGAAAATTTGCAAGAACTGCGCGACTTGCTCGTTCGAAGGCGGAGACCAGCCGCTCACGGGAATGCTGACGAAGCGGATGCCGAGCGCTTCGGCTTGCTGGCGTTCCCAGGAGATTTTGGCGGGATCTTCGCCGCGCAAATCAACGATGGTGGTAATGCCGAGATTCTTTAATTCCTTCACTCCTTCGCCGCGAGGTTGCGCGCCACGGAAAAGAGAATCGCTGATCTTTCCGCCGTTGGGCAGGCCGCTCAGTTTCAATCTTTCCCCGTAAGCGGAGCGCAGCGTCGTAGCAGAGGGGGCCGCGGCCGGAGCTTGCGCGGCGGGAGCGGTGGAAATCAGCGTGGAAAAACTGAGGAGAGCGAAAAAAAAGAATTTCGTGCGGAGCGGACGCATATAAAGTTGGATAGAAAGAGTTTAGCGCGAGTTTTGGTGCGTGACGACGAAGAATTGGGTAGCGTTCGTGGGCAACCCGACCACTAGATATAGACAAGTAGGAAAAAAAGATTCCAGATTTTGCGTTTTTCTCTTGACAGGAATTTAACGTGAGTTGATACTGCGACTCCAGATTCGGGGGATCGTGGAAGCGCCAGCGAGCCCAGTCGAGGAATGATTAGGTTCGTTTAAAGCCACGAGGCCAGTCCGGGTTTTTTCAAAAACAATCCAGCGCGAAGTAGCTGCTCCGCGCTAGAAGAGCGCGGCGGTGGGCATGCCGTTTGACCGGTTCGAAAGAACGGTTGATGGCAAGCTTTTTGACGTTTTGGCGGTCGGTTCAAGCTATCGGCCGCTTCTTTTTGTGCTGGACGGAGGAAAACCCGCTCTGCCCGCGAGCCTCGCGAATCGTAAGTGAGTTGAAGGAAACGAGATAGCAGGCGCGATCCCTTCGCCGAGGCGAAGGAGTAAAATAGAGGGGTTCCTCCGCATCTAACGAGGATCCCGGCGCTCGGGAGGAACAGAAATGGCAGCAACGGTGAAGCCGGTCATGCAGGGCAAAGCAACGGAAACAGGCGCGGCGGTCGGAGCAACCGGGTTGAAGTTTGAGCGCTTCTTCACCGACGGCAAGATTTCGCCATTCGACGCAGTCGAGTGGGAAAAGCGCACGGCGCTGATCGGAAACGAAAAGGGCGTGACCATCTTCCGCCAGGAAGATGTGGATGTGCCGAAGAACTGGTCGCAGACGGCGACCAACATCGTCGCCAGCAAATACTTTCACGGAAAGCCCGGATCGAGCGAGCGCGAAGGCTCGGTGCGGCAGCTGATTGGACGCGTGGTGAACACCATTTTGCGCTGGGGCGAAGAAGGGGGCTACTTTGCCGACCATGCTTCGCGCGACGCATTTAAGGACGAGCTGACCCACCTGCTGGTGGAACAGAAGATGAGCTTCAACTCGCCGGTGTGGTTCAACGTCGGCGTGCAGCCGAAGCCGCAGTGCTCGGCTTGCTTCATCAATTCGGTCGACGACAGCATGGAATCCATCATGGGGCTGACCCGGACCGAAGGGATGCTGTTCAAGTGGGGCTCGGGCACGGGGACGAATTTTTCGGCGCTGCGCGGTTCGAGAGAGACGCTGTCGGGGGGCGGCATCGCTTCGGGTCCGGTCAGCTTCATGAAGGGCTTTGACGCCTTCGCGGGTGTGATCAAAAGCGGCGGCAAGACGCGGCGTGCGGCGAAGATGGTCATCCTCAATGTGGACCATCCGGACATCGTCGAGTTCATCGAGTGCAAGTACAAGGAAGAGCAGAAAGCGCATGCGCTCATCCGCGAAGGCTACGATTCCGCGATCGACGGCGAAGCCTATACTTCGATCTTTTTCCAGAACGCCAACCACTCGGTGCGCGTGTCGGATGACTTTATGCGCGCCGTCCTCCAGGACAAGGACTGGTGGACGAAGAACGTGATCGACGGGCAGCCGGCGGAAAAGCTGCGGGCCAAGGATCTGCTCTACAAGATGGCGGAATCGACCTGGCACTGCGGCGATCCGGGCATGCAGTACGACACGACGGTGAACCGCTGGCACACCTGCAAGAACACGGCGCGGATCAATGCCAGCAATCCGTGTTCGGAATACATGTTCCTCGACGACACGGCTTGCAACCTGGCTTCCCTGAACTTGATGAAGTACGTGAATTCGAGCGGTACGTTTGATGTGGAAGCCTTCCGGCACGCGGTGGACGTAACCATCACGGCGCAGGAGATTCTGGTCGACTTCGCCAGCTATCCGACGCCGAAAATTGCCGAGAATTCGCATAACTTCCGGCCGCTGGGCTTGGGCTATGCGAATTTGGGGGCGCTGCTGATGTCCATGGCCCTGCCTTACGACTCGCCGCAAGGGCGTGACGTGGCGGGCGCGGTGACGGCGCTGATGTGCGGCGAAGCGTATGCGCAGTCGGCGCGCGTGGCCGAGCGCTTGGAGCCGTTCCCGGGCTATGGGGTGAATCGCGAGCCGATGCTGGACGTGATCAGAATGCATCGCGAAGCGGTGCGCGGCATCAAGCCCGAAAATGTGCAACCGCAGCTGCTGCTGGCGGCACAGCAGTCCTGGGACGAAGCGCTCTCGCTCGGCGAGAGACACGGCTACAAGAATTCCCAGGTGACCGTGCTGGCTCCGACCGGAACCATCGGCTTCATGATGGATTGCGACACCACCGGCATCGAGCCGGACCTGGCGCTCGTGAAGTACAAGAAGCTGGTCGGCGGCGGCGTGATCAAGATCGTGAATAACACGGTGCCGGCGGCGATGATGAAGCTGGGGTATACGCCCGAGCAGACGAGCGAGATTGTCGCCTACATCGACAAGTCGAGCACGGTAGAAGGCGCACCGCACTTCCGGGCCGAGCACTTGCCGGTTTTTGACTGCTCGCTGGCGCCCGCGGGCGGCGGGCGTTCGATCAGCTGGACCGGTCACGTCAGAATGATGGCGGCCACGCAGCCGTTTCTCTCGGGCGCCATCTCGAAGACCATCAACATGCCCGAGGAATCTACGACCGAAGACATCATGGACGCATATCTCGAGTCCTGGAAGCTGGGACTGAAAGCCGTGGCGATCTACCGCGACAACTCGAAGAAATCGCAGCCGCTGAACGCCGGCGGCGACAAGAAAGACGAAAAGAAGGACAAGACCGCGGAAGTAGCGGCCGCGGCGGTGGTTGAACCGATGCAACGCGAACTGTTTGCGCGCGCGCAGCGCGAAAAGATGCCGGCGGAGCGCTCCTCCGTTACGCATAAATTCAGCGTCGGGGGTCATGAAGGCTATATCACGGTCGGTTTGTACGAAGACGGGCGGCCGGGTGAAGTGTTCATCAAGATGTCCAAGGAAGGCTCGACGCTTTCGGGCGTGATGGACGGCCTGGCACTGATCGTTTCGATCGGCTTGCAGTACGGCGTGACGTTGAAGGTGTTCGTGGCCAAGCTGCTGAATACGCGTTTCGAAACGAGCGGCATCACGGCCAACGCCAACATCCGCTTCGTTTCTTCCGTGCTGGACTACATTGCGCGCTGGCTGGGCGGGCGATTCATCTCAACCGACTACCTGAAGCTGAATGGCGCGGCGCCCGAAGTGATCGCGACGGCGCCGCTCATGGCCGCTGCCGCCCCGCTTCCCGCGACCTCGGTTAAGTCGAGCGAACCGGCTTCTTCGCGAGCGCCCAGCAACGCCCATGAAGGAGCGCCTACCTGCAGCGAGTGCGGCATGCTCATGGTGCCAAACGGCGCTTGCTACAAGTGCGAAAACTGCGGAAGCACCAGCGGTTGCAGTTGAGAGAGCGGGGAATCGAGGAGCGAGACACGCGATGAGCGCTTCCGCACCCCGCAGTGCACTTACCCCGAATCCGCCGCCCCAGCAAGCACGGGCTTTTCTCCGCATCGTGCGGCACGGGGCCGGACCGGGCGCCGTTTACGTTCTCACCTATCACCGGCTCGACGGATCGAACGCCGCCTCGCGGCCGCTGCTCGCCGAAGGAGCTCAACCGCTGCTCGACCTGCTCGATCAGCTGGGCGTGGATTTTCGTTCGAGCGAAGTGCGTGGCGCACTCGAAGATGTCTTGCGCCTCGGTTCGGCGAACATTCCCGACCTCTGGTTGAGCGACGAGCAGATGCTGCAAAACGGCCTGAGCGGCATCTGAAATCCAACCCTCGAGCCGCCCAGAGGTTTGCAAATCGCTTTCAAAACGAAGATGAAGCCGATGGTCGTGTCGACCTCGACCGGCGCGCCGCTCGGCGTCGTTGGTCGCTAAACCCATTTTTTCGCGTGCTGTCTTGCCCGATGAGGGTGCCTAGCCGCACCGTTCAGCGAGACAAGCTGCATGCGCGCTTCTTGCGGAAGCCTAAGAGTGGACCCGGCAGGGGAGCCGCGCTGGCGCGGCCAGCCAGGTCGGCGCGACGGCAGCAGGGGAGACCCTAGTGGGGTCGGGGGCGCAACGGAGGACGCGCGGCGAGCGAGCGCGGCCTCATGCGCAAGCGCGGGCCGATCGGTGGCGGCACAGCTTGCAGCGTACTTCCACAGGAAGGACAAAACTCCAATCCCGCGTTAGGGCCGGAAAGGTGTGCGCGCAGCCAGTGCCCGCGAGCGGCGCATTCCTGATTGATGCATTGCACAGTCCAACCCGGCAGATATTGCATTGTGCTTCCCCCCAGAGAGACCGGTCGTGCCCGAAGCGCGGGGCCGGCCCGAAGCAGCAAGATGCCGGGGATTGTTGCGCGGGCCCAGTGTGGTGTCAAGCAAAAATGCTACAAGATGTAGGGGGGCGGTTGCGGAGGCTGTGGATTTCTATGAATTTCGGCTCTCCCCGAGCGGAGGATACCCGTGATGCATACGCGGCATCAAGCGGCAAACTGTCGCCTCGAGAGGGCCGAAGTAAAGCAAGATGAGCGAAAGCGGTTACCGACTGAATTCATTCCGGTAGGAGCTGAACCATGACCAACACCGGGCGGACCATCGACTTGGGCGGCGGAATGAGCGGGATTCCGGCCTTTGCCGTTTTTAAAAGCCGCCTGCTGAAAATCCTGGTGATCTTGCTTCTCTTGATCCTGCTCATGGCCAGCACCAGTTCGATTCCGACCGGCCATGTCGGCGTTTTGACGCTGTTCGGAAAGGTCACGGGCGATGTTCTGGGCGAAGGCCTGCACCTGATCAATCCGTTGAAGTCGGTGCAAAGGCTCTCCATCCAGACACAATCGGTCAAGGAGAGTGCCAACACTCCTTCGAACGAAGGTTTGATGCTGGCGCTCGACACCTCTTTGCTGTTTCGGCTGGACGCAAGCAAAGCTGCCGAGGTGTACCAGAAGGTAGGGCCGAACTACGCTGAGAAGATCGTGGAGCCGACGCTGCGCTCGGCCGTTCGCGGTTCGACCTCGGCGCACAGCGCCAACGCTCTCTACACCAATGCGCGCGATCTGGTGCAGCAGCAGATCCAGGAAGAACTGAAAACACAACTGGCGGGCCGCGGCATCATCGTCGAGGCGGTGTTGCTGCGCGACGTGCAGCTGCCGCCGATGCTGAAAAGCTCCATCGAAGCCAAACAGCAGGCCGAACAAGACGCCTTGCGCATGAATTTCATCCTGCAAAAAGAGAAGCAGGAAGCCGAGCGCAAGCGCATCGAAGCGCAAGGTATTGCGGACTTTCAGAAAATTGTGGCGCAGGGAATCAGCCCGCAGTTGCTTGAGTGGAAAGGCATTGAAGCCACGGAAAAGCTGGCGACCAGCAGCAATGCGAAAGTAGTGATCGTCGGCAACACCCGCAACGGATTGCCCCTGGTATTGGAGCCGAAATAGCTCAGTTGGGCGAGATCGAGCCGGCCTTTTGGGGTTCGGCCGCTTGGCGCAAAGCGGCCTCGAGCGCGGCTACTTTGGCCTTGAGGGTGTCCACCTGTGATTTTTTCTCGTTGACCTGCTGCGCCTGGGCCTCGAGCTTCGCCTTGCCTTGGTCGTCGCTGGCATAGTCGGTTTTGGAGTAAAAGGTGTCGGCATCGAGCGCCGCCTGGCGCTTGAGAACGTCGAATGCGCCAGAAGACTCGGCTAGCTCCGCCTTGGCCTGCTCGAGAGCGGCTTCTAGTTTCGCGCGCTTTCGCCGGGCAGCTTCCTCATCGCCAACCGGCTCGGCCTCTGCCGGAGGTGCCGCCTGCTCCCCCACAGTCTTCGTCTGGTCGGCATTGCCGGCTTGGCCTGCGGGCGCTAGAGACTCTGCCGGAGAAGAGGGCAGATCGTCATTGGTCAGCGTGCGCGCCGGCTTGGCAGCGGCCTTTTTCTGCTCGCGCGCACGGCGCGCCGCTTCGGCCACCGAGCCATGGTCGTCCTGCGATTGGGCGGACGCCAGAGGGGGCCATAGAGCAAGCGAAAGAAGCACTGCGGCCGGACCGATCAGCGATATTTTCGATAATTTAGGAGACAACATAGCGCTCCTGGCCTTCCTGCGGTCTAAACTTCACCATACGCTCCCGAGATCCCGTGCGCAATCGAGGAGCCGGCCTCGCGCCGCCAATCAATCAAGCCCGGCGATGCGCCCGCCCGAAGGGATCCGACCCCCGACAAAATTCGCATCAGGCTTCTGAAAGCTATAATGAAATCCAGTCCCGGCTTTCTGGAGAGTGCTTTTGCGACATCGCGCCGCCTGGTTTCGCATTGCCCTAGTCTTTCTCTGCGCGAGCCCCTTGGCGAGCTCGTCCCGGGCCCGTGACGCATCCCCACTTCCCGAGGCACCTGCGCCCTCTGTCGCGGCTACCGTTCGATACGGGCCGGGACCGATTGCCTTCAACGAAAAAGCCGCGCCGCAGCAAGGCGCTCTCCCGCCTGGACTCGAGCGGCACGACGCATCCGACCACCCTTTTTGGGACCGCAAGAACATTGCCCTGTTCGCGGGTGTCGGCTTTTCGCGCGCCCTCGACTATTCCTCCACGCTCAACATGAGGCAGAGAGGGCGACAGGAACTGCTCTTGACGAATGATGTCGTCGATAACCACGCCGCGTTTGCGGCGATTGAAGCCGGGGGCACGGCCATTTCGATAGGCGCTTCTTACTTATTTCATCGTTATCACCATCACCGGCTCGAGCGTTGGACCTCGATCGTGCACGCGAGTCTGGCTACCTCGGGGGCCATAAGAAACTATGCCCTCAAAAGCGCGCATCCCTCAACCGCCCCTTAATTTGTTCTGCGTCGTGCTTCCTTCCCGCCATCCGGGCCATCTAACCAATGAGGCTAAATTGCTGTGCGGCGTTAGAAGGAGCAGCCGGCCGGTGTTGCATGCCGGGGCGGTTGTGCTGCATACTCGCCGCGCCCGCGCGCCGCTATGCCCCGGCGAACCGCGCCCAATCGCATGCTGCAAAAAGGGTCTATGCTTTGCCGAAGGCTTAGAGCAACCTGCGCTGCGCTGGCATTCGCGGTTTGCTGCGCGGCGCCTTTTCCCGCAGCCTCCTGCGCCCAGGAAACGCCCACGGTTCGCAGCACGCCGCCACAGCAGATTGAACCGCCGCCTTCCCGGCCGCAGTCAAATGCTTCGAATGAAACCGATCGCTACACGCTTTCACACGAGCGTTACGAAAAGGCTGTAGCTTACTCGCGCGCGGGCTACGCGCTCTACTTTCTTTCCGTGTTGATAGGGTTCGTGGCGCTGCTTTTGCTATTGCGCACGGGCTGGGCCGGCAGAATCCGCGATTTCGCCCAGCGCAAGACGGAAAACCGCTTTTTGCAGGGATTGCTTTTCATTCCGATCCTGGTCCTCATCCTGCGCTTTGCCGACCTGCCGGTTCACATCGTATGGCATGGGCTGTCGCTGCACTATCAGCAGTCGGTAGAAGGTTGGGGCGCCTGGCTCGTCGACTGGAGCAAGGTCAGCCTGATGTTTATCGTGTTCTACGTCATCATGGGCCTGCTGGTGTTTTTTGCGATTCGCTCTAGCCCGCGCCGCTGGTGGTTCTATTTTTGGCTGGTGGCACTGCCGTTTCTGCTTCTGATGTTTTATCTGGAGCCGGTGGTTATCGACCCGATGTTCTTCAAGTTTGAGCCGCTCGCCGGCAGCCAGCCGCAGCTGGCGGCCGATCTGGTCAAGCTGACGCATCGCGCCGGACTCGACATTCCGCGCGAGCGCATGTTCCTGATGAACGCCAGCGCAAAAACCAACGAGCTCAATGCCTACGTTACCGGTTTCGGGGGTTCGAAGCGGGTCGTCATCTACGACACGCTGCTGAAGAAGATGACCCCGCAGGAGACGCTTTTCGTCTTTGGCCACGAGTCCGGGCACTACGTGTTGAATCACATCCGCAACGGCATTCTGTTTTTTGCCGCGCTGCTCTTGCTGGCACTCTTTCTCGCCTACTGGCTGCTCAACGCGCTGCTTGCTCGCTGGGGCCTGCGATGGAAAATTTACGGGCCGCACGACTGGGCAGCGCTCGCCGTCTTGCTTCTGCTGATTGATGGAATGGCGTTTCTCTGCTCACCGATCGTCAACGGCTACAGCCGCCTGCAGGAACACAACGCCGACGTCTTCGGCCTGGAATTGATCCACGGAATCGTTCCCGGCTCGGCCGAGGTCGCGGCCCATTCGTTTCAGGCTATGGGTGAAAACGACCTCGCCGATCCGAACCCCCCGCCGCTCATTACGTACTGGCTCTATACCCACCCGCCGCTCGCAGAGCGCCTGGTATTCGCGCACGCCTACGATCCCTGGGGAAAGGGCCAGGCGCCCAAGTACATTCCAGACAGCAATTGAGCGCGGATTCGCCGCACCAGCCGTGGGCAAAACTCAGGCATGCTGGGCTCTGGCCTTTTCCTCTTCTCCATGATTGCGGCGGGCAAAAGCCGCCACCTTGCTGCGGTTGCCGCAGAGCGCCATGGCGCACCAGCGGCGGCGACGGGTCCTCGAGTCGTCGTAGAACAGAATCCGGCAGTCGGGGTTGGCGCACTGTTTCAGGCTGTCGCCGCCGCCTCGGGCAATCAGTTCGGCGCCTGAACGGGCAATCGCGGCGAGCAGCCACTCGAGACCTTCCTCACGCGCCACAAAACCCAGCCGCCACGCCGAACCATCCCACTGCAACTCGTCATGGCCCTCGGTAACCCGCAAGACTTGGTTGATCGGTTGGGCCACTTCCCGAGGGATCTCCTGCCCTTTGAGAATCGCTCGAAAGCTGTTGCGCAGCGCTCTGCCTAACCGCTCAGCGTGGCTTAAGAGGTTCTGCGCGGCTTGCGGGTCGGTTTCCGCCAGAGCGCGGATGTGCGGCGTCTTTTCGGCCGAAATAATCTGCTTGGCCGCCAGAAAATCCACGAATTCGTCCCAAAAGATCGGCCGTTCCACGGGGTCTCCCGAGGCCAGCGGCAGATTTGCGAACTCAAGGCAAAGGCGGTTTGCCGAGGGAGTCGGCAAGCTGGTAGCGACGGACACGGACGCCTCCCGGAAGCGCTCGAGTCAACTGCTAAACGCTATTCTTGCGGTTAGGGCTCCGTCAACTCTTTTTTCGAAGACGGCTGGCCTTCCGGGTGCGGTCGGAAGGGCAACGCGCGTCTTATGGTACTGTCTTAGACAAATGGACGACCACCAGCTCGAGGCCCCGGAACCGTCGTCGCAACCAAACCAGTCGCCGCCTTTGCAGGTTTCGCGTCACCCGATCGAGAGGGTGTTCGTTAACGACCGTGGCCTGCGTTCCGGGTGGCGCATCCTCATCTATCTGTTCCAAGTCATCTTCCTCGGCATTGCGGTCAACTTTGTGCTGGGCCGAGTGCTTCACCTGCCCAAGAACTCGACGCCCCCGATGTGGCAGATGTTCCTGCAAGAGGGGCTGTCGTTTGCGATCGTATTCTTGCCGGCGCTCTTGATGGCGCGACTCGAGTCGCGCTCTTCTGGCGATTACGGGCTTCCCGCACGATCGATGTTTCGGGTCGAGTTCTGGCACGGCGTCGCGCTCGGGATCGTCGAAATTTCCGTACTGATCGGTTCGATCGCGGCTTGCCGCGGTTACAGCTTCGGGCCTTTGGCGGAACACGGTGCTTCGCTTCTAAAATGGGCGCTGCTGTGGGCATTCTTCTTTGTGCTGGTTGGTCTGTTTGAGGAATTCGCTTTCCGCGGGTATTTGCAGTTTACGCTGGCCGACGGCATCGGATTCTGGCCCGCCGCTCTGCTGCTTTCCCTGGGCTTTGGCCGCGTGCACTTGATGAACCAGGGCGAGTCGCCGGTGGGCGCTCTGAGCGTTGTCGCTATCGCCCTGGTGTTTGCACTGGCTCTCCGGCGCACCGGCAACCTCTGGCTGGTGGTCGGTTGGCATGCTGCCTTCGATTTCGGAGAGACTTTTCTGTTTTCCGTGCCGAACAGCGGCAACGTCTTTCCGGGCCACTTGTCGGACGCGACCCTGCATGGTCCCGCCTGGCTCACAGGAGGGACGGTCGGGCCCGAGGGCAGCGTGTTCAGTTTTCTGATCATGGCCGCGGCCGCCTTCTACATTCATAAAGCATTCCCGCCGAAACCGCGGTTCGTGCGGACAAGAGAACACGCTTCCGGCACTCTGCCCGTCGCTTAGTGAACCAACTCGGAAACCAAGACCAGCTGGACTCCCTCCTTGCGTGCTCCCGGAAGCATTTCGCGCAACGCGGCCAGAGTCTCGGAGTGAGGGTGTCCGATGGCGATGGCCTCGCCCTTCTGTTTGGCTCCCGCTATCGCTAATCGCAGTTGCTTTTTGATCGCTTCCTTGCTTTGCACGTCATCGAGGAAGGGCACGTTGCGAAACGCGGCGCGCACGCCTTCGCGTTTCGCCGCGTCAAAGGCCACCGTCGCCCGGGTGGTTCGGCTGTCGACGTAGAAAACATCCTCGTCCTTTAGCACCCGCATCAGCTCGTTCATAAGCGCCGGGTCGGCCGTTGCCTCCGACCCCTGGTGATTGTTGACGCCGTCGGCTTCCGGAACCGCGTCCAGCATCTTTTCGACCGTACTGCGTAGTTCACCCGGCGGAAGTCCGGGACGCAGCTCCAGCTGTTCGGGCGATTCGCCGGCGAGCGATTGCATGGGCAGGTGGAGCATGACCTCACAGCCATGCTGGCGCGCTTCGTGTGCAATCTCCCGCGAATGGATGTGAAACGGCAGCACGGAAACCGTAACGGGCACGCGCAGCGCGAAGATGGCTTCGGCCGCGTTGCGATCGCTGCCGAGATCGTCGACCAGAATGGCCAGCCGGGCCCGTCCCGGCAAAGCAGGGCTTCGGTCGGCGGTGCTGGCGAGCTGCTCGATCTCAATCTGATGCGTAATGGCTGCGTGCCAACGGAGGATCATGCGCGAGGCGCCCCAGCCTGCGAGTTCGTGGCCGACGCTGAGGCCGTGCGCGGCGGCTATTCCCGCAAGCTTCTGCTCGATCTCGTCCGCGCGCACCGATGCGCCGCGCAACCCGACATAAAGCTGTTCTGCATTCTGCACTCCCGGCCGCGCATGCGCTCGCCGCGATTTGACGATCGAGCCTGCGGGCGCTTTGTCGGCCGCGGCCTGGGCCAGCTCTTGCGTGATTTGG
>Ga0126370_10000408_pt1 | contig 17614 bp, 18 predicted proteins | sample PanSoiMetaPlot_3_FD_92586 | JGI IMG/M metagenome (GOLD analysis project Ga0126370, IMG submission 92586) | Tropical forest soil microbial communities from Panama - MetaG Plot_3 | ecosystem: Environmental > Terrestrial > Soil > Tropical forest > Bulk soil | place: Panama | collected 2016-02-17 | reverse complement strand
TCTTCGGCACTGTGGTCGATGGCCTCGCGATGGCGGGTCTCGTGGCGGAGGGAGATGATCGCTGGCGCCGGGTGGTGATCGAGAAGCCGTTCGGCCATGATCTGCCCTCGGCTAAAGCGCTCAACGCTGAGATCTTGAAAGCACTAAGGGAGAGTCAGATCTACCGGATCGATCATTTCCTCGGCAAGGAAACGGTCCAGAACATCATGGCGCTGCGCTTTGCCAACGGCATGTTCGAGCCGCTGTGGAACCGTCAACATATCGATCACATCCAGATCACGGTAGCGGAGACAGTTGGAGTCGAGCGCCGGGGCAAATTCTACGAAAACACCGGCGCGCTGCGCGACATGGTGCCCAACCATGTGTTTCAGCTGCTCGCGATGACGGCCATGGAGCCGCCGATCTCGTTCGATGCGAATGCGGTCCGGGCCAAGAAGGCGGAGGTCATTGAAGCCATACGTCCTTTCGAGCCCGCGCGGGTGCTGAAGGAAGTCGTGCGCGGCCAGTACGATGCCGGCACGGTTCTTGGCAGGCCAGTGCGAGCATATCGCGAGGAGCCCGACGTCGCGCCTGATTCGAACACCGAGACCTTCTTCGCCTGCAAATTGCAGATCGACAACTGGCGTTGGGCTGGCGTTCCGTTCTACCTGCGCACAGGCAAATATCTGAAACGGCGGTGGACAGAGATCGCCATTCGCTTCCACCAGGCGCCGTACACGCTTTTTCGCGGCACTCATGTGGAGCGGATGAATCCCAACTGGATGATCCTCCGCATCCAGCCCGACGAAGGCATCGCCCTCGTTTTCGCAGCCAAGCGTCCCGGCCTGACGGTGAAGCTCAGCAACGTCAGCATGGACTTCGCCTACAAGACGTATTTCAAGATCGCGTGCAATACCGGATACGAAACCCTGCTCTACGACTGCATGATTGGCGACGCGACGCTGTTCCAGCGCGCCGACAACATCGAGGCGGGATGGTGCGCGGTACAGCCCATCCTCGACGTCTGGGCCAACAATCCTCCGCGGGATTTTCCGAACTATATCGCTGGTAGCAACGGTCCTGCCGCAGCCGACGAGCTGCTGGCGCGCGACGGTCGCGCTTGGCGGCCGCTGGACTGAGAGGTGACCACGAGGGCCTCATGGCAGACAAGCGGAAGATTTCGCTCGTCCTCGCGGATGTGGACGGCACGCTCGTCAATGAGCAGAAGGTGCTCACTCCGCGTGCCCAGGCTGCCGTGCAGAGGCTGCGCGAGGCAGGCATCCGCTTCGCCATCACCAGCGGCCGGCCACCGCGGGGCATGGCCATGCTGTTCGATGACCTCAGACTCGACACGCCGATCGCTGGCTTCAACGGCGGACTTTTCGTCACGCCGCAGCTCGCTATCCTCGACCAGAAGACGCTGCCAGACGATATCGCGGCCCAAGCAATCGGACTGATCCGCGCCTACGGCCTCGATGTCTGGGTCTATCGCGGCAATGACTGGCTGATCACCAAAGCCGATGCGCCGCATGTCGCGCGTGAAGCCTGGACCGTGCGGTTCAAGCCGACGATCGTGACGGATGTCGGCAAAGAGCTTGGACAAATCGCGAAGATCGTCGGCATCGCCGATGACCTTGATAAGGTGCAGCGCTGCGAGGCCGAAGCCCAAGCCGCCTTCGGCCAGCGTGCGACGGCAAACCGGTCGCAGCCCTATTACCTCGATATCACTCACAAGGACGCGAACAAGGGAGCAGTGGTGGAGTTCCTATCGCGCTATCTGAAAGTGCCGGCTGCGGAGATTGCCACGATCGGCGACCAGCCGAACGACGTGCTCATGTTCAGGCGATCGTGCTTCAGCATTGCGATGGGCAATGCGTCCGATCAGGTCAAGAAGCAAGCTAGCGTCACCACTGATTCCTACAACGATGAAGGGTTTGCCAAGGCGATGGAGCGCTTCGTTCTGGGCTCGCTCGATTGAGGCCGAGGCATGAGCCAGATGAACGGGCGCATCGAAACACTTCCAAATCCGGCGGCGCTCGCGCACCATGTGGCCGAGTGGATGACCTCGGCAGCGCTCGCAGCGACGAGGGCCTTTCGCGTATCGCTTTCCGGCGGCTCGACCCCCAAGACACTCTACACGCTTCTTGCTTCTGACAATTTCCGCGGACGTTTTCCCTGGACGCGCGTCTCCTGGTATTGGGGCGATGAGCGCTTCGTTCCCCATGATCACCCGGAGAGCAACTACTGGATGACGCGTGAGGCCATGCTGGACAAGGTGCCGGCGCCGCCCGGGAACATCCATCCCGTGCCGGTCGATGGCACTCCTGAGGAGGCCGCCCTGCGCTATGAGCGGATTCTGCAGGCAGCGTATGGTGCAGCCGTCTTGGATCCAGCGAGGCCGCTATTCGACATTACTCTGCTGGGCCTTGGCACCGATGGCCACACTGCCTCGCTGCTCCCGAGCGATCCGGTGCTGCAGGAGCGGAAGCGATGGGTCGCCGCTGTGTCCCATGGGCGGCCTGAGGTCCGCATCACCATGACCTATCCGGTGATCGAGAGCAGCCGGAACGTCGCATTTCTGGTGGCCGGCAAGGAGAAGGCCCCAATTTTCAACGCGATCCGCGCGGGTGCCAGCTGGGCGCCGGCTGCCCGCATCAAGCCTCTCGGTGAGCTCATCTGGTTCGTCGATAAGTCAGCCGCTGAAGAGCCCTGAGCGAGGTAGCAGCCATGCAGCCGATTCTCGTGGCACCATCGATACTGGCCGCCGATTTCACGCGATTGGGCGAGGAGGTGCGCGCCGTCGACGCGGCCAATGCCGACTGGATCCATGTCGACGTCATGGACGGACGTTTCGTGCCAAACATCACCATCGGGCCGGTCGTGCTGCAGGCCATTCGCCGTTCGACGACAAAGCCGCTCAACGTTCATCTGATGATCGTCGAATCGGAACGTTATCTCGAGGCTTTCGCCGAGGCCGGGGCCAACCATCTCCTGGTGCAGGCCGAACCTGCCTCCACGATTCATCTGCATCGGGTGCTCACCCAGATCCGCACGCTAGGCAAGAAAGCGGGTGTGGTGCTCGACCCGGCGAGCCCCCCGGAGCTTATCGAATATGTCCTGCATCTCTGCGACATCATCCTGGTGATGACAGTCAATCCTGGATTCGGGGGGCAAGCCTTCTTGCCTGAAATGCTTCCCAAGGTCCGCCGCGTCCGCGAGATGTGCGCGCAACGCGGATTCGATCCTGTGATCGAAGTCGATGGGGGTGAGAACCAGGCCACGGCGAGACAAGCGGTCGCGGCCGGCGCGACCGCAATCGTGGCCGGCTCGGCGATCTTCGGTAGCAAGGACTACAAGGCGGCTATTGCGGCAATCCGCGGATGCGCCGCCGCGGAGCTGACTGAGCCATGAGCACGCCTGCATTCTCGGCCGACCCCAACCGCAACGCTTTCAGGCGGGCGGCAGCGGAGGCGGCGGTCGAACTGGTCCAAGATGGCATGATCGTCGGGCTCGGCACCGGCTCGACGGCGGCTTTCGCGGTCGAGGCTCTCGCTCGACGCCATCGGCAGGGCTTGCGATTTCTCGGAATCCCTACCTCGGAACGAACCGCGGCACAGGCGACGGCTGCGGGTATCCCGCTCACGTCCCTTGCGGAACATCGGCAGATCGATCTCACTATCGACGGCGCGGACGAAGTGGAACGCGGCACACTCAATCTGATCAAGGGAATGGGCGGAGCATTGTTGCGCGAGAAGATCGTTGCCGCCGCGAGTCGGCGCCTCGTAATTATCGTCGATGGAGCCAAGCTCGTGGATCGGTTGGGTACGCGGGTTTCGCTTCCTGTGGAAGTCGTCGCGTTCGGGCTGGATGCAACTCGGGCAGCTCTCGAGGTGCTGGGAGCCAGCGTCAGGCTGCGCCTGTCGCCCGCGGGTGACCCCTTCCTCACCGATGGCGGCAACCGCATCCTCAACTGCGGTTTCGGTCCTATCGCCGATCCGGCGCGCCTGGAAGAGCGCATCAAGCGTCTCGTCGGGGTGATTGAAAGCGGACTTTTCATCAGCCGCGCCGATCCAGTCTTTGTCGCCGATCTTGCCGGCGTGCATCGCCTCGACAGCGCGCGTGCCCATCGTGGCCATCCGCCTATCCTCGTGATCATGGGAGTGTCGGGGGCGGGCAAATCGGCGGTCGCGCAAGAGCTGGCTGCTCGCCTCGGCTGGTCCTTCGAGGAGGGCGACGCGCTCCATCCTGAAGCGAACGTCGCCAAGATGCATGCGGGGATTCCTCTGACGGATGCGGACCGACAGCCTTGGCTCGAACGCGTGGCCGCTTGGATCGACGATCAGCGTGCCAAGAAGCAGCCGGGGATCATCACCTGCTCCGCGCTCAAGCGGTCCTATCGCCAGATCATCATCCGCGATCGGCCGGAAGTAAGGCTCATTTATCTTCGCGGCGGCCGAGACCTCCTTGCCCAACGCTTGGCGGGGCGCAGCGGCCATTTCATGCCTGCGAGCCTGTTGCAAAGCCAGATCGATACCCTCGAGGAGCCGGATCCGGGCGAGGATGCTCTGATTGTCGATGTGGACCCGCCCCCCGGCCAGATCGCCGAGGAGATCATCCGACTGCTCGGTGCGTCCGCAACGCTTGGTCCGAGCGTGGTGCGCACGCAGGCCCATTGAAGGGATCCGAAAGAGGGCGCAGCGACCGCAACGACGGGGAACACGTCATGCCGTTCAAGGTTCAGGTCGGTCCGCACCAAATCTCGATTCACCAGGGCCAGACTGTACTGGTCACTGAACCGGACGGGCAGATCAACTGGCCGAGCGAGAAGGGGCTTTATTTCTTCGATACGAGAGTCATCAGCGCTTGGGCCATCTATGCTAACGGCGAACCGTGGACCCTCCTCAACGGAGGTGCCATCACCCACTATGCGTCACGAATTCATCTCACAAATCGAAAGATCCTCACCACCGACGGCGTCATCCCGGAGCGCGCGCTCGGCTTTGTCCTCAGCCGATCGATCAGCGGCGGCATGCATGAGGATCTCGACATCACCAACAACAGCATGAAGCGGGTACGCTTTCAGCTTGAGATCGCGCTGCGCTGCGACTTTGCAGACATTTTTGAGGTAAAATCCGGCAGCATCGTCCGCCGCGGCCGGATCATCACGAAGTGGTCGCAGAGGAAGCAGGAGTTCCGGACCGTCTATCGTAACGCCGACTTCGCCCGCGCTGTAACGGTTGCCCCCGCAAGTCGACAGACCAATGCGGTGTACGCCAATGGTCGGCTCAGCTTTGAAGTCGATCTCGGCCCCGGTGAAGCCTGGCACTGCTGCTTGCTCTACACGCTCGAGGACGGGAAGCGAACCTTCCCGCCGCTCGATGAGTGCGCCGACCAACACGAGAAAACGCACCACGCCGAAGCGTTGTCGGACTGGCTGCGGTCTGTGCTGAAGATACGTTGCAGCAACGAGGAGTTCTATCGTCTTTATCGGCAGGCGCTCGAGGACATGGCGGCGCTTCGGTTGCCGATCGTCGGGACGGATCACATGGTCTTCCTGCCGGCCGCCGGCTTGCCGTGGTTTGTGGCCCCGTTCGGTCGGGACAGCTTGATGGTCTCGCTACAGAACGTTTTGATCTATCCAGATTTCGCGCGCGGCGCGCTCGACATCTTGGGCTCGCTCCAGGCGCGCGAGGAGGACGACTACCGCGACGCAGAGCCCGGCAAGATCCTGCACGAGATTCGCTACGGCGAGCTCGCTCATTTCAAGCTGATCCCGCACACGCCCTATTACGGAACGGCCGATGCAACGCCGCTCTATCTGATCACTCTGCACGCCGCCTGGCGGGCGATTGGCGATCGGGCGCTGTTGGAACGACACCTCGAGACGGCCGAGGGCTGCCTGTCCTGGATCGACATCTATGGCGACCGCGACGGTGACGGATTCCAAGAATACCAGACCCGCTCTCCGGTGGGTTATGAGAACATGGGCTGGAAGGACTCCGGTGACAGTGTGGTCTATCCCGACGGGTCGCTGGTCAGGGGGCCGAAAGCGCTCTGCGAGTTGCAGGGCTATGTCTATGACGCTTGGCTGCGCATGTCCGAGGTCTTCGATGAGCTTGGCAAGCCCGGCCGGGCTCGCGAGCTTCGGACGAAGGCGGCGGCGCTGTTCAAACGATTCAACGAGGCCTTCTGGGACGAGGAGCTGGGCTTTTACGCCTTTGCGCTGGACGGCGACAAAAAGAAGGTGCTGACGGTTGCCTCCAATCCGGGGCATTGTCTGTGGTCCGGCATCGTGCCTCCTGAGCGGGCCGGTAAGGTTGTGAGGCGCCTCATGGCACCGGACATGTGGAGCGGTTGGGGCATTCGCACGCTTTCCGCGCTTCACCCTGCGTTCAATCCGTACAATTACCAGACCGGATCGGTCTGGCCGCACGACAATGCGACCATTGCACTGGGGTTCAAGCGCTATGGCTTTGGCGCTGAGGCGGCAAGAATCGCCCGTGACATCAGCGGCGCGGCAAGCCACTTCCTGTTCAACCAGCTGCCTGAGCTCTATACGGCGCCCGAGCGTGATGAAACAAATTTCCCGGTCCAATACCTCGGGGCCAACATACCGCAGGCCTGGGCGGCAGGCTCGGTCTTCACATTGATGCAGGCGATGCTGGGTTTCATGCCGGACGCCCCACGGGGAAAGCTGTGCGTGGATCCATTGCTGCCGGAGTGGCTGCCGGACCTGACGGTGTCCGACCTTCGTGTCGGCAAACAGCGATTCGATATCCGATTCTGGCGCGACCGCGGACAGACGCAATTCGAGGTGCTGCAGGGCGATCCCAAGGCGGTCGAGCGCGGTAGCTTCGGTGCCCAATTCGAGTTCGCTGGTTCGGCATAGTACAGCCCGCGGGTCCGCACCCGTAAGTTTCGAGTCAACTTGTGCTTGGTCACACAGGCTAGCGCTAGCCTCGTCGTCGTCCCCTTCGCACCAAGACTGCAGCGCAGAGCCAAGGCGCATGGAGGATCGCTTGATGGCGACCTTCACAGGGTATAGCTCCCGGTCGTGACCGCACACGAAGGTGTAAGGCCATGGCCGCTTCGACGGGTATCGCGAAAGCTTTCCGGCGTCATACGGGCAGAGGATGAAGGGCATGCCAGTTCATTTCCAAGTGGCAGAGATGGCTAGCGGCCCTTACTGGCATCTCGCGTTCTTGCGATGGTCTATGGTGGCCATTTTTATCTGGTTTGGGATACAGAAATTCACGCCGTATGCGGCCGAGGCCATTGCACCCTTGATCGCAAACAGCCCATTTATGAACTGGCTGAGCGTGTTGGGCGTGAGGGGTGAAGCTAAGGTTATTGGGACGATCGAGCTGACGACCGCAGCAGTCCTGATCATCGGATCGATGATCCCGATCGCGTCTGCCGTGGGCGCGGCGATGGCTTGCGGTACCTTCCTCCTGACGACGTCGTTCTTTTTCAGCACGCTGGGGCTACTCAGAAAAGCTCGACCGGTTTCCCGATTATCTCGACGTTGCTGGGACAGTTTCTGCTCAAGGACATTGCGCTGCTTGGCGCGTCCTTTACGCTGCTTCTGGCATCTTTGTCACTGTGACCTGCGCTTCGCACGAGCCGGCCCCCGTGTGACGTGGCGGTCTCCGGATCAGACTTCGTCACAACTGGTCGCAACAGAAGGAGGCTTGATATGAACGATGCTCGGATAAAGCCAAACATGGAAGTCATCGGTGCCGATGGGGTCCACATCGGAACCGTCGATCGTGTCGAGAACGGCCGGATCCGGCTTGCCAAGGGGGACAGCGGTGAAGGTCGACACAGGGGCCATATCCACTACGTTGATCTTGGCCTCGTTGCAGATGTTGAAGGCAAGAAGGTTCGGTTGTCAGCGATCGGCGCAGTCGCTGTCACCTTCGAAGAGGAAAAATCCGGAAAACCAATCTGAGGCGTTACACGGTCCTCATCAGGCCGTGCCGGTCCGGCGCTGGAATCTGAGGCGACGAGCGCCCGTCATCTGGAGCCAACGACCATGCGGTGTTCGAACCGCGGTCATGAGACGGGCATCGCAATGTTGACACCGTAGAACGGCTCCCATCGGAGCCGCATACAGACGCAACGACCCGACGGCTCCGACGGAGTCGCACGTGTCGCATTGAATTTGCGCGGTCGTTATCTCAAGGGCGAAGATTTCCTGAAGAAGACCTGCGGCGGCATTGCCATCCAGTACGAGATCCGAATCGTTCTCAGTCATGACACCGCTCCTGAGGGTCCAAAGCGTTCCGTCTTGATCGCGAGAGGGTCGTGTTCAAGCTCGACCAGAAGGCTTGAGACCGCCTCCACGAGAGAAGCGGGCCCACAAACAAAAATCTTTGGGCTCTGGCTAGGCGGAAAGCAAGCGTCGGCCAGCAGCCCCTTATCGATCCTTCGCCTGGGGCCCGCCCATCCCGTCGGTTGTTTTCGGGTCAGTATGTTTACAACTCGCAAATCAGGATCGTGGCTGGCCATGGCATCGAGTTCTTCTCGATAGATCACGTCTTCCAGGCTCCGGGACGAGTACAGCAGCAGGGCAGGAATGCGAGCTTTTTGCCTGGCGCGGTGACGGAGCATCGCCATCAAGGGTGCAATGCCCGATCCGCCTGCTATGAGCCAAAGCGGCCCGCCGGTGGCGACGGTCCATACGAAATAGCGACCGATCGGTCCACGCAATTCGAATTGGTCGCGGGCTCGAAGATCGCCGACGAGATATGGAGACACCTCTCCATTGTCCACCTTCTCCACCGTCAGAGTCAGCAACTCCTCCTCGGGAGGCGAACTGATCGAATAACTGCGCTGCGCCTGGTAGCCGTCTTCGGCGGTAAGCCGGATATCGACATGCTGACCAGGCAGGTGTCCCTGCCAGCCGGGGACGTGAAGGAGGAGGCTCTTGACGCGGAAGGTTTCGACCGCGATTTCACGCACCTGAGCTAACTGCCAATCAAGTCGTCGCCCGGACGCGGTTACGGTTTCAGTCACCGTCGTATCTCTGCTCTTTCCAGGGATTGCCGTAATTGTGATAGCCCAGTGACTCCCAGAAACCGCGCTCATCCTTTTCCATGAATCGCAATCTTCGTACCCATTTCGCACTCTTCCAGAAGTAGAGATGCGGCACGAACAGCCTGGCTGGCCCGCCATGCGATGGCAAAATCGGCAAGCCCTCATATCGGGTCGTGACCATGCCCTTGCCGCCGACAAGATCCGCAACGGGGACATTTGTCGTGTAGCCTCCATCAGAATGGGCCATGATGTAAGCTTCAGGCGGGTTTGTCAGACCCGCTGCTTTCAACAGATCGTCGAACGTCACACCTTGCCAGGTGGTATCCAGCTTCGACCATTTGGTCACGCAGTGAATGTCCGTCTTGACCGTGGTTTGAGGGAGCGTTTCGAACTCCGCCCAGCTCCATTGCCGAAGCAGGGACCCGCCCAACTGCAGGGCTAACGTCCAGTTTTCCACCTTGATCTGCAGCGTGGGTCCCGCCGAAAGAACCGGAAAGTCGGTCGTCACATACTGTCCGGGCGGCAACCGGTCTTTCGGAGTCTGTTCCGCCCGCCTCGACTTGAAGCCGCGAGAAATCGGAGTCTCTGCCATGGAATAATGCCTTTTCGATTCCGGAGGTAGCTACCAAACTCGGAAGCTCGCGCTGTCGGGCTCCCACCGATGGTTGGAGACTAAGTAATATTCAATCGGCACAAAATCATCTGACCGGAACTCGAGTCGAGCAAATTGTTTCATAAGTCACGAGGCGCCACGTCGCATTCCATAAGTTTCGAGTCAACTTGGGCCCGCTCACACAAGGCGAGCGCTCGCCTCGTGGTCGTCCCATCGCACGAAAAATGTGTATTCCGCGAATAGTTGGAATCCGGTTATTGTCCCTGCGGCGTTCGCGGCCCACAACGTGGATCCGAATTGTGCCAGCGGATTCTCCTCTGAGCGTCAGTACAGCCGGGTCGAAACGTCTTTATCGATCCGCGCCTGTACTGTGGCTACGGACTCCGTTAGGGCGGCGTGAGCGACCAATGCTTCTGCATGCGTCGGCACATTAGAACGCTGTGGCAACTGATCGTTCTTCCACAGACCCGATCTGATCATGCACTTTGGGCAGTGCATAAATGCTTCTTCTACCCTAACGATGAGAATGAGATTTGGAGCTTTTCCGTTGATCTTCATGGCAGCCTGCAACTCGCCGTCACGAACGATTTGACCTTGGCCGCTGACTCGTAACGTGTTTCCAATTCCAGGAATAACAAAAAACAGTCCAACTTCGGAATTCACGAGCAGATTTTCAAATGAGTCCAATCTATTATTCCCAGGCCGATCCGGAATAGCGAGGGTCTTTTTATCCACAACGATCACAAAGCCAGGTAAATCACCCTTCGGTGAAATATCCGGTCGGCTGTCCGCGCCGCGTGTAGCTACCATCACGAATGTGGATGCCGCGATGAATCGGGCGGCATATGTCATCGATGTGGTCGATGACCTTTTTGCTCGACCCATGACTTGGCATTCCGTAGAACTCGCGCAACCGCTCGCGCGTCGTGATCACCTCTTCGAATTGCTCCGTCATTGCCGTCTCCGAATCTCGGGGTGTTCGGTTGACATTCAGCTTTCGGTTCGCACTGCTCTTGCTGAAAGTTGATAGTACAGGGGCGAAGTGACCTGAACATGTGGCTTAGAAAGATGCTCATTGAGATCGGCCAAGTCGCTTTCTAGCGCCCTCCGATCAATCAGTCCGCTGCGGATCATGTCTTCGCTAGTAGCTTTTGCCAGGATTATGAAGTTGCTTCGCCGGGCATGCCCTGGCGGATACGGCTGCATGATCGTGCCCACCTCGATGTCGCTGGCGCCAGCTGCACGAAACAGTCGATACAAACGACGACCGATGAACAAGTCACCTCCCTGGGCTGCGGACAGCGCCTTGAATGCCGCTAGCAGTCGCTCAGACGCCAGGCATGGCGGGTCAATAATTGGTGCAGCGAAATCCGGTTCCATGCAGGCTATCCAGCCGCCTGGTCTCACAAACGCAACCATCTCGTGGACGATGCGATCCGGCTCCGGCACGTTCACGATGACCAAGCGCATATGCGCACCATCGAAGCTCTGTCGCGACAAGCCGGTATCATAAGCATCTGCCGCTAGGATCTCGACATTGGAAAGCTTGCGTTGAAGTACGAAGCGCCGGGCCGCCTCGACAAGACGAGGATTTCGTTCAATGCCCAGTACTGAGCCGGCCTGGGCAACCCTGCTGGCCAATAGCGCGAGCGCCCCGCCGGGCCCGCATCCGAGATCGACGACGCGTTGTCCCTTTTCAATGGCGACCTTATCAAGGTGCAATTCCGAAAAGCCTGCCATCTCATCAATTTGTCGCTTCAGACGTTCCTCTTCAGCAAGCTCTGCACCAAGCAGGTATGTGGTTGGCGTTTGCACTGGAACCTCGCGGTTGCCTGGAATCTGGCGCGTAAGGACTCACGCTGTGGAGTCGGTGCGGTTCAATACCGCGATCACGGATCAATTAGCGCGCCTTGCGCGATCCGCCGTATCGACCGGTCGGCCGCAATACCACGGGAAATCTCTTCGCGCTCCTCAAACCTCAACGCCGCCACAGCTCTGCGGCGCGGCGCCGGCGCGATCCCTCCATGCAGAGCCACAATCCGCTGGACGCCGGTCTTGTTCCTCCTTTCCAGCGCCCGCGAGATGGCCAACACACTTTGCCCGTTCTTCCAGCGCTCCCAAAGTTCGCCCTTCTGCTTCGCCGTGAACAATATCCGTGACGTCGCCATGTGCCACCTCCTCATCCAGCAAGATTAGAAGGTGTTGCGTTGATCGGTTGAACTCACCGGGGGTGAAGCGGACGTATTCGCCACATTTGCAAACGACGTGATTGACCCGAAACTGACATCGTTGCGCCAACGCTTTGAGTCGCCTGCAACGCTGCCATTCGAACGTGAGCGTCACAAGGAGCCGTCTGGTTGCACCAAATTTCGCCTGCCATCCGAAGGTAATGCTGGCCACAGACCCCCGGTCCGGGACGTAGTATGCTGTCGAATTCCCGCGGCAAGCCAAGGCGATCGCGGCGGTGAAAGCCTACGGGCCATCTTAAAAGCGAACATTTGCGACTGCGAATGGGAGGTTACACATGCGACATGCAAAGCTCTCCGTAGTCATTGCCGTGGCGATGAGCGCGCTCATCAGCGCGGCCAACTCGCAGGAGGTCGGCCCGCTCGCCATCGCCAAGCAGGGCTATTTCTTTGTCGGCGGCAAGTATGTCGACACGACCGAATATGGGCGAGTAACGGCGGGGCAGGCCTACGTCGAGTACCAGATTCCCCAGAACCGCACGCAGCCATTGCCGGTGATAATGATCGCCGGCGGCGGCATGAGCGGAGCTAATTTCACCGGCACGCCCGATGGGCGTGACGGCTGGGTCCAGTATTTTCTGGCACGCGGTTACGCGGTCTACGTGATCGATCAGGTCGGGCGAGGACGCGCGGCCTATGTGACGCCCGCCTACGGCCCGCCCCGTCTCTTCAACGTAAAATACCTCGAAGAGTATTTCATCGCGCCCGAGCGCTACGGGCATTGGCCGCAGGCGCGCCTGCACACGCAATGGCCGGGCAGCGGCACGGTCGGCGATCCGATCTTCGATCAGCTTATGGCGCAGCGGCTTACGGACATGGGTGATTTGACGCAACGCGAAGAGCTCAATCGCGATGCCACGGCGGCGCTGCTCGACAAGATCGGACCGGCGATCCTGATCACGCACTCGCAATCGGGGGCCTATAGCTGGGCCATCGCCGACGTACGCCCTGCTTTGGTGAAGGGAATTGTGGGGATAGAAGCCGGCGGCCCACCCTTCTACGAGGTCTTATTTCCAGGGCCACCAGATTGGTTCAAGGACGGCAAGATCACCAAGCCGTGGGGCCTCAACTACTCGAAGGTGACTTACGCCCCGGCCGCGGCCGATCCCTCTGAGCTAGCCATCGTGCGGCAGGAGAAGCCGGACGCATCCGCCCTCGTCCGCTGCTGGCTGCAGAAAGAGCCGGCGCGGCAACTTCCCAATCTCAAGGGCATCCCGATCCTGCTTCTCACAACGGAAGCGTCCTTTCATGTGGCCTACGACCATTGCGCCTCGCTCTACCTGAAGCAGGCCGGCGTCGACAACGAATTCATCCGGCTGCCCGATCTCGGCATCCACGGCAATGGCCATTACATGATGTTCGAGAAGAACAGCCTGCAGATCGCCGGCGTGATTGCCGACTGGCTGCAGAAGAAGGTCAACGTGGCAAAGGCTCAGTGAACCGGTCGCTGTTGGGGGCACATCGAACATGCGGCAGAGACCGCCGATTGAACCCGAACCACCCTCGGGTTGATTTGCCGTAAAAACCGCTGCTGGGACTTTAATGCCGAGGATTGCCGAAGCTGCTGGCCCGGCTGAAGGCAGATCGGCTCGTTGCGATTGCATCGTGGTGGGACGTTGGCCCAACAGCAGTGCGCCCACTGCAGGCCGTCGTTTGACGGTTGGTCGAAGTTGATTACGCTTGCTTATTTGCCACCACAACGCCACCCATTGCCACCATCAGATTGAGGGAAAGCGCGAAGCGACCACCACCTATAACGACCGCCAAAGCGCTTGGCTAAGCAGGACGCAGAATTGTGCTGGCCGCGCCCATGAAGTAATTGACTGATGTTACCGCCAACGAAGTCTGGGACGCAGACAAAAACTAGAGCGGCAATTGCCGTCATGGGAGGGCTGGCATGCAACCTTTCAGTTCAGCAAATCCATCCAAGGCCGTAGCCTTCTCTGTCGCGCTCTACGCGGTCGCCGTCGGCGGAGCTGCGCAGGCCCAAGTCGCGGAAGGTCAGGGCACCTGGACGACGAGGACGCCGGTCCCCGTGGGACGGACGGAAGTGCCCGGCGTTACGGTCAACGGCAAAATTCATCTTCTCGGTGGTTCCGCGCGCGGCGTCGCCTACGACATGAATCGAAACGACGAGTACGATCCAGCTACGGACCGGTGGCGCGCCAGCGCTCCGATGCCGCTTGGGTTGAACCACCTGGGCGCCGATGTACTGAACGGCAAGATCTATACCGCCGGCGGTTTCTCGCAGCGCGCGCACGGGCAACCGCAGGACGCCTTTCTCGAATACGATCCCGTGAGCGATACTTGGCGGATGCTGCCGCCGCTCAAGAGCAAGCGGGGCGCAGTTGCGGTCGTCGCCCTCAACGGCAAGATCCACGTCGTCGGGGGCCGGGAGGGTGACGAGCCTTTGATCAAGACGCACGAGATCTACGACCCCGCGACCGGCCAATGGAGCAGCGCCCCGCCCATGTCCCGGGCGCGCGACCACCTCGTAGCTGTTGCCGCCGAGGGTAAGATTCATGTCATCGGCGGACGCTTCAGCGTCGGCGACGAGGATATGACCGGCCTGCACGAAATCTTCGATCCAGCGACCAACGCTTGGAGTTTCGGCGCGCCGATGCCTACGCCACGCGGCGGCATATCAGGCGCCTACCATCAAGGCATGATCTTCGTCCTCGGTGCCGAGGACGGCATGCGAACCTACGACGAGAATGAGGCATACGATGTGAAGACCGGGCGCTGGACTAAACTCAAGCGGCTGCCTTTTCCGCTCCACGGTTCCGCCGTAGCCTCGATCGGCCCGACCCTGTACAGCATCGGCGGCGCGAAAAAATCCGGCAGCCTCGACGTCGTCGATCTGAATTTGGCGTTCAGTCTGCATTGACATTGTTAGAAATCCAGCGGTTGACGTCAGACGATCGCTTTCCGAGCGAAGCGGACATGCCCTGACTTGCGGCAATCGGATATTCGGCCGCGAACGACAACCGACATATCGGCTGCGAGTGCCGACGACGTGCCCTTAGAACTTTGCTATTCATCGTCACGACCAGAGAGTGAAGCCGAAGCAGCTACATTGCTGGCGCTCAGTTCAGCGGGTAGATTGCTTTGACCTTATCGATGATATCGGCAGGAACGGCCTCTGTCTCGCTCACTATTTTTTGTAGCTCTGTGCCAGTCAAAGGATCGATTTCGATGCGAAGTTTGAGCGCCTCGGCCAGGAAGTCCTGATCCTTGACCATGGCATCAAAAGCCTTCCGCAACGTATCGACGAGATCGACCGGAACTTGCGGTGTCGTGAGCACGAATTTTCCGATCTCGGAGGCGCTCGACACGGTCCGCAAAATCACGGCCTGCTCTGGCGTCTTCGCTACTTCCGCCGAGGTCGGCACATCCGGCAGTTCAGGATGTCGCTTCAACAGGTATTGCACGACGATATTCACCTTCTTGGTCTTGAGCCAATCTTCGTGCTGTGCCTTCAACCCGTCATAGGTCGATGAGAGGCCTTCGACCTCGCCGCGCTCCATTGCAAGCATGACCGCCGCCGTGCCTTCGTAGCCCGTGACAATCCTGAACTTGGTGCCGAGCACGTTGTTGAGCACAAACGGGTAGACCGCGTTGGTGGAGCTACGAGCAGTGGCGCCCAGGATTGCGACCTTATCGAATGCATCACTGATGTTCTTGACCGCCGACGTATTCAGGATGAATGTGATATTGGGATTGGTCGCGAGTCTGCCAATCCAGTTGAATTGCGAAGCCCGATATTTGGCTTGAGAAACGCCCAGGACTTCTTCGAGCGGGATAGTCGGGGAGGTCAATCCTAGTGTTGTGCCATCCCTTGGCGCTACATTGAAAAGATGGTTCGCCGCCAGAAGGCTTCCCGCCCCAGGCATGTTCCTCGCGATAACCGCGGGGTTTCCGGGAATGTGCTTTCCCAAATGGCGCACTACGAGCCGCGCGTAGATGTCAGGAGCGCCTGCGGTTGGATAACCAATGACAAAGTTGATTGTTTTGCCTCTGTAGAAATTTTCAACCGATTGAGCGCCTGCAGACGAGGAACCCATCACGACGCCTGCGGCGGCAATTCCGATGAGGCGCGCGCCGCCGAACCGATACTCCTTCCGGCTCCTGCCTGCCAGGCGATGACGTACTTGTTGCCGGTTGGTTTGCTGACTGGCCATTTCTTGCGTCCCTCTCTTGCGTCACAGGGCAATCGGCGGCCAATCAACGGGTACCATTAGCGACCCATATGATGCTAGCCTTGTAATCACAGAATGGGCGCGAGTTGGGAATGAGCAGGGTCGCCGTTGTCGGAGGCGGCGCGGGTGGCGCAGCCGCGGTTGCGGAGCTCGTTGCGGCCGGTCATCGGGTCCGTTTCTGGAGCCGCGCGGCGCAGACGCTCGCTCCATTTCAGGCGCAGGGGGGCGTGGCTTATGACGGTGTCATGGGTTCGGGCCTGGCGCAGCCGGAACTAATGACGTGCGATCTGGCTGCAGCAATCGACGCGGCCGAAGTGATCCTCATCTGCCTGCCTACTTTTGCGCACCGAAGCGTGGCGCTCGCTCTGGCGCGGGCCGGCGCAAGCATACCGGTCGTGCTCAATCCGGGCCATACAGGCGGCGCGTTGGAATTTTACCAAGTTTTTCACACGTTGCGCACAACACCACCACCGATCGCCGAATTTTCCACGCTCACCTATGTTGCACGCAAGTACACGCCGGCTTGCGTCACAATCACGGGCAAGGCCAAAACAGTCAGACTGGCTGCGTTGCCCGGCGGCAATGAAGCGATCGGGGCCGCGCAGGCGCTCTTTCGCTGCGCCAGGGTCGTATCGGACGTTCTTGCCTGCGACCTTGCCAACGTGAACATGGTTCTGCATGCGCCGGGCGCGATACTGGGTTCCGTCTGGGTGGAAGCGACGCAAGGCGATTTCACGTTCTACGTTCAAGGCATGACGGAGGGCGTGGGGCGCGTCATGCGCGCCCTGGATCAGGAGCGTCGCACGGTCGCGCGCGCCTTCGGTCATGACCTGCCGTCCCTGATTGAGGAGATGCAGGCGATCGGGACAGTGGAGGAATCAGTCCTCGATGTAGACGATTTCGTGACGGCAATTTCTTCAGGCGAAGCCAATCGCAGGATCAAGGCGCCAGACTCGATCCAGCATCGCTACTACCGCGAGGACTTCACTCACGGCCTCATGCCATTCGCTGCTCTTGCGGTAATCGCCGAGGCTGATGTTCCGGTGGCCGCATCTCTGCTTTGTCTGGCCCAGACGATTCTTGGTTTCGACCTCGCCACCGATGGCCGCACCGCGGCACGAATGGGCATTGCTGGATTGGACCGGAACGGTCTATTGAAGCTTGTCGGAGGAACGTTTCGTGCCGGTTGAAGCATTGGCAATTGATTGGAAGAACCTGACGATTGGAATGCTCGGCGGCGACAAACGCGAGCAAGAAATCGCGCGCCGTGCGGCCCTGACTGGTGCAACTGTGCGGGCGCACGGATTTCCCTGGCCCGAGCAGGACATTCCAGGAGTGCAGCATCTCGACGATCCTGCGGCGGTTCTCAAGGGCGCAAAATTTGCGCTTTTTCCAATTCCCGGTATTTCGGCAAGCGGCGCACTGTTCGCGCCGTCGGCGCCCGCGCCGATCATCCCGGATCGCGCGATGCTCGCAGCAATGATACCCCGCGCCCACATCATTCTCGGATGGGCGGACAAAAACCTCAAGGCGCACGC
>Ga0126370_10000406_pt1 | contig 17625 bp, 12 predicted proteins | sample PanSoiMetaPlot_3_FD_92586 | JGI IMG/M metagenome (GOLD analysis project Ga0126370, IMG submission 92586) | Tropical forest soil microbial communities from Panama - MetaG Plot_3 | ecosystem: Environmental > Terrestrial > Soil > Tropical forest > Bulk soil | place: Panama | collected 2016-02-17 | reverse complement strand
GAATATCTTATGACATCTTAGTAAATGCCTGCTGTAAATTCAACATATGCAAAGGCCAATCCTAGTTTTCGTCTCCACCAGACAATGTAAAAATGAATGCTCACAAAATCATCTAGCTGATATTGCAGAAATATTCATATTCACAATATATAACCCAATACTCATATGCCTGCACTGCCAATAAGAAGCCAGCTGATTCGTACTATATTAAGAGACGACCTTACATGAACATTATACTAGAAATAGATCAATACTAATTCAATATTCACATGACAAAGCTCAGTAATTTTTAGCTATGCTTCTGCTTGTTCGTCGAATCTGCGATGCATGAAGAATTCTTATATCTTTCCTCAACATCCAAAATATGGATCTAACTAGAAGAGAAGAACAACTCCTCAACGGTGCAGAAGGTGATGCTATTTCTTCAGCCTACAGAATTTTGTCTGCTGTAGGTGAAGCAACCAGTGCATCTAAACTCGTGCCTATAGAGTGGGCACATATATCAGGAGTAAATTATAATACCATTGGGGAGGCTGGCAGAAGGTTTCTTGAAGAATTCTGTCTCGATGCGAAAGTTCAAGTTAAAACCACTATAAATCCAATGGGTTTTGATAGAGATAACACGTCCAGTATTTCACAGGATTTTATTCATAAGCAAATGAGTATTGTAAATTCATACAAAAGCATAGGAGTAAAGGATTCATTCACTTGTACCCCGTATGAAGCATATCATCTCCCTAAGACCGGAAGTTTTGTCAGTCTAGCTGAAACGAATGCAGCAGTCTTTGCAAATTCAATGTTGGGTTTATTGACTAACAAAGAGAGTGCCTTGAGTGCACTTGCATCAGCTATAACTGGAAAAGCTCCCTTGTCAGAATTAAGGATCAACGAATTAAGAACACCGAAACATACCATCATTTCTTCATTGGAGATGGATAGTGAATTGTCCTATGGTCTATTGGGATATTTTGCAGGAAAAGAAATCAAAGCTAGTAGTGTTAGTTTGAATGGAGTGCAAATAAGAGGAATAAGGGAAGCAAAGGCATTATCGGCCGGCATCGGAACAATGGGAGATCTAGGAATGTTTAGTCTTAACAGCGAATCAAAAGGAGAAGTCATATCATTCGGAAAGAGTGAAGCAAGATCAACAAGAGATGATCTTAATTCTGCAGAAAGAGGTGATATTATTCTCTTTGGAAGTCCACAGCTAGGATTACCTGAGTTAAATCTACTTGCAAAGGATACTGAAGGAAAAAAATTCACAAAACCTTGTTTCATTTTTTGCGCCAGGCAAATCCATAACCAGGCTAAATCGACTGGATTGGTAGATCGGCTAGAGCGAACTGGAGCTAAATTTATGTGTGACTGTTGTATCTGCCTTACGCCATTAGTAACGAAACAGAATGCTGATTCTGTAGTAACAAATAGTGTGAAAGGAGCTTATTATATGAATAATGCAAACAAATTGAACGTGGCATTGCAAGATTCCAAATCTATTACTAAGGAGTATATGACTTAGGAATTGAGAATTAAATGCCAAAAGATTGTAGGAGGTCATGCTATAGGGGATGCGATTGTCACAAGACAACCCATCAATTTTCTTACAATGATTGATTCTGCTACTGGGAAAATCAGTTATCAAAATCATGAATTATTTGGAAAATCTGTGAAAGGCTCAGTCTTGGTTTTTCCTAAGGCAGTAGGTAGCAGCGTGGGTGCTTATAGGATCTACGCGATGAAGGCAGCAAGTGCTGCACCAGTAGCCGTAGTTTGTACGGAACAAGCAGATATAATAACTGCTTCAGGCTGTGCGATATCAAATATACCAATGGTAAAGATAGCAAATGCCTTTGCTCAGGTTTCATTCGAATCTGGTCTTCGATTATCTATAGATGCCACTAATGAGGAAATAGTCATAATGAGAAATAAATAGCTTGAAGACCACTTTCGATAGGTGCATGGCATTAGATGGGCGAACCGACCACAAGGGGAATGAGGATTCAAGTCCATGCACCGGTAATAATTGTTGCATTTTCAAGTTTGGGTATGCCAATTGCTAGACGAGATTGTAAACCGTCAATTTGGATATCGTTAAAAAAGGGCACTTTAAAGTCTCTCTTATTATTGAGCCACTTTTTCTTTCCCCAGTTTAAAATCAAATTTTGGAACATGTGCTCTGAAAATGCTTTTATTAGGTCTGTTGGAAATTCTATTATTTGGTTAGCTTCTGTCCTGAATGTGGTGGCGAGTTAAAATTTGATGCAATCAGCAAGAATTTTATTTGCAAGAGTTGCGGATTGTTTGCTTCTAGAGAAAAATTCGATGAATTAAGGGACAAGAAAGAGAGCGAAACAAATGACACGAGAAGACTACAACACGACGACTATCTAGATTGGTGGCAGACATCAAAGAAGAACAAACAAAAACAATAGCTTTTTTTATATCGCCAATTGAAAATTGGTGTTCTTTGGTTGAATCTCCAATAGAAGTTTCTTTATGGAACAATGCATATCTAAAGCATTGACCATCTTTTAACGAATATGAAATTGTAATGCTTCGTCAAACAACATTGAGTGAATATGTCGATTTAGTTTTTTCGAATTCTGAAATGTATGATTCGAACTTGAAAGTCATTCCAATTTCATCAATTCCTTCCATAAGCATCTTCTTATTAGACTCCGATATCTTGAAATAGATTATATTTGAATCAAATTCCATGCTTTGAGCTGTAAGGTCTATTTTAATTTTAACGGTTTCGGCATGGTTGAATAAATATTCGATGTAGTCATGGTTAATCGTGATTGGCAATACTCCATTTTTAAAGCAATTATTATAAAAGATATCTGCAAATGAAGGCGCTACAATAGCTTTAATTCCAAAGTCCCTCAATGCCCAAACAGCATGTTCTCTTGAACTTCCGCTGCCGAAGTTTTCTCGAACTAAAAGAATTGATCTATCCCGATAGTTTGGATTATTCAATATAAAGTCCTTTTTCTGGTTCCCATCCTTGTCGAACCGCCAATCATAAAAGAGAAACTTGTCGTACCCTGTTTTTTGGACTAGCTTAAGAAATTGCTTCGGAATTATTTGATCGGTGTCGATATTGATAACGTCGATTGGGATCAAATTGCTTGAAACAGCTTTAAAGGGAGTCATAATTGATCTTAATTTTATTAATCTTATAACATTATCTTCATAGCATTTCCCTAACGTCGGTGAATTTCCCTTTTATAGCAGCAGCTGCAGCCATTACTGGACTCATCAGGTGAGTTCTCCCTCCAGTTCCCTGTCTCCCTTCGAAGTTTCTGTTGGAAGTGCTTGCACATCTTTCGCCAGGAGACAGAATGTCTGGGTTCATTCCAAGACACATACTGCAACCCGAGTCTCGCCATTCGAATCCGGCATCCTTAAAGACTTCGTCAAGGCCGATTCGCTCAGCTTGGGTCTTTACCAGCTGAGAACCTGGTACTACCATTGCTCTCACATTTGGAGCAACAGTCCTTCCCTTTACAACATGTGATGCTTCGATGAGATCTTGAAGTCTTGAATTAGTGCAGGATCCTATGAAAACTCTGTCAACATCAATATCTGTAATTGGAATCCCCGGTGTTAAATCCATATAATTGAGGGCGCGAAGCGCTGCCTTCTTTAAGCCGTCGTTACCATGCGAGTACTCGTCTGGATATGGAATGCTATCAGTTATATCAATTACCATTGAGGGATTCGTACCCCATGTTATCTGTGGAGCCAAATTGCTAACATCTATTGAGATTGACCTTTCAAACTTTGCATTGTCATCCGACCTAAGATTATCTTGCCATAGGTTGATAAGATTGTCAAGATCTTTGCCTTTAGGAGCAAATTGTCTGTCGAGGATGAATTCAAAAGTAGTAGAGTCTGGAGCAATTAGGCCAGCTCTAGCGCCGCATTCTATGGACATGTTACAAATCGTTAGTCTTTCTGCCATAGAAAACCGTGAAAGGACCTCTCCTCGGTATTCTATAACTGTGCCGTTACCGCCTGCGGTGCCTATGCTTCGAATAATGTACAATATTATATCTTTGGCCGTAAGCGAATGAGAATCCCTAAATCTTCCATCTATGCGTATTTGAAAATTCTCTGGTTTGTTAACCCATAAGCACTGTGTAGCCAATACGTGCTCTACTTCACTTGTGCCTATGCCAAATGCCAAGGCTCCAAAAGCTCCATGGGTCGAGGTGTGACTATCCCCACAGACGATTGTAGATCCAGGTAAGGTCAAACCTAACTCTGGTCCAATAACATGAACTATACCTTGATTAGGATTGTTCATATCGTATAGTGTTATTCCAAATTCTTTGCAATTTTGTTTTAATGCCTGCATTTGCATCGCCGAGATGTTGTCTACCAACGGAAGTGATCTATTGCTAGTTGGCACATTATGATCCATGGTAGCAAATGTTAAGTTAGGGCGCCTCACAGATCTATTCTTAATTCTTAATCCTTCAAATGCCTGAGGCGATGTAACTTCATGAACTAGATGTCTGTCGATATATAATAGGGTAGGTTGTTCTTTAGTTCTATCGTGTTGTTGGTAGACCACATGGTCATCCCAAATTTTATCAAATAATGTTCGCGGCAAATGATAATGAATACTATTAGCACAGCTCATAGATATAATTATTAGTCGTCATTGGCAACGGATTTATCACAGGGAACCAATCGAACTAATTTCCTATTTTTCAACTGGAGACTCGTTTGATTAAATTTAATTTAGTTTAGTTTCCTAGTCATTAGTGGATTCTCAAGATTTCAAATATAATATGTGATATTTACAAATATTGCAATTGAGAAAAATGTTTACTATAAACCAAGCAAACATATAATTAGATTGCATTTAATACACCAAACGAAGAGATCGTTTGATCCAATTTATTTTGAATTTAGTCGTAAAAAAATAAATATTTCACTTAGTAGTTACCATGTGTCGACATATTTACAGTTGTACTATCAGTTATGCATAGTCCTAAATACGTGCTATGAAAATCCTTCTTTCACACTCAATTGAAATTCTTTGATTGAGAATGCTTAAATTTAGTATTGATCAGGTAGGGATATTATATGCATCAGCAAGATAGCAGGTACCCTGCAAACGTAGCAGAACAAATCAAGAAGGGAACTACGACATGTGCCTTGACATGTACCGACGGGGTGGTATTAGCTGCAGACACAAGAGCAAGTGCTGGCTTTTTCATTGCAGACAAGCATGTCATGAAGATTCAAAAAGTTGATAGGCATATTGGCATGACTATTGCAGGAGGCGTAGCCGACGCACAGAATCTTGTAGATATTATGCGATATAATGCGAATATTTATCGGATTTCCAATCGCAAGTTGATGCCGATTCGATCTGCTGCTAGACTATGTTCAAACATCCTTTTCAATCAGCGTTATTATCCTTATTTCGTACAATTGATTATGGCAGGATTTAATGAGCAAGAACGTGCCCAAATATATAATATTGATCTGTTCGGATCAATGACGACTGAACGGTTCATATCGACTGGAAGTGGCTCTCCAGTTGCTTACGGTTATCTAGAATCAGAATTTAAGGAAAATATGAAAGTGGAGGAAGCATACAAGATTGCACTACGTGCTATAGCAGCAGCGATAAGGAGAAACGCGGGTACTGGTGATAGCATCAATGTTGTGATTATCGACAAGAATGGCTATCGTGAACTATCTCGAGAAGTAAAGGATGCTGTCGGAGTTGTCTTTTAAACTAGTTCGTTCATGTCAAGATTTAATTCTTTCTGAATTACTGGTTAATCCAAGATCGATAGTACGAATTAATCAACATAGACCACAGATAACAAGTTCTGCTTTAGTCTAATAGAAGAAATATTTTACGTCACCATCTTGATTTTATGTAGTAATAACTAGTAACAAGTAACATTATGCGAATTCGGCATACTGGAATCCTCCATGGGATATCTATATCTCCACTGATTTGCGATTAGTACGCCGTCAATATCACATTGCGAGACTCGCTCCTTTTCAAAGCTCACTTTATTAAACATTAAATCACTAGCAAAACTGGCATGGCCTAGGCCCAATGCATGACCGAATTCGTGAGCTGCAATATTTTGCAGTATTTGGTAATCTAGAGGATTTCCAAACGCGCTGCCATAGATTAGGATACTCGAGCGATTAATATAGCCGGCATTGTCGAAGTTGTCAATGGTCTTACCAACTGTTAGGCCACTTTGCATGGTCATCTCATTTATAGAACTACTGTGGGGGGTTGTGGTGCTAGTTCCGTAAACAAATCTAATTCTTATGTTGGTATTATTCGAGTTTGGTACCTCCACAAATTTTATAGCATTATTTTTGGACCATTCATTAATGCCTTTTTGAATTGCGTGTTTAATCGTGTCGTTAGCATTAATTATTGAATAATTGATGCTTTTTGATGTTATATTTTTATTCCATGAACAACATATTGAAATTGCTCTTGTTCCATCAATGGAAGATGGACTAGATCCGTTCGTCAAATGATATTCGTCTATACCAAAAACTGAATTAGTATATGCTAGTTGGCTGTGAAAGGTTAAAATTATGAATACGATTGATACTAGATAAAGAAACGACACCAATCTCACATTAAAAATCTACAAGTCTAGTTTTATGGGTTTTTCAAAATGTTGTCATAGAATTTGATAAGTATATTTCACAGATTTATTTTTTCGGCCAGATTCAAGATAAGAATATCAGATTATATCTTCAGGTCCGTTTCTACTAACGGCCTTTTTATTTTTGACAACAAGTTTAGTGAAATTCTTAACACTCATAGATATGGAACATTTGTAAACATTCTATGACATTGGTACCTCGATAAACACTCCTTTTTCGTTTTCGAATATTCTGTAAAGTATCAATTGGCCAGATTTTCGCCATTCTGGAGACTGTTCCATCCAAGAAGGTTCCTTTTTCCATGATTTCATCGTAACTAAATTTCCGTTGAAAACATTGTACTCATAACCATGCATGTAACAAACTATATTCTCTCCCTCAAGTTGACCCTTAGATAGTGATGCTCCTCGATGTGGACAGGAATTATTGCAAGCAAATAATTTGCTTTTTTTTCTACCGACTAGAATGTCTTTTCTATCAAGTTCAAAAACAGCCATATGGCCTTCTGCAATTTCTTTACTGTCGCAAATTCTATAAAGCATCTAAGTTAGAAAATTGACAACATCTTATAAATCAAACAAGTTGTCAAATATTTGGATATAATATTGAACATTAAATAAATCTGATTTGATTTTCGTCTGATTATTTGGACTAGTCTGCACTCGAATCAGAGCTTCGAAGCCGTCTTCGTCGTAAAATCATCGCCAAAACAATTAGAGCTATTAGTACAGATAGCATACCAAAGAAAACCCCCTCATTCCTTACTGTTCCTGGTGGGAGTATAAGAAGAACTATTAGTGCAACTGCATTCATAAGTTCGATTTTTCATTACTGAAATATATCTGCTCACATAGAGATCGAGTACATCAAGTGTTCGTTTTAATCTAATCATATTTGAGACTTAATGACGGGGACTCTTCCAGATTAGATTAGAGGTAGGGAAGGGATTCGAACCCTTATAGATTCGCTATCTAATAAGTTAATCTGCAGGCGAACGCATAGCCGCTCTGCCACCCTACCAGTGCTTAAATGAGGTTATGATAGTTTAATTTAAAGCATTCCGATCTCTCACATTCCTATAAAAATAAAGCCTTGTCACTCTGATCGAAGCTTTTTTCAGTAGAACCTAAAACCTTCTGTTTGGTCTATATAAGAGTGAACATCTCTCTTTTTTGGATGCTGATGAAGTATAGGAAGAGCCGACCGATAATGAGAAAGTAGTTGACATTGATATGAGGAAGATTATGAGTCCCTGAAGCATCCAATAGATGAATATAGTGTCACACAACGTACATGCAATGAGTAATGTTCGAAACTACTGGAACAGTTTTAAACAAAGCCACTCCATGCATATTCTGAGCCTAGACTATATTTAGTGTAGGTAAATTGTCTATATTCAAATTAACACATCTACGGACCATAACCTCTGAAGCAAATTGAGCCAATTGGGATGTAAATAAATCCCAACCCAAATTAGTAGACAAAGGCGACCTTATTGGTCTGAGCATAAATCAAGAATGGTAAAGGAGTTCATAAACGACAACGGAGTCGTTACCGTTTTTGTTTTAGGTTCGACGGCTACGGTAAGTACTATCGAATATGAACCATGGCTCCATCACGACTTTCGGTATTGCTGACGCGAGTAAATCATCCTAATATTAAATACGTGGATGATAGCATTTGGCACGACGGTAATGGCCACTCACAAGTTCGTGCTTCCTTCATTGGTTCAAGTCTAACTATTCTTTTTGTGACCAATAATTTAGTACTGGGCACTTGCCAACAAATAGTTTAGTAGAAATGAACACCCATCCTCGGCACCAGAGTATAATAGAACAAAGGACGTACAATAATCTGAAAGCTAATGTTTTGGTAAAAAATTAAAATGAGATGATAAAATAATACTTCCTCAATCGTTCTATTGGTCAGTTAAGATGGAATATTAGATGGATTTTCTCCAGTCAGGTGGATAATCGTTATTGATTTATCCCCCGGTAAAGTGAATTATAATTCCGTTGTCATACTCATTGCTGGTTAAAAGTAAGTGAGAACCCAGGCGTGACCAGAATCAACTGTTTGTTAATCAACTATATCCTTCATGCCATTATGCAGATCTCCTACCATTTTTGATGCATCAATAATTCTGTCGTAATCTCGCGGACTTAACCCGTTGATATATCCGCTTCTCTAAAAGTCAAATTCCCTTTGAACGCCTTATGTGCTATTGATCTTTCCTTCTCAAATCCTATCGCATGGGACAAGACAGTGACTATCATAAATCGTTTAAATTCATACTTGTCTGGATTCCTGAGCCTGTTCGCCAAATATAGAGCGGCAACTCTCATCAGGCTCTCACTAACAAATTAATCCCAGACTTTGATTATGTCATCTGCTTTTTTCAGATAGTGGATCCTCAGCTAAATTCAAAATTGCAGAACTTTTTTTTAAATGCCCACATTTACGATCAATAGCCTTGTGTATACGTTTATTCCAATCGAAAAATAGTGAAGAGATAGTTGGGGTTGTGCACCCCAATAATGGTCTGCACACACTTCAATCGTGCCCATTGAATCTAATCTAAACGAGTATTCGCCATATACTCTGACTTGTCAGGCAGCTCATAGAAATAACTTTTGCCAATAAGCGATTTTTATATGAGTGACTCTCTTTGATTCGAATCGAATCAAATGATATGCAGATAGTCATTCTCCGGACAGAATCCCGAGTCATATCTTCCTCTATAGTCTGACTTTAATTCTCGTCGTTCCGTTACTTTATGACCTTTCATTTATTTCTCTTCATCTCATTTCTAACTTTGGCTTAATTCCTCTACCAAGCTGCTAGCAGTTCCTGCTTCCATACCAGACTTCGTATACAAGCGATGTCTTGCCTGACTTAGTCTAGTTAATACTATACCACAAGTCTTTATAATTACATAATCACATCAGAAATATCTCTAAATACATTTTATTATATAGCTAAATTAACTAAGTAAATTACTATTAGTCATTTAATCGTACTAAGCTGTAATCTATCAACTGTTAAAATTATGATAGTCAGACTGAAACAGTAGATTCCACATAATTCTGTGACATGTATACCCTTTGCATGTGCAAAATGGAAAAACAGTGTTGAAAGCCAACGTCTAATTAGCAGATAAACCATAGCAAGAATAAAGTTTTAATAGATTTTCTTTGAATAGAACTGGCATTGTATAATTTGTTTAGCAATATTATCCCCTGATCTTTTCAGGTAATTGCTTGCCCTCAGACAGACACTGGATGGACAATGAATTGACACACCCTTGTATATATTGATTAGAAGTATTCTTCAAGTCTATATAATTATATAATCAGGGTATTCTTCAAGTCTATATAATTATATAATCATATAAGACATATTTCTAAGCTCTTTATTTTATAGCTATATTAATGAAGTATATTACTATTAGTCATTGAATTTTGTACTAAGCCCTATTATGAACCCGTAACAATTACCGGGGTTTCATCAAAATAGTTAATTCGACATAATTTATGACAGGTATACGATGCATCACTGCGGATTTGAAAATTAGACTTGAAAGCATAGTCTAAAGATTAGATAAAAAGCAGCACAAGAATAAACATATAACAGAATTTTGTTAGAACTAAAAGGGTTTGAGATTATCAGACGAAGTTATCCCAGACCCTTTCAGATAGTTGGGTGCCCTCTTGTTTAAACCGCATGGACAATGAATTAATGCGCTCTAGTATTTTTCGCGTGAGATATCCCCCCACAAATTCATGTCCTAGATGACCGTCACAGCTTGTGCATTCTATTTCTATTCTTGCTCCGTCTAGTTCCGGTATTCTTCTTATTGAATTTGGAAGCTGTGATCAAAAAGCTGGCCAGCGACAAACAATATCAAATTTGCTCTTCGGTAAAAAAAACTGCGCGTTGCATTTACGACAAATATGAGTAACGGCTTCATAAAAGTAGTTTCAATGATTTGAGGAAAGGGGCTATCTGACGGCCTAATTTTTATCTCAACAATATAACCAGTACTTTAAGACCTTTTTGTATGTTCTAGTTTAATCCATTTGGATCGAGGATTTTCTAAAATATATTGTGATTGGCTAATAAAGATATCACAACACTATGGATCTAATACACTTCAAATAAAAATAATCAAAATTACATATATACAATACAATTAGAGCCTAGTGAACTAATGAAATTGGCTGCACTTTTCTCAGGGGGCAAAGACAGCACATACTGCATCTACTTGGCAAAACAAAGTGGCCATGAGGTGGTTTGTCTTATAACTATGAATCCTAGATCTGACGAAAGTATGCTTTTTCACTATCCTGATACATGGATTGCTAAGTATCTCGCTAATGCTATGGAAATCCCCTTACTCACCAAGGACGCCATCGGTGTATCAATCGATGACGAATCGGTCGAACTTGAACTGTCTATCAAAGAGGCTATGCAAATTTATAATATAGAAGGGATCGTTCATGGTGGTATATCCAGCATGTTTCAGAAGAAGGTGTTTCAAAATCTCTGCAAAGCCAACGGAATTGCTACTGTCACACCATTATGGAATAAAGATCCAGTAGAATATATGTACGAACTGGTCAAAAATCGATTTGAATTTGTCATAACTCGAGTGTCTGCAATGGGATTAGATCTGTGCTGGTTGGGCAAAGTTATCGATTTTCAGTCCCTAGGAAAATTACAATCTCTTAGTAAAAAATTCGGATTCAATATTTCATTTGAAGGTGGTGAAGCAGAAACTCTTGTGGTCAGTTGTCCGTTGTATCATAACAAGCGTTTGGAAATTACAAAATCTTCTGTTAGCTGGGATAATCTAAGTGGCATATTACAAATATCGGAAGCTAGAATGGTATGTGTGTGAGTTAAATGTTTGACAATCTTCGTACGAATTTACGAGCAGCACTGAAAAAGGTTGTAGGGGCATCCGATATTAATGAGGAATTAATAGATTCACTTTGCAAAGATGTGCAAAGAGCACTCCTGCAGTCTGATGTTAATGTTAAGCTTGTCGTCACGATTACAAAGAATTTGAAGGATCGTGCACTAAATGAGCAACCCCCAAAAGGACTTCCTCGAAAGGATCACATTATTACCATCTTGTATAATGAATTATCAAAACTTCTCGGATATACTGGTGAAACTATAAAAAATATCGATAAATCGGGTGAAATCGCAGCAGATACTTTGCCGCTAAGACCAGGGGGACAGAATATCCTCCTCATGTTAGGAATTCAGGGTAGCGGAAAAACCACTGTAACTTCTAAACTTGCACGATGGCTAACTAAATCTGGATATCGCACAGGTGTAATAGGCGCTGACACATGGAGGCCAGGAGCACTAACTCAACTGAAAATGAACTGTAGCAGGATTGATGTAGAGGTTTATGGCGAGGAGACCAATAAGGATGCAGTTGGCATAGTAAGAGCAGGACTAAAGCACTTTCTGCCCGAAAATCTGGATGTGATACTTGTTGATACAGCAGGCAGACACAAGGATGAAACTGGTTTGCTTGATGAAATGAGATCAATGTATGCCGTTGCCAAACCTGACCTCGTCTTACTCGTTATTGACGGAACTATCGGACAACAAGCATATAATCAATCAAAAGCGTTTCATGATGCAGCACCAGTTGGTGGCATAATCATTACTAAGCTAGACGGAACAGCAAAGGGAGGAGGCGTAATTGCAGCTTCGGCGGCGACAGGAGCAAGAGTGATGTTTATAGGAACTGGCGAGCGGATCGACGATTTAGAGCAATTTTCTCCAACAAGATTCGTTGGAAGATTACTTGGCATGGGTGATATCAAAGCAATCCTTGACATGGCAAAAGGCTTGGAATTACAGGGAGATGAAAATCAAGCCAAGAGACTTCTCAGCGGAAAGATGACGATTGAAGATTTCTACTCCCAGATGGAGAATGTCGGTAAGATGGGTTTCCGAAATGTAATCGACAATTTGCCAGGTCTTTCTGGCATGGTGAAAGAGGATCACCTCGATGCCATCCAAGGGAAACTGGAGAAATGGAGAGTTATAATCCAATCTATGACAAGAAATGAGAAAATGAATCCAGAAGTTGTAAACGATTCACGGAGAAAACGCATAGCAAGAGGATCTGGGTTGACCGAACACGATGTGAAAGATTTGATCAAACAATACCATAATTCAAAATCTATGATGAAGCAAGCAAAAGGTAGACAGATGCAAGGTATGCTGCGAAGATTAGGTCTTGGTTGACCCATTTACAATAAAATTTGAAGTGATCACAATCATTAAGCTTTACACAGTTAGCTAATGCGACATGCAAAGTTGTCAGGGAGAGATCTAATGGGCCTGCAAACCGAGAACTCGCAAATCTTGAATTAGAACCAACTGTCTGTCGGTGTTGTCGTCTAAACCTAAGAATGCTACTCGCAATATATATCAAGGTAGTGTGTTACATTTGATACTAGGTATAAATCAAAGCAAAGATTACGGGAAGTTGACTAATTGTAGCTTGATGATTTGCATCCAGATAGAATGTCATCATATTATTGTAATAGTGATAACGTAATCAATTATGTCACGCATCCAAATTGCAGTCCAAATACAAATATTGCCAAAGATGTTATTATGACTATTACCAGCACGACTCTTCTACCAAGAATCAGTGCTGGAGCAGTCATTGACAAATTCGCACAACTACTTTAACTACGAAGAAAACTTATACAACTCTGTTCTATAAATATTTCTATTACATATTCTTATTTACGAATTAATAGCGAACAAAAAATGAAAATGTGCAGAATAATATTCGCACTGAATCTATATTAGCAAAGCACATCTATCAAATATGACAGTTGCTGATTAGCGTCGAACATCTATGATAGTTGAGGTTGTATAGTTTTAGAAAAGTTCATTGCCGGCCTATTGAATTAAAGTTTGACACAAAGTCGAATAGGTAATATTCTACAAACCTCAAAACTAATCAAACGAAATTATTCAATATTAAAGATACTGAAAACAAATACCCTTCTAAGATAACAGACTTTGACCTTTTCAGAACGAAAAGACTTGGATACATTATCTTTGCGATATATATTCTCGGCATATGTTTGAGAACATTGTAATGCAGGTATCAGAAAATAGATTTAACCCAGGACCGGTAGGCCAAAATTTTATCAACGGAGTGATAATAGTAATGTAAGTAATTTTGATCATAGATTTACATCTTGCCAATACGGTCAACTAATATCTCTCTCTGAAATGTTTCATGTTGCTTTGATATTACGGGTTTCTAGTTTAGGACCTTGGTCTTATGGTGGTTATTGATCTCGGAAACGAAGCCTACGTTTTTAAACAGGCATAAACAGGTTCTTATTATGGTTCCTGCCTTCGCGATAATATTTTTAATCGTAGGCATAGCAGCCTTCTCAATAGGTTTGATATTAATTTACGTTCGTTCTAAGCAATTCTGACCAGTCAAACTTTTTGAGCATGACAAGGGGGGCTAAATCACGACTTGTCATTAGAATTTTTCGTTTTGTCCTTGTGTCTCATGATATTGTCATAGTTTAGCAATAAGTTTTGGATGAATTTTATGTTTGTTCGTGCTAGAATATATTCTTAATATAACACGATGGTATTAGTTAATCTCCGTTCGGGTTTTGAAAAGTCTAGATTCCTTTTGCAACTGAGGCTTGGTTCGGAATATTAATTTGAGATCTTAGGATAAGTGTTATGAGATTTGAGAAATAAATTCGAAGATTTATATCACTTATGTAATGCTTGCCGTAGTAGGCAAGGACTATCTAAAATAAATTCAAACGACTCTTCTATTTGTTATATTTGCAGAGGATTGATGGACAAAATAAATCTCATTCCACATGAAATTCACTCAAAGTTGAAAATTGACTATGAATATGATACTTTCTTGATAGGCACGTCTCTAGCCGCCCAATTCATCGAAAGAGAAGATGAGATCAGGGCTATTCTGAAAATACGAGGTATGATAAGTATAAAGCAGCATATAACAAGCGCGATTAGAAAGAAATTTCGTGTTCTAACTAAGGCTAGTGAAAAATTCGACAAACCAGATATTTTAATCACAGTCAATATATCTCAAGATAGTAGTTACAATATTACAACTAAATCGAGATCAATACTAGCTTCTGGAAGATACACAAAAAATGAGAGAGGAATATATCAGAGAAGCCCTAAATCTCAGGAAATCATTCAATTGAACGATAGTCGCCAATTTCACTTGAGTATAGAAGATATAATTTCTCGCAAAGTTCTGGCTGCTACCATGGGAAGCAACGTCAGATTTAATTGGATCGGCAGTGAAGACAAGGATAGTCTTGTATTAGGCAATGGTCGGCCGTTCTTTGTAGAGATCCTAGATCCTAGGAAGAGGAGCTTTCGAAATAACTCCTTAATTATTGAAGAAGGCCGAATTATTGCTAGGCTTGCAATTCTTGATACAGGTTACCCTAGATCAGGAACACGAACACGGACAATCACTAAGATAATGATTCGCTGTACAGAACCATTGTCAACAAATGATCTAAAGAAACTGGACTCGTTAACAGGCACAATAGTTAAATTGAAAAGCAAGTTCGCTTTGATTGAAAAAAGAATATACTCAGTTTTGGTAGATAAGATTGATAAGTCATTGTTTTATCTTACAATAAACGCAGATGGTGGATTACCGATTAAACAGTTCGTAGGCGGCAAAGAATATGCAGACCCAAATGTTTCCATGCTTTTAAGCTCGCAATGTGATTGTTTATCATTTGATATTCTGGATGTGATTATTCAGTAACATTTTTTAGCATATTTGCATTAATGACAGTCCAATATTGGATCCGTTAAAAATTGTACGAATTACGACGGATTCGGGTCTGCTGCCCAACAAGATTTATAAACTTATGAACGATCGAATTCATTTTGTAACTCGAGGAGTTTCGCGCATAGAAAAGGCCACAGGAATTAATTTTCCGCTCTATTATGTTGAACCTAAACTGATAGTTTCCACTTCTTCAGTAGAATCAGGACAATTCGGAATTTTGTTCGCAAGGACCATCCCTGTGGTTCTTAATGATCAGCTTAGGATAATAGTCCAACTTACTGCCCCTTTGATTTCCTACGCACTTATGGGAACAATTCAAGCAATTTTAGCGCATGAGTTTCTTCACTATCTGCATTTGATGAAGAAAATAATTCGAATGGATATTATTTCCGATGAGATATCCCCATCTTTGTTTGAGGAATCATACATGGATCATTCTCACATGATTCCGGAAAAGGTTGTCTTCAAAAAAGATGCTTATATAATTCGTCAGCTTTTAACAAAATTTTCTACAGGATTTAGAGATAGCCGATTGGAAGAAAAGGTAATTAGAGAGTGGATGCACAAGGGCCTTCCTGTAACGAAAATCCAACTAAATTCAAATGTTACAAAATTACCCATTGAAAAGATCGCCTCGGCTAATATAGATCCAGGATTGAAGGAAAAAATATTAGGGTACGAAACTCACGGATTGAGTACGGATAGACTTAGACTCAATGTCTAGAATTGCTAATTATGAAGTAAGATTGATTAATTAGCGTATAGATAGGTTCAAACTAAACACTGAGATTGCTGGAATTTGTCTATATGGCATAAGATCTGCCATTTATGCTTTAGACACTCATACTGATATCGATAAGTCAATTGTTGTTCATTAGTTCACAGTCGTCTGTATTGCCCATTACCTAAATTGCCAGTAAATGCTCTAGTTATCCATAATAATCATAAACTAGCCAAGTATTTTTCGTTTCGATTTTTGCCAAATAAGATCTCCTATGAAGGATCCTCTTGAGTTTGATGATTTTCTGATTCTTATTGTTGGTATTTTCATATACAATTTGTTACAGGTTACTAATATCACACGGGTATAGCCCTTTGTTGTCTGTGTATGGTTGTCTCATCTGGATGCAGTAGAATTTGAGTAAGAAGATTGCACGGTAGTTGTAGTGTTAGTGTTAACAGGACTACCAGCAAGTGAAACCCTGAATGTACAGCAAGTCATGAACGAAGAGCTGCTAAAGGTCCAGATTATCTACTTTTATGAACACCAGCATTGATATCAGCAGAGCCAGAACAAGTCAATTCGTAGCTAAAGCTTTAGAGAACTAGTCAGAATTGAGACGAAGTCCCTTTGTCTTATTTCCTGACCCTTTCTATTTGTGAATCTCTTCAATGTCCTACAATCATAGAGGAACTAGTATCCCATTATATCGCTAACTATCTATTCACACGCATATGCTAAAGTTGCAACTTGGCATAATAACAATGACACACCAGCAGCAGATTAAAAATAATTGCGATCGTGCCTGTACTTTAGTTGTTGGTTTGTTAATAGGCGATCTGATATTTTAATAGACTGTTAATTGGTCGGGAATACTTTAAGAAAAGAGAGGAGTAGAGGAGCTCACGTCAATTAACTTTTCCATTATCCTGACGGGCTCTGTTAACTTAAGGTGATCCGTATAGCTAGGCAATTCTTAGTTTAGTCTATGAATAGAACCAGAACACACGCAGCTGTAGTTACAGACAGATATTTGTTGACAAGACCCTAGTCAGAATAGGTGGCTTGGGATATTAGCTATTGATAGCATACGAGTCTAACAAGATTGTCTGTTTGATGATTCATCTATCGAGGGAAAGGACAATTTCGTAGTGCTATCAATTCTTCAATCAATCAAGATATGGCTAGGGTAAGTAACCCATTATTATAGATGGTGCTCGCCGGTACAATATAGCATGTAGATGGCTAAGATTGCCTCATCACATGTTTGGTACTGAATTGAAGAACGTGATGTAAATGTTCAATAATCTTATCAAGGACGAGACAGAATGCATCGATGATCACTTCCCATGTAAAAAACTAGATT
>Ga0126370_10000405_pt1 | contig 17627 bp, 11 predicted proteins | sample PanSoiMetaPlot_3_FD_92586 | JGI IMG/M metagenome (GOLD analysis project Ga0126370, IMG submission 92586) | Tropical forest soil microbial communities from Panama - MetaG Plot_3 | ecosystem: Environmental > Terrestrial > Soil > Tropical forest > Bulk soil | place: Panama | collected 2016-02-17 | reverse complement strand
TAGTTCTTACGGCGGGAGTGGCCACCCATGTCTACAGCTCCTGCGGAAGTGACTCCGAACTCTCATTCTCTATCAGAGCAGGCGGGGCCGCTGCCGGAATCGAGTCCTGACTCGCCGTCGCCTCCGAAGCGATGGCGCTGGAGCATGCTGGCGGTGATCGCCCTGGTGGCGGGGATTGCCGTGATCGCAATATTGCGCTCCCGTCCTTCGTCCACCTCACTGCTCACTCAGACTCTTCCTCAGAACTCAGGACAATTCTTACGCCTCAAAGGGACGACCGAGGCTGTGCAGGCTCGTGCCATACTTGCACCCCTCCTAGCCGGCCAGCAGATTGGAACGCTGACGATCATTCACCTCGCTACAAACGGCGCCAAAGTGAACAAAGGCGATCTGCTGGTCGAGTTCGACCGGCAGGCGCAAATGCGCGACATCATCGACAAGCAGGCCGAATATCAGAAGCTGGTCGACCAAGTCGCGGGAGAGCAGGCGAAAGAAGTTGCGGCCCGCGCCAAGGATGAGACTGAATTGAATACTGCGGAACATGATCTGCGCAAGGCGGAACTGGAGGTGCAAAAAGCGGAAATCGTTTCGCGTATCGATGCGGAGAAAAACCAGGAGACTTTGGTGGCAGCCCGCGCAACGTACGATCAACTGCGTGAGACTTTTGATCTGAAGCGAAAGGCCGCACAGGCGGCAATTCGCATTCTCGAGATTCAACGGGATCGCACGTTGCAGACGATGGACCACGCCAAGGTTAATTCCGAACAAATGCAGGTCCATTCGCCGCTCGATGGCGTCGTGGTGCTCAACACAATCTGGAAACAGGGAACGATCGGAGAGGTACAGGAAGGCGACCAGGTTCGTCCGGGAGTGCCGTTCATGCAAGTTGTGAATCCCGCCATCATGCGCGTGCGTGTACTCGCTAACCAGCAAGACTTCCCTTCCCTGCAAGTCGGTCAAGCGGCCAAGGTTCGGTTAGACGCGTACCCGGAAATGGCATTGCCAGGCAAAATCGATCAGATCTCTCCAATCGGCGAGGGAGGAGACTTCTCGAGCAGGTTGAAGACATTCGTAGTCATCGTCGCAATCGAAGGGAACGATCCCAAGTTAATGCCGGACCTTTCCGCGGCAGTCGACGTCGATCTCCGCTCGCAAAAGACATCCTCACCTTCGACCGCGGGAAGTGGCTCCTTATGATGCAGCGCTTCCGCAGGCTTTCGGTGAGAGGTAAGACCATCGCAATCCTTATTGTCTTACTCGCTGCGAGTGGAGTGCTTCTCGGCGCTGTCCGGCTGAGCCGGCGCGCCCCTCCCATCCCGACAATTGAGGTCAAGCGCGGCGAGTTTCTGGACTCTCTGCAATTCCGCGGAGAAGTAAAAGCCCTGAAATCGGTGACCATCAGCGCTCCATCGGAAGCCGGCGATCTGCAGATAGTGAAGATCTCTCCAGAAGGAACCGTGGTTAAGGTGGGAGATGTAGTTGTGGAGTTTGATAAGACAAAAACTGAACAGGACCTGGCGCAGTATCGATCTGGGCTGAAGTCGGCAGAGGCCGAAATCGGGCAAGCAAAGGCGCAGGCTCGCCTCACAGAAGAACAAGATAAGACCGCAGTGCTTAAGGCTCGCTACGACGTGGAGGGGCAGAAGCTGGAAGCCAGTAAACAGGAGATCGTTTCGAGAATTGAGGGAGAGGAAGCAAAGCTGAAGCTCGCGGACTCTGAACAGAAACTCCACGAAGCCGAAGCTAAGGAAAAATCCGATGCGGCCCTGAACAAAGCCACCATCGAAAGCAAGGAACAGGCGAGCGTAAAAGCGAAGTACGACGTGGCACGAGCCGAGCGCGCTCTCTCACAGATGAGCCTGCGTTCGCCTTCGGCTGGCACGATCAGCCTGCTTCAGCACTGGGGCGGCTCGGGGATGATCACCTATCGTAATGGCGACCGGGCGTGGCCGGGTGCTGCAATCGCGGAATTGCCCGATGCTGCTTCGCTGCGAGTCACCGCACGAGTAGATGAAACGGAACGGGGACGGCTGGCTGCGAATCAACCAGTGAACGTGCAATTGAATTCCATCCCGGACCGGCAGTTCACCGGACGCATCGACAAGATCAGCGCGATTGCCAGCCTCGACTTTTCGAGCGGCTGGCCTATCAACCGAAACTTTATGCTCGAGATCGCGCTCGACCAAACCGATGCGCGTTTCAAGCCAGGCATCACGGGTGACATCACGGTCGTTGTTGATAAGGTTCCGAACGCGATCATCATTCCGGCTCAGGCGCTTTTTCAGAAATCCGGCGACAACGTTGTGTATGTGTGGCGCGGCGGCGAGTTTGAAGAACGGTCCGTTGAGGTCGGACGCAGAAGCGGTGACAAGATCATGCTCGCGAAGGGCGTCAAGTCTGGAGAGCAGCTAGCCCTGCGCGATCCCATGCTGAAGGAGTAACGCGGCTGAGATGAGAAGCCGAAAGGCGATTACGTGGTCGGTGATAGCGGTTGTCCTCTGCGCGGTGGCCGGAGTTGTAGCCGCTGCCCGAAGGGTCAGTCCATCGACAGCCAGTACGGATGTCCCGACCGTGCGCGTGAAACGCGGCGATCTCAGCATGAAGATTTTTATAACCGGCGAACTGAAAGCAAGCCGCTCTGAGATGCTGGCCGCTCCTCCAATTGGCGGCGGCGCGCTGCAAATTACACACTTGCTGCACACCGGTTCTGCAGTGAAAAAAGGCGATCTGGTAATCGAGTTTGATCCCAGCGAGCAGCGCTATAAGCTCGATCAAAGTCGGTCAGAACTGCTGCAAGCCGAACAGGAAATCACCAAAGCCAGAGCGGATGCAGCCGTAACAGCCGCACAAGACAAGGTGGCGCTGCTCAAAGCCCGCTTCGACGTTCGCAGTGCAGAACTTGATGTTCAGAAGAACGAACTGGTCAGCACCATTGACGCGCGAAAGAATCAACTGGCCCTCGAGGGCGCGCGGCGCCTTCTTGCGGAACTCGAGCAGGACGTGAAATCCCGGAGCGCGTCGAATCAAGCCGGCATTTCGTTAGCGGAAGAAAAACACAATAAGGCCAAACTGGCAATGGACCAGGCACAGGGCAATATCGAAAAGATGCGAGTGGTCTCTCCAATGGATGGGCTGGTCGCCCTGGAAAAAAATGAAGGAGCGACCGGCGGATTCTTCTTTAGCGGTATGTCGTTGCCGGAATATCGGGAAGGAGACCAAGTCGAGCCCGGTCGAACCGTGGGCCAAGTTATCGATCCGAAAGAAATGGAGTTGGTCGCGAAGGTGGGGGAACTTGAACGGAATAGCATCAAGGAAGGCCAAGCGGTTGACATCGAACTCGACGCGATTTCTGAAACGACATTCCACGGCATCGTCAAGACAGTTTCCAGCAACAATGCTCGCAGGTTCTGGGACGACGATACCGCCACCAAGTTTGAGGTCACCATTGCCCTTTCTGCAACCGATGCGCGCATGCGTCCCGGGCTGACAGCACACGTATTGATCAATGGAGATCCACAAAAGAACGTACTCTACGTCCCGCGGCAAGCGCTCTTCCTAAAAGAAAACAAGCGCGTTGTATTTGTTCGAAAAGGAAACAACTTCGATACCCATGAGGTCAAGATTCAGGCTGAAAACGAAAGCCGGGCTGCCATTGAAGGGATCGATGCAAATACCGAAATCGCCTTGATCGACCCGACCGCACCCAAGAAAACCTCCGGTGCAAATACCTCGGCGGCGCCGGGTGCCGGAGGTGCGCCGTAATGGCCACATCCGTATTCTCCTCCACCCGCCTCAGGCGCGGGTACCAGCAATGGTTGCCCGACATGCAGCTGGGCCTGCAGAACCTGCTTCTGCACCGGTTGCGTTCGGCGCTCACCATGCTAGGCATGATTTTCGGTGTCGCTGCGGTGGTATCGATGCTCTCGATCGGAGCTGGCGCGCGCCAACGAGTAATGGCTTTCATCGAACAGATGGGGGTTCACAATCTCATCATCGAGGCCAAAGAGACCACGGAGTGGCAGGCACACCAGAAAGTTCGCAAGATTTCGCAAGGACTCACATTCCAGGATTATCGGGTCATCCGCGACGATGTGAGTGAGATCGCTGAAGGAACTCCGCGCAAGCGTATGACGCCTTCGAAGACCATCCCCAAGTCGCAACAGGATCCTCCGACCATCTATGGCGTCGATCCCATCTATTTGAGGATCGCAGGCCTGCATGTGTTGGAAGGGCGATTCTTCAGCGCCGACGAAGAAACCGGCGCTGCACCGGTGTGCGTACTAGGAGCGGCTGCCCGTTCGAGTTTATTTGGTTCGGCGGATCCGGTTGGGCAGTACGTCAAGGCCAATGAGACCTGGTTCCGCGTGATTGGCGTGGTTTCTCCCCAGCTTAGCTCTCAGAGTGATGTGGCCGGGGTACCTTCGCAAGATGTCAACAACATCATGTATGTGCCTCTGAATTCGGCGATGCTCAGACTGGAAGATAACTATAGCGATGTGCGCGACGAGATTGATGGTATTTACCTGAACATTCGTGACAACGCTGACATGGGAACCGTAGCCCAGGTCGTCCGCGCGGTTCTCGACTCATCCCATCACTCCGCAGGCGATTTTAGCGTCATCGTTCCTGCGGAACTGCTCGCGGAGCAGAAGAGAACCGAACGTCTTTTCAATGCAGTCATGGTGGCGATCGCGTCCATTTCCCTGCTCGTCGGCGGCATCGGAATTATGAACATTATGCTGGCGAGCATTCTGGAGCGCACACGTGAAATCGGCGTACGGCGCGCCGTGGGTGCGCGTCAGTCCGACATCATTCGCCAGTTCGTCGTGGAAGCAGTTCTAATTTCGTTCGTGGGCGGAAGCTTCGGAATCGTCTTCGGCTTCGTGATGTCGCGCCTGATCGCCTTGCTTGCCGGATGGTCCACGATCGTTACCGCAAGTTCCATTTTGCTGGCGTTTCTGGTTTCGATTTCGGTTGGTTTAGTGTTCGGAATTTACCCTGCAGTCAAGGCCGCCCGTCTCGACCCAGTGGAAGCAATTCGATACGAGTAGCCGGGCCAACGTCTTACCGCGCACGAGTCAGCACCACCTGGAGGATGTCGAGGAAATGAGCCGCTCTTGCCCTGCCGTGATCGCTTGTCTTCTTATCATCTTCACACTGCCGAGTCGGGCCCAAACCGGAGAGAGCTATGGCGATCTCCTGGCCTCGCAGGTGCGTTCCGGCAAGCTCAGTACACCGGAACATCTGCGCAGTTTCATCGTCGATGGCAAGCTACACCTCGGCGTGCGCGATGCGGTGGTGCTGACGCTCGAAAACAACAGCCAGATCCGCGTACAACAGACACCGGTGGAATCGTCAAAGTTTGCGCTGCTCGAAACTCACGCACCTTTCGATCCCACGTTCACTGGTTCGTACAACGTCAACGATTCCGTCACGCCACCATTCAGCGCGCTGCAAGGTACGGGCGGAGTGAATGTCAATCTGAAGAACACCATACAATTTGCCCAGTTCAACTATACGCAGGTTTTTGAGACTGGAACGAACTTCCAAGCAAGCCTGAACAGCAGCAACAACTTCGCCAACAACTCGTTCTATTTATTCAATCCCTACATCACATCATTGCTTACGTTTCAGGTCACCCAGCCTCTACTCCGTAACGCATGGCTTTTCCCCAATCAGGCGCCGATTCTTATCGCACGCCGCAACCTGCAACAATCGCGCGCCAGTTTTGCGGCAGAGGTGAACAACAACATTCTCCAGGCCGTCGGGCAGTATTGGGCCGTGGTGGAAGCACGGGGCAGTCTGGAAGTAGCTCAGTCTTCGATGGATGCAGCAGAAGCCACCTACAAGCGCGACAAGCGCGCACTCGAACTTGGCGCCTTGCCTCCGTTGGATATCTACCGTTCAGAAGCGCAGGTTGCCTCGCGACGTGTGCAGGTGATCCAAAGTGAATACACCCTGAAGCAAGCGGAAGACGCCTTGCGTCTGACAATCGGTGCGAATCAGGATCCTTATTTCCAGGCACTCGATTTGGAGTTGACCGAGAAGGCCGAACCTGCGGGCGAACTCGTGACCATCGATGCCGCGACGGCACTGCAGCAAGCGCTAAAGAAACGTCCGGAGTTTGATGCGGCTCGCGCGGCACTGGCCAACGACGAAACCCGCATTCGACTTGCGCATAATCACCTACTGCCCCAGCTCGATCTAATGGGCTCCTACGCCAGCAATGGCGTGGGAGGAACGCAGTTCTCGAGCACCGGGCAAAAGACGACGAGTTCTTCACTAAACCAACTTTTCGGATTCGCCTTTCCCACCTACATTGCGCAGCTCTCGTTGACGCTACCCATTCGAAACACCACGGCGAAAGCTGAGATGGGCAATGCATTGGTCTCCCGCCGGAACGATCTCTATAGCGAGCGGCAGATCCGCGAGCAGGTCACGCTCGATGTCACTAACGCTGTACATCAACTGGAGCAAGCCAAGCTAAGCATGGTCGCCGGAAGAGAATCGCTCGATCTAGCCAAGAAGAGCATGGCCGCTGAACAGCGAAAGCGCGAGCTGGGATCAGGTACGATCTTTCTCGTTCTCGAGGCACAGACGGAAGTTGCCCAGGCCGAGCAGAGCCTGCTACAGGCCGAAGTTGGCTACCAGCTGGCCGTCGCAGCCGTAGATCACGCGACCGGCGAAATGCTGGAACCCTACCACCTACAAATCGCGGAACTGACACACTGAGACTGGTCCGGGATGGCCAATCACCTCAGGCCAGGATTTTAAGCCTTACTGGACGAGTTCATTCTCTCTCTTAGCCGGCTTGACCAACTAAGGAAAGCACCCGAAGATCCTTGACAGAATCGATGACACTATCCTGCTCGCTCTCACTGAGGTCAGTGTAGAAGGGTAAACGCAACAGACGCTCGCTGACGTCCTCCGTAACGGGACACCTAGCGGCACGAGCGGCCAACTTCTTTCCCGCTTCGGAGCTGTGGAGCGGAGTGTAATGGAATACGCTCAGAATGCTACGTGCTTTGAGATGCCCTATCAAAGCTTCACGGTACTCGGCCGACGGTAGCAGCATGTAGAACATGTGATAGGCCTGCTCGCAGCCAGGTGGAACCAGCGGCAGTTGCACTTCGTTCCTTCCGGCCCAGTCTGCGAGCGACTCGTAGTAGTGCGTCCAAACGCGGCGCCGCTTTTCCTGAATCGTTTGCTTCGCTTCCAATTGCGCGCACAGAAACGCCGCCAGAAGATCGGATGGCAAATAGCTGGACCCAAGATCAACCCACGTATACTTATCGACCTCACCACGGAAGAAGCGGTTCCGGTTAGTTCCTTTCTCGCGAATAACTAGTGCCCGCTCCAACAAATCACGGTCATTGATGATGAGCCCTCCGCCTTCGCCACATGTGAAATTCTTGGTCTCGTGGAAACTCTGCGTGGCCAGGCAGCCGAACGTCCCCGTATACCTCTTCTGATAGCGCGAGAACAGCCCATGCGCATTGTCTTCCACTACACGGACCCCATGGCGGTCTGCGATCTCCAGAATCGCATCCATATCGCAGGGCACACCCGCGTAGTGCACGACCACGATGGCTTTGGTGCGCGGGGTGATCAGGGACTCCAGTTGGCTCTCGTCCAGGTTCAGCGTGTCAGGACGAATGTCGGCAAATACAAGCCGCGACCCACGCAGCGCAAACGCATTCGCCGTTGAGACAAATGTGAACGATGGGACGATGACTTCGTCTTCGGGACCACAATCCAGCAGCAGGGCTGCCATTTCTAGGGCGTGGGTACACGACGTGGTCAGCAGCACACGAGGGACGCCCAACTCCCGCTCCAGGAATTCATGGCATCTGCGCGTGAAGGGTCCATCTCCGGACGCGTGCCCATTGGCAATCGCTTGCGCGATGTATTGGTACTCGTTGCCTGCGAGGCATGGCCGGTTGAAGGGTATGCGATAACTCATAATTTTCGGAAGACGAATAGTTTTTGTGTGCCGTAGTCACCTGCCGGTGGAAGCTGCGAGAACCACCGATTCCATTCGGCATTTGGATCTGCGACCGACACCGGGGCGTGCGCCGCCTTAGCCAATAGCGGCTTCAACACTCGAGTACCGACATAGTACGTACTCGCGAAATTGGAAACTTCAAGCAATTCCGCTTCATCTCGGACGGCGGAAATGACTTGATCCTGATCCACGTACTGGTTGAACGGCGGCATGGGAACGTCGTCGAGCCCCCACTCTGCCCGAAAAGCGTTGAGGCGACGCCATCCCTGTAACGTTGCTTCAGACAGCAACAGGAGGCCACCCGGCTTAAGCACGCGGATGCACTCGCTCAGGCCCTTCAGCTGGCGGTCCCAATTGCCGAGATTGATCAATACTCGGATGACCACCACCTTGTCATAGGTATTCGAGGGTTCCTTGAGTTCGGTGATGTCGCCGACATCGAATTCCGCCGATCCACGGATATGTTCCTTCATTGCGTGGAGTCGAGTTCGCGCCTCGTCGATCATCTTCGGGATATAGTCCAATCCGCGGAGCTGAAGGCGGCGGGCACTGGCAAATTGCAGCGAAGAATACCCGTTGGCGCAGCCTACGTCGAGCACCCGGTCTGCATCGGACAGATGCCGCAAGATTTCCGCAATCTCCATCTCGATGACACGGTGATCAGACCACGAAGCCGAAGGCGACTGCCCGTGCTCTTGTGCCTGCCGGCTCCAGAATTCGTAAACTTCCGCTTGCGTCAGTCGTGTGGTCATCGGAATGAAGCAACTTTGCTGGGAACCGCACTATTCTCTCTCTGGAACTCACGAACCACATAAGGAGGTTTCTGCATCGCGCGAAAATGCATGCGCGCCAGATATTCCCCGATAATGCCCAGGGCAAACAATTGTGCCCCAGAGAACAGCGCGACAATCGATGCCAGGAAAGGAAAGCCGGGCACCGGGTCACCATGCAGGAAATATCGGCTCACGACGTACACCAGCACCAGCAGTCCGAAGAGAGTGAAAAGAAAGCCCACCCAGCTCGCGATCTGCAGGGGCATGGTACTGAACCCAGTCATCATGTTCATGGCATGAGTCATTAACTTACGAAACGTGTACCCAGAAGCTCCTTGCGTTCGCGGTTTGTGGACCACGGGGATGGAGGCGAATCGATTCGTGCCCCAGGTGAGCAGCACATCAATCGAGACAAACGCTCCTTCGTAGTGTTCGAAGGCCTTGGCGACCTGCGCACGGAACACACGAAAAGCGCAGACCCGCCGCGCGATGTCGGCGCCCATCACATTCTGCAACGCTAGCTTGGTAAACCATGAAGCGAAGTCCCGCCCCAACCCATGTTGTTCCTGCTCCGGTGTACCGTAAACGACGTCGTACCCTTCGGCCAGCTTGGCCAACAATTTCGGAATCTCCTCCGGAGGATGCTGCAGATCATCATCCATGGTGATGATCACTCCGTAGCGTGCTGCCCGGATGCCACACAAAAGCGCGTTGTGCTGCCCGTAGTTGCGCATCAGGTTGATGGGGCGGATCCAGGAGCGGTCCGCGGCAAGATCGCAAATTACCTCCCAACTGCCGTCGGGACTGCAATCGTTCACCAGAATGAGTTCGAACTCCTCCGCACTCACAGTAAGTGCGGATCCTAATCGGCGGACAAGCTCGGGAAGAATCGCTTCGCTTCGATACACCGGGATCACGACGGACAGCCGGCGCGCTAGCCCGTGAGATTCTCTTCCGCGACCATTGTGATCGATGCCCAGTTCCGGACTCATTCTCAATCTAGCGTTAACGGATGCATTCAAGAATCAGGTGTGAATAAGGAATTCGTAGAAGATCGTGACGGACGCTCGGTCTCACGTTTCCAAACACCTGCGATGCGATGCTTACATACTCCCGTTCACTGCGAACGTGTTCTCCCCGGTCTCGAGCCAGTAGCCACCGCGTCGCCGCCGACTGATCGTCGGTCCACACGCCGTCAACTGTAACCAGCTTGGCTCCCGGTCGAAGAGCATCATGAGCGATTTGGAACAGCTGCCGGGCCTCGGCATCGTCCAGATGGTGCACAACGCCCAGGGCAAGCACCACATCAAAGGTGCCCTGCGCCACAAGTGAGAACTGACTCACCCGTTCGCACACGAATTTCGCTTGCGGGAAGCGCTTCCTGGCCAGTTCAATGTACCGCGAGCTCAGGTCGAATCCTAAGTATTCCGATTGGGGAAGGTAGCGGAGAATCGTGCCGGGACCACATCCGATTTCAAGAATGCGAGCGCCCGCACTCGGCCGAATGTATTCATTGACCAGCACCTTGGCCCAGGCAGGTCCGCCGACCGCATTCCACCAGAGTTGATAGGCCTGCGGCGCGGCTAACACCGAACGGATCGATTGCAGCATCTTGGATAGGACACTCTACCACAGTTTTTGCGGATCTCTTCGCCTTGGCCGAACCCATGATTTCTCTACGGAAGTAGCCTGTAAACCGCGATCTCATCTGTCTTCCGCCATGGCGTAACTGGAGTCGAAATTTCGTGTATGGCTTCGTCCGAGACGACAATCCAGCGCACATGATCATTGGCCAGCCGCGCGGTAGCTGAGTCCGTGATGTTGCCTTTGATGAAAGATTCGATGTCGGCGCAGCGCTGCTCGTAGAGGCGCTCGGCTTTGTCCAGCACTTCCGCCGGAGTCTTCCCGCTCAGACCCGGCACGGCGTTGGACTTGGAGTACGTTCTGGATGAGAAATAACCGTCCAGACCCGTCAGCGCCATGATTGCAAAATTTGTGCTTTGCTGTGTGTACGACCAGACTGGTTTCTGCGTGATATCGCTCGGAAGGTAGGCCACAACATCCTGCGGTGCAGCTGCCATGCGAATGTCTTGCAGCGCAACAAACGTATCTTGAGCGAACGTAGCTTCGTAGCCGAAATTGAACGCCAGCAACGCCTGTACCCACGTCAGTCCGAGTATCCCCCAGGTTGCGACTGCGCGCCAGTTCGTTGTATTACGTTGGAGCCAAACCCCGATCGGACGGAGTGCGAAAAGACCAAGTATCCACGCCGTCGGCTGAAGGAATATGATGCCCACCTCAAGGCCTTGATACGGAAAAAACGTGCCGATCATAAATGAGATGACAAAGACAACTGCCGACAGCATTGCGATCGGGCGATAACGCTCGTCACCGAGATCCAGGCGCACGAGCGCACCCAACCCAAAGAGCTTGAACCCGTATGCCAAGATCGGAAAAACGATCAGACAACTGATCGAGACGATCGGCGCGGGAAAAATCCGACCGGCCCATGTACCCCACAGTGAAGTTGAGAATTCCAGGTTCGGTCCGCGGAAAGGAAAACCTGGTGCCATATTGTGAAATCCGGAAAGCAGCATCTCCGAATTCACCGGTAAGCTGCCGATAAAAATGGAACCTGCAAGCCATGCAAGATCGCGCGCGTCATTTTGCCTGTTTCGTAGAAATAGCAGGACAACTCCGAGCACGGCGGCAACTCCAAACGTCGCGGCCAGCGTAAAGTTGAACCCGGACATCAGGCCCAGGAGCAAGCCTGACAAAATCCAATGGCGCCGGGTGCGTTCCGGTCGTAAAACGATGCTGATCGCAGCAAGACAAATTAACAAGCTGTGGTAATGTGCGGGGCGGTGAACGAGCGGCCGAATCGCATCGACGCCGTCCCATGTTGTCCAACCGGAAGCCAGCCTCTCCCGCACTGCCTGCAGGTGAGGCGCATGAGCGGCGGTCTGCGGAAATCCGATGATCCATCCCAACCCGCCAGCACCCAGCAACAATAAGATGCTGAGAATGCCGCCCTTCACGGTGCCGACAATTTGCCGTCCGACGACATAGGCTAGTGCGCCGATAAGAAAATAAATGAGCGTTGGATAGCAGCGGTAATACAGATCGAATAGGTCTCGTGCGCTTGGAAACAGCGTCTGTTGTGCGCGCAAGATGAGCGCCAGAGCCTGGTCATCGAAGTAGTGATAAATCGTCGGCCTCAGGCCGGCAAACATGAAGTTGTCGGGAGGAACGTGCTGCAGGAGCCTCTGCAGTAGAGTTACGTGAAAGAGATGATCCTGCCCGGCAGGTCCATGGAAAACCAAGTTTCCACCTGAGAACCGGCCACTTCTCCAGAACAGGGGCGCGATCGCCAACGCAACGCAGCTACCTGCCAACGCTGTTCTGTGGTCCTCCGGACTCCACGCAGTCAAGTCACGAAAACCCCGAAGAGCAAAAAGAACGATTCCCGTGGCAGAGGCCGCAACGGCGAGACAAAAAAATTCGCTCCCCAAAGAGAATCGAGCAAAGACATCGTACGTTGTTGTTAAACACAGGATGCCAACCACCGGACTGAGAAGCAAGCGGAGGCCATTCGACACGCAGTCGAAGATCGCCAAAACAAGGTAGCCGCTGAAAAAGAACATGACAATAACAACTAGTCCGGTCAACGATGTCCACAACGGATGATTGGACAATCCAAGCGGGATCAGCAGCAGAACGATGAGAAGAATCAGAAGCCCGAAACGTTGAAACGATGACACAGGGCGATCTTCACTAGAGATTTGCACTTTGAGAGAAGAAGTACTATAGCAGACGCTTAACGGGAACCGTGGGCAAGGCAGGCAGTTGGATATTCAGTTGGAGTTAGCGCTCCACGTAAACTTTCCCTTCTCTTTCTCGGTCTCTTGCTGATTCAGGGTCGACTGTCACTGTCGAAATGCGTGTTGGCTTTCTGCAACTCCGTGTCCTCCGGGAAAATCCGCCTACCCTTACGCAGAATCGATCGAGCAGACTTCATATCTCCAAGGACAACATACACACCCGCGAGCGACCGGAAAATCGTTGCATCAGCGTCCGGAAAGAACCGCACCACCCACTCGAAGTGCTGGCGGGCAAGGGGGAATCGCCCGGTCTCGCGATATAGTTCACCAAGCTCAAGGTGACAAGCATAGCTGTAAGCGTCTTTGAGCGTTCCTTTGAGCAAGACTGGTTCAGCTGCCGCTAGATCGGGCACTTTCATCCAGATTGCTCCCAGTCGACAATATTCCGATGCAGGCGGATCTGGCATTAGTGCCATTCGTTGCAATTGGGCCCGCAGTGCAACTTGAAAATCTCTTCGATCCGCCGCAAACAGCATTTCATCTTCGAGCGCGGGCAGGAAGGCGGGATCTCGCTGAAGAATCTGGGAGACGTGTCCTCGGGCTGACGCATCGTCTCCGCTCCGGTGTTCGGCGACGGCTAACCAGTGCATCGCTTTGGGATAGTCCGAATCTACCGCAAGAGCTTTCGTCAGGAGAGACTTGGCATCCGGGACATTGTTTTGCAGCAACGCAAGACGGCCCTTGGCAACATATCCCTGAGCGGAAACTGGCTGTGTCTCAACCAGCTCGACAAGGCGTTTCGCGTGACGCATGTCATTGAGATCAAGCGCGGTCTCGGCGCCCGCTTCCACAGCACGCTTCACTTCCGCGAGTTCCAAATTAGTGGGCAGCGGCCCCGTCTGAAACTGAGTAATCAACTCTTCATTGGCGTCAGACAGGCCGCGCATGAGCATAGTTTTAGGAGCATGGTATTCAAGCAAGGTGTGGTCGTCGGTGTTTAAGGCACTTCCCTCCCCGAGCTTTCGGACGGCTGAGTCCTCCAGCAAGAAATAAGCTATGACTCCCTCGGGTTCGCGCACATCGATGGACTCAAGGTCAGTACGAAGAGCTTTGTTTTGCCAGAGAGCACGCAGGTGATTGAACTGGACTGGAGCCGTGTCCGTGCGTCCCAGGAGTAGAAGGTCGGTCTCCTCGCCGCGCCAGAGCGTGACCTCCGCAAAGTGAGGGGCGAAAGTCGCCATGATCATACGCAGGTCGGCCGGATCCAGTGAATAGGACTGCACCCACTGAACAAACATTCCGCCGGGTGCCAGTCGTTGCCGGGCCGCCCAGTAAAACTCATCCGTGAACAGCGTGGCCACTCCCGCGATCCAGGGATTGGAAGGCTCGGAAATGATCAGGTCATACTTCTGATGAGAAGTCAGCAGGAAGTTGCGCGCGTCATCGAAGACGACATGAACTCGCGTATCACTCAGCACACCTCGGTTGAGACTTCCAAGGTATGGGGCCGCTTGGATAACAGCGGGCTCAATCTCAACACAATCAATCTGCTCGACATCGGGGTATCGAGCCACGGCGGACACGGTCATTCCGCTTCCGAAGCCGACAATGAGGACTCGCCTGGGGGCAGTGTGAAGCGCGGCACCCAAGTGGCCCAAGAGAAGTTGCGTTCTGGCATCACCTGTCGAGGCATCGACCTTCCCGTTGACGCGGAGCGAGACATTGTTGTCCGTGCGGACAACCGCAACCGAATCGTTCACTCCCTCCTCGGCAAACACCAGATCGGTTGTCGCGACGACTTCACCGAACGTGAGTCGGCGCTGGTGAGAGTTCCCGTAGAGTACTGCCGACAACATCAGCAATGGTTCGTTGTAGAAGATTGAAGAAAATCCGACTACCACGGCTAATGCAAAACAGCAGACGTCAACGGCCAGACGGCGTAGGCGTCGTTCCGGCGCCCGTGAGTCGAGCACCAGGGCCAGCAACAGATTAATCGCAGCGGCAACCCCGATCGCTCGAAAACTCCCCAACCACGGCACCAGCCAGAAGCCGGCTACGACTGCCCCAACAATGCAGCCGATTGTGTTCGCCGCGTACGCTTTACCTGCCGTTACGGAGCTTCCTGTCTGGCCTGCGTCGCCCCGGTCAATCAAAACCACGAACATCGGAAAATTGAAGCCAAACAAAATGGCCGTCGGCAGCATAGCCAGCGCGCTTACAACAAACTGTGTAAGAACCAGTCCGCCAAAATCTTGATCCGCCTTCCGAAGCAATTCCGGAACTATCGCTGCTATCCACGGAAAGAGAACCAGAGAAGAAAGTGCTCCCATTCCAATGCCGATTTGCGTCCGGGAGAGCGTAGCAATCGAAATCTTCCGGGAACTCGCAAAGAAGCGATGAAAGAACGCGCTGCCAATTACAGTCCCCAAAAGAAAAGCCGCAAGCATGAGCGTGAACGCGTAGGTGGAACTCCCAATCATGATGCCCAGCAGCCGTGTCCAGGCGATCTCGTAAGCAAAGGCGGTACTACCAACGACGGCAAACAAAAAGAGTAAAAAGGTGAACGAGATTTGTTGCGGCGTGTTTCTGTCGGGATTTACCCTCCGGGGCAAGGCCCTAACCACCGGAGCGCTACGGTTCTCTTTCGATGCCCAAAGCGCAATGAGCCCCGCGAGCGCATTCGCCGCGGCCGCGCAACAAATCGTGACCCGGAGACCCCACGTCGGAAGCAGAACAAATCCGGCAATTAAAGTTCCGGCAACCGCCCCTAGAGTATTCACCCAATATAACTGACTGACGCTCACACCGAAGTTGGCAGAACTGCGGACAAAGCTCTCAACCAGAATCGGGAGCGTCGCTCCCATGAGGAGGGTAGGAATAAAAAGCACCGCGGTTACGCCAAACAACCGTAGCGTCAGCAGAGTAATCTGCGATCCACTCACAACGGGATACGCGATTACATACAGGGAACGTACTGCAGCCAGGCCGGCCAGAGAGATGGCGCCTGTGGCAGCAATCAAAAATTCGATCCGCGCATAGAGCGCGACAGGATTGGCGTGATCTTCGGCCCAGCGACCGAGATAAACACTGCCGCAAGCCAGTCCCGCCATGAAGACAGCCAGTACGACTGCGGTGGCATAGATCGTGTGCCCAAAGATCAGCCCTAAGGCCTTCGCCCAAGCCACCTGGTAAACAAGGCCCGCTGCCCCCGACAAGAGAAAGCAACCGAGAATGGCAATATCGATTTCCCGCCGGTCGGACTCTTTTCTCATTCGCGAAGAGGAAGCAAGATGGCCTACGGAGAATATCAAAACTCGATTGCAAGAACGGCAGACGATCTGATTCTTGCAACAAAACCTCTGCCTGACGTGGCTGCCCGGAGTTCAGGTGTCTGACCGCCGGTCCCCTTGACTGAACTGAGACGAAGGAATCCGAAATTTGAACCCAATCGCCTGCTAACAACAGTGTTGCCACATGTGAGACGTGTGTACTACTAGTGCCGCTTCGAGGACGTTCCACCTTATGCGAATCATTGGGAACATTCGGCGTCGAGGCGATAAAGCCGGAAGATAGTTAAGTTGCCTTCACTGGCACCAGGGTAATTCTGACAATCTCGGCCCCGGCTACAAGAAATGGATCTACCCGGATTGTCAGTAAATCATTCTGACCGCAGGGTCTCAACTGGGTTCACCGCAGAGGCGCGACGTGCCGGCAGATAGCTCGACATCGCGGCCGCCGAAAGCAAACCTAGCGACACCGCTGCAAAAGTCGCAGGATCGGTGGGCTTGACGCCAAATAGCAACGACGACATCAGGCGCGTCAGCGCCAACGCCGCAACGAGCCCGCAGATTACTCCGCCAACCGTCAGCAGCATGGCGTGGCGCACAAACATTCCCGTCAGCTCCCCTTGCTGAGCGCCAAGAGCGCTGCGGATGCCAATCTCGCGTCTTCGCTGCGACACGGAATACGCAATGACCCCGTAGAGGCCGACAATGCCGAGCAACAGTGCCATGCCTCCGGCAATCGCAAGCATCACCAGAGTGAACGAAGTCCGCGCCATCGACGTCCGGTAGAAGTAGTCGAGCGTGTGGACGTCTGCGAGTGGAAGATTTGGATCCACCGCCCACACGGCTCGCCGAATCTCGCTCATGAAACTCTCGGAGCCGGCGCGTCGGCTGCGTATTGAGTACGTCACATATCGCCGGACATCAAGCTCTGTCCCCGTGAAATGGGCGGCTAGGATTGGCCAATACACGGAGTTGGGCGCTTCCTTGTCCACGCCATCGTCGTGCACATCCCTGACAACGCCGATCACTTCGCGCCAGTCGTCTTTTTCGTTGGCGCGGATTTGCTTGCCAAGGGCAAGCGAGGGGTCATGCCAGTTTTCACGCGCCATCCTTTCCGAGATGATGGCCAGCGGAACCTTGTTGTAGATGTCGCCCCAGGTAAAGTCGCGACCGGCAACGAGCGAAGTACCCTCGGTTTTGAAGAAACCCGGCGCAACAAACCTGAAGCGATGAAGCGGAATCTCACCCTGAGAGTATTTCCGGTCCCTCACGAAGACGGTATCTTCCCATCCGTTACTGTCCATGGGGACACTCATGGAGAGGCCAACTGACGAGACACCCGGAACGGCTTCGATCTTGCGCAAGATCTCCTCTTGCATGCGGACGACTTGCTCGGGATCCTTAGCGTCAGTATCGGGAATATTGACGCGGAATGTCTGGAGCTGCTCGGGTGCGACGAAACCCGGATCAACTGTGGTCAGCGCATGAAAAGTCCGAATCATAAGCCCCGAACTGATCAGCAGGATAACGGCCAGCGCCACTTGCACAACCACCAGCACACTCCGCGACCGATACCGCTCGCGGCCTTCGCTCATGGAACGTCCACCCTGGCGAAGTCCGGTTCCGACGTGCTTGCCCGCGTATTTCAAGACCGGAACGGAACCAAACAGGAGCGATGCAACCAAAGACGCGGCGAGCGAGAACAACAATGTGGGCCCATCAATGCCGATTTCTTGCAGGC
>Ga0126370_10000404_pt1 | contig 17643 bp, 27 predicted proteins | sample PanSoiMetaPlot_3_FD_92586 | JGI IMG/M metagenome (GOLD analysis project Ga0126370, IMG submission 92586) | Tropical forest soil microbial communities from Panama - MetaG Plot_3 | ecosystem: Environmental > Terrestrial > Soil > Tropical forest > Bulk soil | place: Panama | collected 2016-02-17 | reverse complement strand
GGTTCTGTGTCGGTCACCCAAACGGGAGCACCGTTATGCAGTTCTTTCGATAGAGCAAGCGCGAGCATGGCGGCGGACGTGGTCTTGCCCGCGCCCTGGCGGCCGAAGAAGCCGACCTTGATCGGCACGATCAGCGAGACGGACTTCGCGGCTGAGGGTTGCGGTTGTGGTTTGGTTTGTGGTTGCGCTTTCAGTGTTTCGGCTCCGGCTGCGGTCATAGCAGGTGTTCTCCCTTTGAATTGAATTTTTGAAACTTGCGAACTTACGCGGTTTCGGTCTGGTCCTCGTCCTCCGGCTTGTCGTACACCGTTCCGCGATGATCGGGGTCGTCGTCGGGAACAAACACCGGAGTGATGCCCTTCTCCTCAAGTTCGCGAGCTTTCCCCGATCCGCGCATCGACTCGGGCAGAATCTTCTCGATCCGCTCCGGGCGCCAGACTTTGAAAATGCCGGCCAGGAACTTGTGTCCCTTCCCTTCACAGCCGGTGCAGACTTCCTGCACGCCGACTTCGCCGAGATAGCCCTTCGTGCCGCAGGCTGTGCAGCCCGCGCGGACGGTCTTCGGGTGCGCAAGCAGCACCCAGGTCTCGCCGACGCGAAAGCCGCGCGGGATCGCCGAGATTCGCCGGCTGATGCCGAGCTGCGCGCCTTCGCGGTCGAAGTCCGCCGGCGTCTTGTAGAACTTCTCGCCGATCCAGAGCAGTCCGGCTTTGCCCATTTCGCTGGTCGCCATGCACAGCGGGCAGGGGAATGGATCCTGGCAATCGCGGTGAACCCCACCCACTAGACCGTTCACCTCTACCCACGTCCAGCCTCGCGACTGTTTGAAGCCGTGCGAGCAAACCGGGCAAACGTCGAGCACTAGGGGAAGGCGGTCGCAGGGCATCCCGCTGCCGCCGCTGACGAGATACAAGCCACCGATTTTGCGATATCCGCATCCGCGTTTGGGTTCGACTGCCATGGTTCCTTCCTCCTTGTTGAGTTCCTTGATCGCTTTCTCCGGCTGCTCGCGCGAAAGCAGGCGCCCGTTTATGTAGGTGTCGGGCAGGCTGATGACTACTGTCCCGTCCAGCCTGATCAGCATGGTGACTTCCTCGATCTCCGCCCAGCGGTCGTAGCCGGAGCGGTTCTTGAGAGCGGACTCTCATCGGCGCACCCCCGTTCCCGCTGGCACTCAGCGCAGATCACGAGCTCGTCCACGTAGCCGGTCTCCTGCTCGGGATACTCGGCTCCGAAGACGTCGCATATGGTGAGCTCGCCGCAGACTTCGCAAAAGGTTTCCCGTACCTCTGTCTGGTAGTAGTGAGCCATCACTGAATCGGCCTCCCGAAAATGGCTCGCACAGAAAGTGCGGCCGATTTCTATGTCGGTGACAGTGGCCGGCGCGCCGCACGGATACGGGTAGCGGTCGTCCTCGTAGCCGCAGCGCGCCGCTTCAACCGTGCGAACGGTGCCGCACACAACCTCATGGCCCAGATTGGCCAACGCTCCTCGGATTCTGGGGTAGCCCCAATCGCGATTCCCCGTGGCCGTGCCGACTGCTAGCCTCTGGACCTCATAGCGGGTGCACGGACGCGCGCACAACTCATCTCGACGGCCTCTAACCCTCCCGTGAGCAAGGCATAGTGCATGCGGCATCGCTGGTTGATTCCTGGACGAGACGATTACACTCATGAGCCCATGTCAGGCTGATTTCTGGGCGAATGACCGCAAACATCGGTCTGGAAATGCGAAGGCGACTCATTCGAGACTAAGGAGAATTCTGGCAGCAGTCGGTTAAGGTTTGAATTAGAACTGCGTGCCTTCGACGTACAGTAGGAACCCGTTTGGCGTGCCGTTTCTCACGCCGCAACCCGGTTTTACCTTATGCTGTTCGCAATAAGGCCAGGGGCCCATGGCAGTGAGGCTACGCAGCCCGGTCCCGATTGGCACGACCTAAGTTGTCGGCGGCGCGGCAACACGTTAACTGATCCGGGCGGTCAAGCAGCGACGCCCGATCGCCTTTTCAGGGACTAGTTATGTACTCGAAAGAGCAACTGGTGAGTGATTTTCGCAAGCTGGGCGTCAAGGCACGGCGATACGGTTATGCTGCACGCCTCAGTGCGAGCCGTTGGAGAAATCGCCGGCGGGCCAGACCAGATCCATCTCGCCCTCAAATCAGTGCTGACCTCGGAAGGCACTCTAATGATGTATGCCAGTTGCCCGCGGTATTACGATGAAGTGGGGCGCGGGAACTTGACTGCGGGAAAAGAGCGAGAAATTCGTGAGAAGTTGCCTACATTTGATCCTGTGACGGCACGATCGGCTCGCGACAATGGGATACTTGTCGAATTCCTCAGGACCTATCCAGATTCCCGGGTGAATTGCCACGTCGCCCGGTTCGTCTTCTGGGGCAAGCAGCCGGAACACCTCACATCCAGCCAACCTTGGCATTATGCCTTTGGCTTGGGTTCCCCGCTGGATCGATTCCTGGCGCTTGATGGCAAGATCGTCTTACCGGGTTCCGATCATGATACCGTGACCTTTCTCCGATACATTGAACATGCATTGGGATGGTCTTCAAGCACGGCAATCCCCCGCGTCCCGATGGTGGTGAGCAGGTCGTCCAATGTATCTCCAGAATGGACGTCGCGCGGAATCAGGTCATTCACCTCGTTGTAGGTGAGATAACCCTTTTCTTTTCCCGCATCAACGAGTTTCGCGATGCCGTGAAGAGCCAAGCCGAGTCCGTTTCAGCGCCATCTTTCATGGAGCAAAGGCTGAAATTGTGCCGTAAGACTACAACAATTCGAGATCCTAGATGATGGCCGCCAGGTTATCGCGCACCGGAATCGATGCCAGTGTTCTAAGGCATTGCTGCAATGCCTGCCCCAGTGACCTTGGCACCCATGAGGCGGCTAACCTTCGCAGGAAAGCAGCAGGATCGCAGCAATCGTCATTGTACTCTTGCTACTCAAACACGAGAGCGACCCGCAAAGCAGGCCCCCTGGGTAAAATCGCGGTTCGACCGTTTCAAACCTGAGTATTCGCTTCAACTGTCCAATCCCGCCTTCTGAAACAATAAGGCCATCGGATCGGCGGGCCCTTGACCCTTCCCGATGCTCAAACTGTTGCGGATAGCTACGGTGATGAGGCTCCTTGCGGCAGCCACACTTTCTCGGACCGTTTTCTTTTGCGCCAAACTAGCTGCAATGGCCGAGGCGAAGATACAACCGGTCCCGTGCGTGTTCTTGGTGTCGATGCGTTGCACCCGAAACTCCGTAAACTGGTCGCCGTCGTAGAGAATGTCGGCGGCAATGCCCTCCAGATGACCGCCTTTGACGACGACATTTTCTGGTCCAAGCTGGTGGATTGCCCGGGCGGCCTCTTTCATTTGCGCAACAGTTTTGATGTCACGACCGGTGAGCGCTCCCGCCTCATGCAGGTTGGGTGTGACCACTGTCGCCAGCGACAGGAATTGGGTCTTGAGAGCCTCGATGGTGTCGGGGTTCAGCAGTGATGCGCCACTCTTGGCGATCATGACTGGATCCACGACCAGCGGGCGCAGTCTGTGCCCGGAGATTGGGGCGGCGACCGCGTGGATGATTTCGGCGTTAGCGAGCATTCCTGTCTTCACCGCATCGCAGCCAAGGTCGCTAACGCACGCTTCGATCTGGCGCACCACGAACTTTGGTTCGATCGCCAATACTCCGTATACCCCGGTCGTATTTTGTGCCGTGAGAGCGGTGATTGCGGTCATGCCAAACGCCCCCAGCGCCGAGACCGTTTTCAGGTCGGCCTGAATGCCAGCCCCACCTCCTGAATCCGAGCCCGCGATGATGAGGACACGAGGAGTGCTCGCTTGCCTCGGCACGCTCTGATCGCGAAATTTGTCAAAGGCTTGGGTGCGAGTCATACCTGCCAGCGCTCCATTTTCCAAGCCATTTCCCAGAACTGCCACTCATAGCGGCTGCTAGTGACAAACGCCGCTTCCAGCTTCTGTAATTCCCGCTCGGGCAGGCCGGCGGCGAGGCGGTCGAGCAGGTCCCGACACCACTGCGTCAATTCAGCGAATTCACTTGAGCTGTACATGGCAATCCACTTGGCATAGCGTCTTTCGCTAGATGCGGGCTGCGCAGCCAAGCGCTGGCCAATGTCGCTGAAGGCCCACATGCACGGTAGTAATGCTGCAACCAACTCGGCGAAGTCGCTCGTGGCGGCCACACGCAGTAAGAAATCAGAGTAGGCCAGAGTGGTGGCCGCAGGTATTTCCCGCTCGAGGTCCTCTGGGCTGATCTCGAACTCGGCCGCGTAGGCCCGGTGGAGGTTCATCTCAGTTTCCACGGTTTCCTTGAGCAGCGTGGCGAAGCGGACCATCGTTTGCAGGTCCGGACTGCGTGCGGCGCCCAGAGCCAAAAGTCGCGCATATTCGATAAGGAACACATAATCCTGTCGCAGCCAAAACTTGAATCTCTCCAGACCCAGCGTTCCGTCGCCAATCCCTCTCACAAACGGGTGTTGATGCTGTGCCTCCCAGATGCCGGCTGCTTTGTAGCGCAGGTGATCGGTGAAACGCTCCACCATTACTTCATTCTCCTCGGTCCGTCGGAACTCCGGCGGCATCAGCCATGGCGTCCCAAAACATCAGCTCATAACTTTGCAACATACGGGTCGCTCGATGGATGAGTCGTGCGGCTACACCACGATCAAGGCCGTTTTGAATGATGCCTAATGCCTCCGGCTCGAAAGAAGGCATGTTGGCGAAAAGGTCGAAGAAGGCAAGCGACGATGGCGCAATGGAGCAGTTTTCCTGGAGTGCCTTGCGCATTCGTCCGCAGTTGGTTCCCCAAGTGGGGAAGTTGACCAGAAACGCGCCGACCAATTCCGCATCGGAGCCGTAGAGGGCGAGCCAAGCAACAAAAGTGCAGTAGGCATGTGCTTCTGGTAAGGGCTCGAAAAGCTCGAGATCCGGGCTTTTCAGCCCCAATGCTCCTGCGAAGGCATGAAGCCGGTCCAGCGCCTCCGCTTCCCCTTGGAGCACGTTCATCAGGAATCGGAAGCTGGGCAGCATCCCTTGCCGGGAAAGGATCAGGGCGATGCTGCGTAGGTCGCTGCTGATGATGTGGTGTTGCTGTCCGGCGAAGACCCTGAGCGAGTCAAGTTGCACGTGGCCGTCTTCGAGTGCCCTTAGGTAAGGATGACGGGAGACTTTCGTCTCGAGGGGTTTGAGGTCCGACCGAATTTGCCTGACCAACTGAACCGCGTCCGGCATTGGGCTGAGTCCTGGCGTTCCCATTGAGCATACTACTCGCCAGTTTATGGGCGCGATGGAAGTGTCCCTTGTCTCCTCCAGAGATGTCTGCGTCACTCCGCAGAGTCCTGTTTAACCGGCAAGCAAAATGAGAACACATTTGCGTTATATTGGCGGAGGTTGAAGTCGCCAACGACAAGATCGAAGACTAGGGTGTGGTTTTCGCGGAGGGCCACACGCTCAGGAGACACGCAACACCCAGACACTTGAGCCCAACTCGGCAGCGAAGAGATGAGTGGTTCCGGGAGATAGGGATGCCATGTGGAAATGGACTCGCAGATGAGAACAAGCCCGAGCCTCCTGGCGTGACATCAGGGAGACCAAGCGCTGCTCCTCCCGCGGTCAACCTTCCATCACAACAACCTCTACAGAGGATTCCGCCGCCGCAGTCGGTCGATGGTTCCCCTCCGAATGTAACGCACATCGGGAAATCGATCGTGATCAAGGGCGACTTTCGGAAACGAGAATGTCTATCTGGACGGCGAACCGGAAGGCAGTATCGAGCTGCTCGACGGCGACCTTACGGTTGGACCTAACGGAGACATTCGCGCAAACCTGCGGGCCCGCAACATCGCGGTTGAGGGTCGAGTGAACGGAAACGTGCACGGTATCGAGCGCGTCGAGCTGAAGAAGTCGGCTGACCTTGTGGGCGACATCTGTCCGCAACGGATAGCTATCGAGGACGGAGCGCAGCTGAAAGGAAGCGTCCTAGTCAAGACGGGCATTCCCAGTCCCGAAGCCAAGAAAGGGGAGAAAACTGCTCGCCAATAGCTCAGATTTCCGCAGGCGGTAGTCGACCTCTCACTTGGCGGAACGCTTGAAGAATTGGCTTCTCTGTTCCAACCGCGAAGCCTATTCTGTAGCAATCCGCCGCTGACCGCAGTCGCTGAACAACGGAATTGCGCAAAGCCAGCTTGTTGTCAATAGCGCAAGCTCTGCGCCACCGCTATCCTGGAGGCTATTCCTGCCGCTTGCCTTGCCAGTTCCTAATATCCTCGAACCCGACGCTGCTCAAGCGGCCCCGCTGTCTCGGCGGCGTTCCAGTCTGGGCCGGGCTTCTTCCACATGCAAGGTCTTTCCTCCAAAAGCTGCGCCATTCAGGCTTGAGATCGCTCGACTTGCGTCGTTGGTGTTCCTCATCTCGACAAATGCAAACCGCGTCAGACCGGTGTCGCGATCCTCGACGACATTCATGTGTGTAACCTCCCCGTAAACTTCAAATAGTTTACGAAGCCCAACTGGTTTCGCACTTGAAGGAAGATTCCCGACAAAGATGTTCTTCATGTCGGCCGACCTCATTCCTGTTGTCGCGGGCTACGATTGAAGCCAAGGGCACCAGAGAGGAGGAGTCTTTAGGCGCTCTTCTTAGCGGTGGCCTCATGGAACCATCGCTGCCCTACTTCCTTGCTGCCACAGTGTGGACAGGTGACTGTACCTTCCTCATATTCCGTAGGCGTGAGGCGTTTCGAGAAAGGCCTACTGCAAGAATGGCAGAAGAACTCATATTGGGGCATGGTTGACCTCCCGCATACGGCAATTCTAGACCCTGCCAGGAAGTGTTCACAATGAGCGCTTCTGACGATAGGCTTCCTCACGTGCCGCGAAAGCAGAGCCTCGGCGTTAGGATTCCATTCGAGAATGTCGCGTGTGGTTATCCGGGCGAACGACACGTGCCACGCGCGAAGCTGCGCTCGGTCTTAGGTGTACTGCGCGTCGTTGCATGGGTTGCTGCTTAGCTCGTCGACAAACTGCAGTGACGTAGCTTGCGCCAAGCGTTTGCCTGCCCGTGTGCGTTAGATGAGGAAAGTTCCTTCCGTACCTGAAGTTCTTAGCAGCTGATCCCACAACGGCAGGAAAATGTTGAAGCGCGCATCCGGCCGTTCGTGGTGTGCCAGATGATGACTCCTTGTGGCATGGAAACCTGGTGGCAACCATTCTCCCAAATGAATGCGCCAATGAAACTCCTCAGTCACAATAAAGTAGGTGGTAAAGGCAACAAGTACTCCCGGAGCAACTCGGGACCTGAGGAGCAAGTCCGCGATGACCACAGGTATACAGTTGATCGCAAATAGCAAGGCGACCCAGATTGGTGATCCTCCCAAATTGACATGGTCTGCCTCGGTTGGAGTGCCGACCGTCGCATGGTGTCGCAGATGCCTCTGAGCAAGGAATGTGCCAGGCAAGTGGAGGAGGAACCTGTGATACGCGTACTCAAAGAAGTTGGCCCAGAGCAGCCCGGCTACAAAACTCAAGAGCCATTTTCCTGGGCCAGCGGGGAAAAGGATATCGAGCAGCATAGCAGGTACACCCCCGCACAAAATTGCTGTCACAGCGTTGACTCGCTTGAGGCGCCGCCCACGAGCAATTGCGGCTATGCTCACTTCCGAGCTCGTCACCGTCCGCGTGGGACATCTCCCTCCGGTTCTATTATGTACGATGACAGAAACCTAAGCTGTGGTTACCAAAATGGCATTCAACGATCTCGTTCCCAAATACCAGAACGGCAAACTGATCGGTTGGACCTGTTCACGATGTGGGTGGTCATACCAGCGGGACGTCTTCCTCACGGATGTTGATGCCGTGGCCAGAGCCCGCATTGAGTTCTTAGGCCACACCTGCGGTCTTTCTGAGGGAAGAACCGCGGCCAACAGGTGGTCCTATTTCTTGCTGAGCAAAGTGTGCGGATTCGAGTCTGCGGGAGTGTTTGTGATCGATCCACAAACCATGACTGAGTGCGGGACAGAAGATGAGGCGGAAAACGCATTTCGCAGCTTCAGTTTGGTCAATTTCGCTGAGGAATGCGGGAGCAAGCTGGGACCGGGAGAGAGGCTCGTCACGGTAAGCAAAGTGCTATCGCAATGCGATTCGCTTGGCAATACGACCGAAATCATGCGCGCTGACTTGAAACTCTAACCCTGTACGGCTCTATCATCACGAGAAATTTTCACACCTTCCCTTCTTCAGCATCATTGCGTGCGAACCACAAATTCAGAAATGTCAGCATCTCATGGAATCGGCCAATCGGATGCTGGAGTACGCCACCTCGCTCAAGCCAAGGACGGGCAACAAGGTAAGAGAAAGGAAAACGGGCGACGGCATGATGGCAGACCAATCACACGGCGGTTGCACAGTTCCTGACCAGTTGACCTTGAAAGAGACTGGGCGTACGTTGATAGCTATTCCACACCCTTAACGTAACTGTCGCGTTCGCTGCGCGACGTTCCTTTCACTTGCTGCCAAGAGAAAGGAGTGCTTCCCACGTATACGAGAGTCGTAGAACTAACAACCAAACCTGGAAAGGCACGCGAACTCTGTGCTGCCATCGACGACAAGGTCCTGCCTATTCTGAAGAAGCAGGCCGGTTTCGTGGATGAGACCGTTCTGGCCTCGGACACCGAATCGAATCGTGTTTTGGCGCTCAGCTTCTGGAATGCCAAAGAGGATGCCGACCGCTACCACCGGGAGCAATATCCTAAAATCAACGAGATGCTCTCTCATCTCCTCGAGACCGCCCCGGTTATTCGAACGTTTGACGTTCATACTTCGACGACCCACAGGGTCGCCGCAGGCAAGGCTGCCTAGCGGCAGTCTGGCCATTCTAGAGGTGAGCCACTGGCTCACCTCTTCGTTGTTCTGTAAGTGAATCACTGATATTGTGGGGTAGGCATCAATTCCGCTTTACGTGGACGGTGAAGCCAGCACCACTTTGTGGCCTCGTTGCCAACGGATGAGCAGCACGCGGTGTCCTGTTTGTATTCCGCTCCGGGAATCGATGCGAAATCGCCCGTAAAACGTATTGAAGTCCAAGTCAGACGCTGTGTTTCGCAGCTTCTCGTCATCCAGGGAAGCAGCCCCCCGAATACATTCGGCTAAAACCAACCCGGTAGCAAAGCTTCCGGCGGCCATGTAGTCGGGTGACTGTCCGAACTGCCGTCGAAAACTATCCATGAACCAATCTGAAGTTGGCCCTCTGATATTTGTGAAGTTCACATTAGGCTCCCACTGGCTTGGCCCCAGGACGCCGTCCGCCATCTGCCCAAGTTCAGAGGAAAAAGCATGAATACCCGCAGCAACCCCCGCCACCTCGCGTACGTTACTGGGCCACCGAGCGCGCCTGCGCATGAATCGTAGCTCGTCTTGAAAACTCCCAGCTAGCACGACGACCTCTGGGTCGATTCCGCACAAGACACCGAGGATGGTTTCGTGATCGTCCCACGCAACGTTGATCGGCACGAGATGCACCGAGTGGTGGTCCACGCCAAGGGCGGATTCCAGAATCCCACGGGCGACTCGCCATCCGAAAGTTCCTTTGCCCGAATACAAAACGCAGATTCGCGTGAGCGTCGAATGCTCATCCGCCAGCCAACGCGGCAGCACTCGCAAATATTCACTGGCGGGGCTTGCGATGCCCACCACGTACCGGCAACCACGGCCGAAGATCTCATCAGAAGAGCCGCCTTGGTTCCAGAGAACCTTCTTGTGTTCCTCCGCAACCTCCACGACCGCCATTACCAAGTTGCTGGAGTACGGCCCTAAAAGAATGTCAATCTCGTCCTCTCGCAGAAGCCTGATTACGTTCTGGCGCGCACAATTGACCTGGCTGCGATCGTCGTACCAAATCAGGCGGACAGACCTTCTCTCCTCATTCCGGACGGCAACGCCACCCTGAGCGTTGACGTAGGACTGCCAGAGGAGAAGGCCCTGCAACGCCTGTCGTCCCAGGAAGTGGAACCTGCCCGATAGTGAAACGGATATCCCGACAGTAATGTCCACCTGCTCATGCCTCACACGCATGTGGCTCAGGAGCGAGGAAAAAGGGCCCCTCTTCTTGAGTTGCCACGCAGGCACGTGGCTACATTGCGACCGCGCGTTCCGCGAGCGACTGAAGCACGCAGGCGGGCCGTTATCGCTCGGGCCTAACAAGTCACGCGGGGTACTCTCCTGTGATGTAGCGCTCCAGTTGCTGAAGGGCCACCTCCTGCTGAGAGATGATCCACTTCACGAGGTCGCCAATCGACACAATCCCGATAGCGTGCTCGCTTTCCACGACTGGAAGGTGCCGTATGCGGCGACTTGTCATGATGGCCATGCACTCGTCCACGCTGTGTTGCCGGGTGACGTAGAACACCGGGCTCGTCATGATCTCCTTCACCTCGGTCTCCTTTGAGGATTTCCCCTTGAGAATAACTTTGCGGGCGTAATCGCGCTCTGAGATTATGCCGACAAGCCCGCCTTCGGAAATCACCAGCAGCGCCCCTACTCCCTTGTCTGCCATCTTCTCAATTGCTTCGTAGACCGACTGATTAGGAGAGACCGACCAGATGTCGTGGCCCTTCTGCTTCAATAGCAAGTCAACCGTGTCACTCAGTTTCATCGAGGGGCTCCTCCTCAACAGAGGTCTGCATGCAGTCTGGCGTCTGGATTATTTCGCGGTTTGGTGTTTGGCAAACTCTTCTGGCGTAAATTTTCCGCCTTGCACGTAGCTTGCGTTTAGTTCCGTGTACTGCTTCCACTTCTCGGGCAGATCATCCAGCGCAAAAATCGCAGACACTGGGCAGACGGGCACGCAAGCGCCGCAGTCGATGCACTCCACAGGATCAATGTAAAGCTGTGAGGCTTCATCAAAGCCGGGACGGCCATCGTCGTAGGTTGTATTCTTCTTCGGGTGGATGCAGTCTACCGGGCAGGCATCGACGCAGGCGGTGTCCTTTACCCCGATGCAGGGTTCAGCAATCACATAAGCCATAGGCCACCTCCTTGCTTTCAACGTATTCCTTCCCGAGCGGAGATTCAACCATAGCGCGCTAAACTGCTGGTAGTATGACGGTGAGGATTGAAAAACTTTCGGCCATCACTCTGAAAGTAGCTGACATGGACGTTTCGGTGCGATTCTATAGAGATGTATTCGCTAATAGCGGAACTCGAAGTACCCTTTGATCCCATGCTAATCGACTGGGGCGTGACGAACACCAAGTCCGGAAAACTCCGGGGACAGGTTATTCCGTATGCAAACCCGAGGGCATATACGGATCGCCTCAATTCCTTGTTCACTCCCGCCGGCCGGACCTGGAAGTATATTGTTCATACCAACTTCCAGCGGAGCACAGACCAGAAGACGGCAGCAAAGATTCGTGACGTTTGAGCTGACGATCTTCGGTTTGGGTTCGCATTCGGCCACAGGCGAGGAGCGGACCGATTACGACAACGCCGGCACTAGCACCGAAGCCCAGGCATTCAAGCGGGCATGCGCCTGCTTCGGATTGGGGCGCTATCTTTATTATTATTATTTCGATGGCGTGTAGGTTGACCTGGATGAGCGAAAGCGACCCAAAACTGCATTGAAGCTGTTCGGTTGGGCCACACCCTAAGGATGGCGCCGGGATCTGCGCCCAGCACGGCGCTGCCCGGCGCTACTAATGACCTTGGGCATGGGTGGTACATATCATCGGTGCTGTTGACGTCACTGGGTTTTTATATGTGGCCCCAATTTTTCGCCGCCAGTTTTACGACGCGAAACGGCAACATCTTGCGGCGTAATGCAGTCGTCATGTCGCTTTACAGCATAACCATGCCGCTGATGTTCTTCGTTGGCCTTAGCGCGGTTCTGGTTTTACCTGGACTCCGCGACAGCAATCTGGCTCTACTGACGATGGTGCGAAAAACTTTCCGCCGTGGTTCCTGGGCGTGATTGGCGGGGCGGGAGCTCTTACCGCGATGGTCCCGGCGGCAATCCAACTGCTGACCGGAGCAACGTTGTTTGCCAAGAACCTTTGTCGCCCAATCCTGGCACCTGGCATGACTGATCGGCAAGTCCGCCAACTCGCCAAGGTCATGGTGCTGGTACTCACCATTGGAGCCCTCTTTCTTGCCACCCACAGCTCAGCAACTCTGGTATCACTGCTTTTGCTGGGGTACGCGGGGGTTGCGCAGCTTTTCCCCGGAGTTGTACTCGGCCTCTTTTCCAAACGAGTGACTACGTCCGGGGTGCTGGCCGGGCTGGCCACCGGCATTACTATTGTCACGTTCCTGATGTTGACCGGGCGCGATCCGTACAGAGGTTTGAATGAAGGCTTCATCGCGCTGTGTTTCAATTTTGCAGTGACTGGAGTGGTTAGCCTGCTTACGCCAGGACGCGTCGCCGGATCTGACGAAACACTTACAGCCCTCGCTCCCTCGCCTCCAGAGAATGGGGTGAGACTTGCATAAGCCCCATCTGTCCCGTCCGCTCAGAAACGCTCAGAAGACAGGACCCTAATTGTCCGTCGGCAGCATCAGTTGACCCAGGCGTTCAAATCGGCTGATTTCTACTGCCCTTACACCATTAAAGGAACCAACCTAGTGAACGCTTCTCAATCGAACTGGAACATGTCGAATAGGTCCCCAATCGCAGGGCTGTTGAGAGGAACGTATGGATTGTCGGATGTGGAGATGGGGTTTGGAAAATTGTCCCGGCTCCGCGTTGCCAACGGCTGCAGTTGCCAGTTGCGCTCGATGAGCTTCAGGATGGAGACATGGTCGGTGTAGGTGTGGTTGATATGGCCACCACGCGTGAAGGGCGTGACATTGATGAGGGGAATGCGAGGCCCGTCACCGAAGAAGTCAAGCGGCTGAATATAGCCGAAGATCACCACGCCGCTGGCTTCGCAATCGGCGGCCACCGCGAATTTCACGACCCAAGCGCTCGGATCGTGTCCTGCGAACACGGAGTGCAGCGACTACACGCTGGCAGTTCCGGCAGCCACTCGGGGGGTTGGCGCATTTACACTCGGGGCTCAGAAGCCATTTCCCAGCGCCGAGGCATAGACTCAATGCAGTAGAGTGTATGAGCGCGGATTCGTGACCCGTGAGACGAGGGACAGCGGATTCTCTATGGTGCGTCCAGCCTCTCAGGAGTAGGCTTCGGACTATTGATTCAATACGCTTATTCAGGAGCATCGTCGCCACCTTGGCGGCGAGTAATTAGTCTATGGGAGAACCAGGCCGGAGGCTGCCGATGATACCCATTCCCGCTGTCGCTGCAATTATTGTCGTTCTGTACATCCTTGGCTCGGTCAAGATCCTGCGGGAGTATGAGCGTGGCGTGATCTTCCGCCTGGGGCGGCTACTGCCGATTGCCAAGGGACCAGGAATCATCCTGGTGTTTGTGCCGGTCGACCGCATGGTGCGGATTTCGCTGCGCCAGGAAGCACTCGAGGTACCGCCGCAGGACATCATCACCCGCGACAACGTCACGCTGAAGGTAAACGCGGTTATCTTTCTGCGCGTCACTGATCCGAACCATGCCGTGGTCGAGGTCTCCAACTATCTCCACCAGACTTCGCAGTTCGCGCAGACTACGCTGCGCTCAGTCCTGGGCGAGGTGGAGTTGGACGAATTGCTGGCCCGGCGGGAAAAGATCAACATGCGCCTGCAGGCCATTCTCGATACGCACACGGCCCCGTGGGGTGTGAAAGTGGCGAATGTAGAGGTTAAGCAGGTGGACATGCCTGAGTCCATGTTGCGCGCGATGGCCAAGCAAGCAGAAGCGGAACGCGGAAAGCGTTCCAAGATCATCCATGCTGAGGGCGAATTTTCTGCCGCTCAACGGTTGGTAGATGCCGCCAAGCTCTTGGCCACGGAACCGGTCAGCCTGCAGCTTCGTTACTTGCAGACCCTGACTGAAATCGGAGTGGAAAAGAACACCACCGTCGTTTTCCCCATACCGGTGGATATTTTGTCGCGCATCACCAAACCCTTGGAGAAGTCTGAGGCCAGTGCCCCGGTTCCCGCCAAGCTATAGCTGGCGGGCTCCAGGTCTCTCGGTTGTAACGATAGGTTTCGGATGCGTGCGCCTGTGCATCATCCGACGTGCTTACGAAATGGGGCAGCGCCGGGGCTGACACTCCAGTTCCTCCCCCGAAGACTGGATTGGCCCCGCCCCACGCGGCCCCGTCTGTTTACGAGGCGAACTTAGGGATATGCGCCGCGCATCGGATTAGCGGAGGAGACAACAAACAAAGGTGGGAAGAAAGTTGGCAAGCGGTATGGCGTGCAGAACTGATTGTTGGTGATCACATTCTGACGACTGTCTTGCGATTTCAGAAAACCTCGAAATGGTAACCTTCAAAATCGCGGGTGCTCGTGAAAACCGGGCTTTTGCGACAATCGGTGCTGTACCACTATGAAAGGCGGTATCCGGAAGGTCTACCTGCGGCAAAATGAGGACGAGGGTAATGCAGAGTAGAACGCTAAGTACCGTCTGGCATACGTCGCACATGATGCCCATGTGAATCGGCATGGTTGAGGATTATGGCATGTTCATCCGCGGAAGCGTATGCTCGGTGGGTTAAGCAAAGCCACTGGTTTCGATCCGCCGCCAAAGTCCTGAGGCCATCATGGTGAAACCATTCGTCCTTCCAGTTACGCACCGCAAACGGGGAAATCCGAACTGGGGACAGCCGCTGCCGCACATCCGTTATGCCCCTACTGAGTTCGAAGTGGAAGTTCGAAAATTGGGACTGACCCAGCAAACTTGCGTCGGTTCGGCTCCGTTACGAATTTGGTGCGAGCGCAACAGGAATCGGTGTTATATACCAGAATGGCTGCTCGAAGCGTGGGGAATACCAGTGGATTCAAGCTTCAGCGGCAGCGTTGGTTAAAGAATCGCCGACCTAGTTTTCGGAATTGTTCTAGAACATTCGGCAAGGCAACAATCTTCTCAGAGTCAGGCCAGGGCGTACTCCCCGCCAGCAGCATCAATTTCCTCCTGAGTCTTCGGCCTCAGTACCATTTCTTGGATGCTCTGCTGGTACTCATGAAGCAATGGATTGCACGTCATTCGCTTCAGCGTGGGTAGGTGATCCGTCGATTCAGTGGGGTTGCGCTCACTCTGCTGTAACTCGATCGGATTTTCGGCGCGCTCGAGCTTGATCCATATGTCCATCTAACGCGCGGTTGAGCTGCTTTACTAAATAGTGTTTATTTCCGGCACTTGAAGAACTGCAAAGTGGCCCCAACCGCGCCTAGAACCTCTCAACCGCGGTGTTACCTACCGATTATTTGTTCCCACTCTCAGCCGACCTGCTATATTGGCGGCCTGCTTGCGTCGCATCCACATCGGAATCAGCGGCAGCATTTTCATCACAAACCAATACGCTCGGCCCGGGAAAACTCGAGGCTCAACGCGTTCGAATCCGGCCAGCGCTTCTCGCGCGCATTGTGCGGCAGTGATCCGGAAAAATGCGGGGGGCGTGCCTATCATGCCTCCCGCAGAACCGGCTACTTGATCGAATTCGCTCTCCACCGGACCTGGGCACACTTGTGTCACGGTTACGCCCGTTCCCGAAAGGTCGGCACGTAGCGCTTCACTGAATCCGGCCACAAAATGCTTGCTCGCTACATACGTGGCCGCGTTGGGCAGAACGGTGAGCCCCGCGCCCGATCCGATGTTGAGCACTCCGCCGCGACGGCGTTTAACCATACCGGGCACGAGGGCCGAGGTAAGTTGGGCCACGGCCGATATGTCGGTCCGCAACAGCTGTCGAGTCTGCGTCCAATCTGAGCGATCGAACAACACCGAATCGCCCAATCCCGCATTGTTTACTAGCACATCCACCGCGCCGGCTTGCTCTGATACTTTCGTAAGCAGCCCCTCGATTTCATGCTCGTCCGACAGGTCCGCCGCCAACACGACAACCTGCAATCCCGGATAACGTCCCAGCAGCTCGTCTCGCAACTTCTCAAGCCGGTCCAGTCGCCGAGCTACCAACACAAGCGTTTCCGAACGTGCCCCGAACTCCAGCGCGAGTGCGTGCCCGATTCCTGCAGAGGCCCCGGTTATTAGGATCGTGCCGTGATTCCGCTCGCGTATGGCCATCTTCTTTATCCTCCCGCCCGACTCAGGGCAATTCCTAGGGGGGACGATACTTTCCCCAGTACAAAGATACCAATCCACAGTCGTGCGATTGCAAAAGACAGTTGTAAGCTCGAGGCAACTGGTCTCACGGGCAAACCTTCCGTTGCGCCTTGAGGGAAGAGTAGCCGACGGAGGGCTCGTCGGATGAACGAAAACTCTGTTCAGCCGGCCGCTCGGTCTCTAATCGCGTTGTGACAAATGGAAAGCGTGGCGCCACCCACTGAGCGACATGACGATTCATGGCGCTCACCCATTCCCCGACAGACATCGAAAGGATGCTGTGCGAGATCGATTCTCTGGGCCGGGCGTACAGGAGATGGGCACTTGAAGAGAACCGGCCCTACTCACCTCGTGAGTTCGATTGGGAGCGCGGCGGCAACCTCGACGAAGCTCGCAGATTGTAACGCAGGATAGATTTCTAAGTAAACAATCAGCGTTACCGGCGTCAGCTCTGGGTTGCTCTGTGGTTACCCATTTCATGAAGGATGTCGAGCAACATGAAAGTTGGCATTCAGTGTCCGGATTGCCGACTATCCGCTCGAGATTGAATGGCCCAGTTAGGTCGTGGAGCGACTCAACAATAATTGTGGAAGTTGGCTGCGAATCGGCGTAAATTGCTGGCCGTAATTCTTAACTACAGGTAATTACACGGGGGGGTGCTGATGCGGCCACGCAGCCTCACATTTCTCGTTCTTTCCGTTGTCCTCTCTTCCGCGACTCTATGGGCTCGAGCGGCGAGCGCGCAGGCTTCCGAGCGCGTGACGGCCGACACGCCAAAAGCCACCGTTCTCGGCAACACCTTCATCGCCCCGATAGGGTGGTCGATCCGCGTCAAGGGTCCGGCCACGATTCTTGAAGCGCCGGAAGGCGATTCCTGGATCGCGCTCGTCGATGTTCAGGCCAGCACAGCGGACGAAGCCCTGGTTACTGCCTGGAAGGCCTACAGATCCGATGCCAAGTGGCCGATCAAGGTCAGTCACGACCTGCCCGACCGCGACGGCTGGAGCCGTCGCCACTCCCACGAGTATTTAACCTCGCCCAATGAGAAGCGCACCGTCTATGCGCTCGTCGAGTACTCCGGATCCAACTGGACTGTCGTCATCGAAGACATGACCGATGCGGTCACGGAAAAGCGCGGCGGCCAGGAAGCACTCGTCCTCGGACGCCTGCTCCCCAAGGGGTACAACCGCGAATCGTTCGCCGGCAAGAAAGCCAACACGCTCGACCAGGCGCGCATTGCCGAACTCAGCCGCTTCATCGAGCAGGGTAAAAAAGAAACCGGCGTTCCCGGAGTATCGCTCGGCCTGATCCAGGACGGTAAAGTTATCTTTGCAGACGGATTTGGCGCAAAAGAACTGGGCAAAAGCGGGAAGCCAGATGGCGATACTTTATTCATGATTGCCTCGAACACCAAGGCCCTGACCACTCTTTTGCTCGCCAAGCTGGTCGAAGAACACCG
>Ga0126370_10000403_pt1 | contig 17652 bp, 12 predicted proteins | sample PanSoiMetaPlot_3_FD_92586 | JGI IMG/M metagenome (GOLD analysis project Ga0126370, IMG submission 92586) | Tropical forest soil microbial communities from Panama - MetaG Plot_3 | ecosystem: Environmental > Terrestrial > Soil > Tropical forest > Bulk soil | place: Panama | collected 2016-02-17 | reverse complement strand
TCTGCCAGGAGCCATTGAAACACCTGGTCCAGGATGATTGCCTGATCCACAAAGGTAAACATTCTGAAGGCTAGGAATTTTATAATTGCTTAAAGCGGAGGTTGGACGCATCCATCCAGACTGGTATGGCAAAACTGCCCCGCATGATAGCGTACCTCTAACGCATGTAGAGGGCTTTGTTTCATAATCTACCGGAGAGTATGATACTTTCTTTGCGATTGAGTCCTTTAAATTCGGAATGTATTCGTTTGTAATCGATTCAATAATTTGATCACTATAGTGATCTTTGATAGAGGACCAATCTAAAATCCTATTGGTCTCATTATTATTTGTGTTATAAACTTTTATGTCATAGGGCATAGAAAGTATAAGAAACTTTACAAGATGTCTATTGCTATTAGATGTAGAGGGTACTCTACTTGGATCCATTATCGAGTCATTGCTCATTATTGAAAGAGGACTATCCGGTATAATTCCACTCCTGCATTCATAGAAAATTTTTGAAAAATACTCCAACGTGGGAGGAGAAATATGAATTTGAGATGATTCGCCGACCAATGGATTTGAATTATATTTCAACCTTTCCTTTAAAGCTAAATATATACCAAATATAGAATCGCCCCATTCGTATTTTTTCATGCTATCTATAACACACGAATCAACATGTTCCTCTCCTATAAGTTTAAGAATCAATGTAGAAGGATCAGTGCTTGAAACAACTACCTTTCTTACCAGTATATTCTTTCCATTATCCAAACTAACTCCTATTGCTCTGTTATTCTCAATTAAAATCTTGGTAACACGTGAATTTGTCAATATGGATCCCCCATGCGATTCGATGTATTTTGCAAGAGCATTGGGAAGACTAACAAATCCCCCTTTTACTACATTGTTACCCTTATCCTGTATAATACTTGCAAATAGATGGCAGAGCTCACCCCCACCTGCATCATCGGGAGACAGGCCTACAAAGGCAGCAAAGGTTCCAAACACTACTTTAGCTTCGTCAGACTCAAAATTCTCTTCGCACCATGAGCGCATAGATTGAAACTGTCTACGAAACTCTTTTGTCGGATCTTTTCCTAGTGCCTGTGGCCCAAATTTTTCTAGTTGCTTTGTTAGAGCTATTGGAGGTGAGTTTATTGAACAAGTTATCTTATCCCTCTCGGATAAATATTCCGTAAACAATCTTTGCCATGTCAGAGCATCCCTTGTTGAAAAGTTCTGAATACTTTTCATCGTCTTGTCTAAGGATCGGTACATAGAAATAGATCGGCCATGAGGAAAAATATGCGAGAATGAAACATCAGGATATATTAACTCAAATCCATACTTGGCAAGGTTTAATTCATCTGGAACGGGAGATAGGTTTGCAAGTTGGTAACCAAATGCATGCACATCAGATTTGAATCCAGGTAGGGTTATTTCTTCAGTTATAGTCATGCCTCCAATCAAATGGTATTCTTCAAGAACCAATACCTTAAGACCAGATTTTGCAAGATAGCAACCACATGTCAGGCCATTATGTCCAGCACCTATGACGATGACATCATATCCTAAGATGGATGGAGAACTGTGACTTTTAGACAATTTAATATCAGAAGTAAACATGATTGATAAACCTCGCCTAATTTTATTCCGAATGATATTAGTTTAACTTAAAGTGGCGATCTCATACATCTAAACTCTCTACCACAGAATTACCATAGCTCTAAAAGCATTAAATTAGGAAATCCTTTCATATGGCCATCCTTGTGAGAAAATATTGAAACCCTAGGTAAATCTTATGCTGAATTCTTGTAATACCTACTAGATTGTCTGCAAATTGGTTTTTTCGCAAGCATAATAACGATCTTATGGATTGTGTTATTGAGAGATACCATGATATAGTTAGAATTGGGCATATGATGGTACGTAAAATTGTTCGGGTAATGGCTATAATTAGGGCGCAATTTGGAAAAATGCTTTTAAATTGCAATCAATAAGCTAGTTGTATGAATCTTCGTTACATTGCCTCCCAGTTATGCACGTGCACTTGGATTGAAATAATGACTGGAATTGGTATTTGCATTTATCTTCTATATCTTCATAGCTATTCTCTTACCCTTATTACTGTGGCAATATTCACACCATTAGTAGTATTCCATTTTGTAATGACAAAACTGTCGAAATCAGATGACTTCTATTGCAACGATAAGTGTAGTAGAAATTATAAACACATAAAATGGTCAACTTAGCTTGGCGCCAGATGATAGGATTAATATCGGTAATGGCTGCGTTCCTATAGGCAATGATAGAAGCATTTGTTTTTGACGAACACTACTAATAATCTTCACTAAATTAATAGTCAGACAAATTGCACTTTTCCTTATTAAGAATCCAACCAAAAATCCAGATGAAAGCTTTCAATCTGAGAAAATTAAAATCTTTAATATGTGACTAAACATGATTATATAAATCATCTACTCTGTTTGATATATTTCCTTACTCATAATTTCTAGATATTAAATAAATAACATAATTGCCTCAATCAATATGGCATATTGATCTTCTAATATTATTCATATCATAAAGGTTACTTGTTGCAACATTAATCATTGATAGTTTTACATTAAGGTAATTCTCAAGAGTACTGACAATCCAGCTAATTCTGCTATATGTATACCTAGAAAATATGGAAGCAAACCTATAGCATACAATGGGCTCATCGCAAAATACGCGTATACTGTAATAATATTTTGTAAGATCAATAACCCGACAAAAAACATAAGTCCTATAGTAAATTGAGCCTTGGTATTCTTGTAGATTTTAGCGTAGACTGAAAGCAAGGCCAGTAGAATTCCTAAATTTGCAAATCCTACAATTGCATTTACAGTCATCAATGTTTCCATTTATTATGATTGATATCGGTTAGAATTGTCTTATTTACTTTTTTCCAAATTCAATATTGGACATGAGGTAATTTGGAGTCCTATTTTTTCTTTATTTTTGAAATAATGTCATTGAAAGCTTCTGCGTTGGATTCAAGGTAGTTAGAAATAAAGTATAGTACCCCGTATTTTTCTCCCTGTCTTGTAATAAGATTATTCTTTTCGAGAACTGTGATATGATGTCGTATTGCTTTATAATCTAGACCCATGGTCTCGGCAAGTTGGTTAATGTTATATGGACGTTCCATCAATAATTCGATTATCTTAATCCTATTGCTCCCCCCCTTCGACCCAGCAAAAATGTACCACAACAAACGCTTGGCAGTGGGATCGGGCATAGTAATTATCACGTTCTGATTATTTTGGATACAATTTAAACTTGAAGAGCATTTATTGGACAATTCTTGGATTCAAACTATAGATTATATTTTGCTAGACCATTCTAATGAATTGGAATTTTATGTAAGAGAATTTTCAATTAGGTCAACTTCTAACTTATGATGGGAATCATAGTCCATATCATTCATCACTTTACTCATTTGACACTGTCACATTTCTCACTGATTGTGCGACGACTTCTGTATTGATGATTAAATGAAACCAGCTAATGCTCAACAATCATATCTGCCGCTAAAGTTTCCTTTAATTTAGTAACAGTTCAATTATGTTTTAAGATAGTTGCTCGGTCTGAAATAATTCAAGCAATATATTAGTGCATGTTCAAATTCGACAAAATATACGTCTATTCACTGATTAATAGACATATTAACAGCTCAAGAGTGAAATTCCTTAACCATTTTTCGATTAAGTTATGCAACTTAATTTCCTGTTGTCATAGAAAAACAGACATAATTTGATTCGCCAATTTCATAAATTGACGATAATTGTTGATTGATTTTAAGCTTAGTTGACTACTAAATATGAAAGAATTTGAAATCAATTAGGTCAATCAGTTCTTATAAATCGTATTAGAAGTTCATATGGATTAAAATTTTAATATACCTATACGAAGTGAGAATAATAAACGTTAGTTAGACCTTCATATTCACCATTGATCTTGTTGCAATCACAAATACTGCAACAGCAAGAACACCTAAGATTAAAACCTGAACATTAGTAAATGTTGTTATCTGGGAGAATATGCCAGCTCTGCTAATATCTACAATATATGTCAATGGATTTAGATAAAATGCAATAGCTAAAGGGGTTGGCAATCCTTGTGCAGGATAAAATGCAGAACTTACAAAAGTAAAAAACAGAAAAAGACCATTGCTTATTACACTATGTGCTTCACTACTCTTAATTTTAGTTGACAATATAATGGTAAAGGAACCAAAAAATACTGAACCCATAGCCAAGGCATATGTGATGTATGGTACACTCCAGAGTGTTATGTTTACATTCCTGTACATTGTTGGAAAACCTATTATCATAATAAGGGCAGCGCTGATTAAGCCGACGAGAATTATGGTTATAAGGTTACCAACAATATATTGTACTTTGCTGAATTGCATGACCAGAAGTTGCTGTAGCATCCCGTTTCTCTTATCATTCCAAACAATACCGCCAGCAACCGCTGAGCTACCATTCATCGCATTAAACCCGATTACACCTGAGGTCAAAAATGAAGTATAGGTAACAGTTATGGAGCCCACACTAATGCCCCGATCTCCGATTAACGTGGAATAAGCATAGCCCACTATAAAGATATACACTACGGGAAAAGCTACCATCCAAATTAAGAACGTCCTATCGACTGCAGCTACGAAATTTCTATACACTAACAATAGCGTATTATTTATCAACGACATCAACTATAGATTCACTTTGTTATCCTTAGAATTATCATTCTTATTGATTACTGCCAAGAAAACCTCTTCCAGAGATGGTGGATTTATGGAGATATTTTCTAATTGCAGGCCATTCTTGTAAACAAGTTGCAAAACTTCAGAAATGATCTGTTCTACATTATTAGCTGTAATCGTAACTGTATGTACCCCAATGAATCCAACAAGTGAAGTAACTTCATTTGCATCTTTGTCACTACGTCTCATATTGACGATTTTCCGAAGATGATTAATAAAGAGTTCATCTGGTACGTCATTAAATGTAAGTTCTATTGTTTTGTTTCCCTTTCCATACTTCTGCTTTAGTCCAGAAGGAGTATCAAAAGCAATTATCTTTCCTTTGTCTATAATGGCGATCTGATCGCATAGGTATTCTGCTTCTTCCATAATATGAGTTGTAAAGAACACCGTTAAACCGGATTTAACCTGAGATTTGATATGATCTAAAAGTAATCTTCTTGCCGATGGGTCTAGACCGACAGTTGGTTCATCAAGGAAAAGCAGATCTAATTCATGGACGAACTCACGTGCAACCTGGACTCTCCTTCTTTGGCCTATCGAGAGTTCATCGTTTTTGACAGATTTAATAGATTCTAGATCAAATGTATTTAGAATTTCATTTATTTTATTTTTCCTAATCTGCTTATCTTTAATTCCCCATAATACACCATATAAGTCGAGTGCTTTTTCTACTGTGAGGTTAGTTTCAAAACTAGGATTTTGAGAGACTACTCCTATTCTTTTTTTAATTTCTGATTGACTTTTTAAAAGTTGTCTTCCGAAAATGTGTACACTTCCAGACGTTGGATTGAGTAGAGTGGTAAGTATTTTTACTGTTGTGGTCTTTCCAGCGCCGTTTGGACCAAGAAATCCAAAAACCGTTCCGTACTTTACGTTAAAAGTGATATCATCCACTGCATAAGGACTATTCTTTCCGTACTTCTTTGTAAGATTAGATACTGAAATGCAATAATCATCTTCGCCATCAATATTAGACATATCAGTCATACTGCGTATTTATCATATTTCAATTCAGATCGATAAATAATAGATGTAATCATCGCCGACCAGAAATGTGTAATCGTCAAAGTCACAACTGAACTTAATCATATGATTCCGAAGACCAAGAACTAAGGGTATGTCGTTTCGCTTAGATATAGAAAATGGTTCCTTCGAAAACCATGCGTCTTTATATGCTGCACTCTATTGTCAACATCCCACATTCTTCTTTCAAATGCAGTCTATCCGAGTTTTGTATGAACGAATTCAAGGCAGTTGGAATTGAACTCTTATTTTTAAGTGTCATTATAAGAAGGCAAGTCGATTAGAAGTCAAGTAATCCTTAATAAAATCCCTAGCACTAGATTATTAGACAAATAGGAGAAATACGATATAGTAAAAACTCTAATCGAATGATGATATTGACATCTTGTTATTTAGACAAACGGGAAGTCACTTTATCTATTTCTAATTTCTTAATCCTGTAATGACTATTAATAGTTGCATCTAGTGCTCTAATAGAAAATGGCTTTATCAAGAATTCATCTATTTTAAGAGATTCGATCGATGATTTCAAATCATCAATTTCAAATGCAGTCATAAGAAATATCTTAATATCTGATCTTATCGCTTTGATATTTTCAAGAAACTCTATTCCATTCATCGAAGGCATCCTTAAGTCTGAGATAACTATCTCGTATTTACTAGAATTTATTTTAAAATGCTCTAACGCTAAATGTGGATCTGTAAATGCAAATACACTATAATTCTTTTTTTGTAGGCCAGTTTTAATCAGATTTACTAAATCGAAATCATCGTCAAGAACCATAAGAAATTTGTCATCATTTTCTATTAGCGTTATTGCAACAATCTCCTATAATTCGAATTCATCATATTTGAGTTATCATCAAAATAAGAAGAATTTCTCATCATAGTTCGAGTACAGCTGGCGTGAAATATAAGGACCAGGTATTGTCTATTGATTATTAGATTAGTTAAAGGGAGTGTGATTAAAACAATTAAGCCAACTAAATAAGTTGAATAACTTGAATAACTTGAATAAGTTAGATGATTACATTGCACACAACATTTAAAAATAAGGTGACAATATATAATAAAAATGGCTCAAAAAACGAGTGGAGTGACATTCAGATTAGATGATAATCTTCTCTCCAGGTTACGAAGGGAGTCTACGCAAAAACAAGTGAGCTTGAACACTCTTGCCAGTCAAGTATTCCAATCTCATGCGGACTATGAAATTTATGCCTCTAGAGCTGGAATGGTGTCTTTTCCCAAAGCTCTACTGATTAGGATTATGGATAAATTGAGTGATGATGAAGTAGCAAAGCTTTCAGAATACATTGCAGAAAATGAAATAAAGGATTTTGTACTTATAATGAATCAAGAATATACTATAAGAGCCTTCTTGAGGACCATTGAATCATGGCTTAGGGCAACAGGTTTTGTTTACAGACGTGAGTCACTTTTAGAGGATCCCAATATACATGTATTTGTTATCAATCACTCAATGGGCAGGAGATGGTCATTATATTTCGAAAAATTACTAAAATATTGTCTTAATGACTTGGGATATAAATCAACAGCATTTGATGTGACAGATAGTTCGATAGCCTTTAAGGTCAATATCTCAGACTAGACAAAATAACAAATCTGGTAATATTTCGTTATCATCATTCAAATATCTAAATAGAAAGGAATTTTCGATATGCATACTGCATTAGTTTAACTAAATCAGTAAGTTTTGTTATTGGTCTTGTTACTGCATATGCAGTACAATTTATGATTGATTCAGCAAGGAAAATGTTTGGTAAACAAAATCAAATGATAATGCACAAGAATCTCAAGTTGTCTCGCGCAGTACTCCACCTACACCAAGTACTTCACTTCCATAATGTAATGTAAGGAAACTGCTGTATTACGAATCAGTTATATTAGATCTTATTCAGAACAATTTTATCTTTCGATTATTTATGTTCCCTCATTCAATCGGTAACGACATATTAATATGGTCCCCTAAGAAAACCCGATCAGAGAAGTAGTCTATCTGCAATTCAAATTGTAGATATCTATAGACAGTATCAAATTCGTTCGTAAATAGACAAATTTTCACCTGATAGCTAACCCCTAGTTAAATCATTTTGGCGCATTCTATGCTTTCTTATTATTCTTATAATTATATATTTTAGTAATTTTTATTACTATTTTCCTTCTGGGTGGGGATTGTTGATTATAAAGTTCAATACCGTGTGATATAGTCAAATATCGATGTAAGTTTGGATTCCCACATAACTAACATATATATAAGTTAGTTCTACGAAGAGGCAATAATGAATCATAGGATATTATCAATCTGTATGATATCAGTATTACTTATCTCGGCGCCGTCTATGTATATGTCATTCCATGGTGTTTATGCACAAAATAACCCAAATAATACCAAAAGTGATCTCACAGGCAAAACAATGATTCCGAAATTGTTACAATCTTTAAGAAAGGATATTATGGGCCATTATAATAACCCGTCATTTGGAATAGAGAGCGTGGACTTTCCCAGCGGATGGCATGGTCGTGCTATCGAGACAGAATTCGGACTACTTGTAAACATGCATCCTGGGAACGAAAGTCAATATTTACGTAATTTGCTAAATAGAGAGAACCCGGTTATTAATCCCGTTATCTTGGTTCAATCGCTTAATAATTCTGTAATCCATAAGCTAAGCCTTCCAACCTTTTCTATTTCCAAAAACTGCCAACAATTGGCTGCCAATTCCACTTCCGTGTTAAATGGGAAGACATTTCACGTGTATACCATAGAATGTCCTTTCTCCAAACTATTGTCAGGGGCATTTAGAAATAACCAGAGCGGAGCAAGTAATAATATAGGCAATAACAATACTGCCCCTGCTCTGCCTAAAAATTTTAATACCAATGGAGTTGGGCAGACCAAAGTATATGAATACAAAACGCCAGATCGAACTTACAGACTTCTATTAGTAGTTAGCAGTCCTCTATTCTCATCTAATAAATCAACTGCTATGCAAAAACCTGATATAAGCAAGTACGTTCCAGTGATTGATGCCACTGCAAAGACGTTGAAGCTCAAATAGATGGGAGGATATAACATTCTCCTACCCATACGACATATTCAGCTCATTAAAACTAAAATACCAAAACAATCGATATACTCCTATCTGTGACGTAACATAGGATTATTGCTAGCCCTGCATATTTAAGTTACAATTATTATGCCGCTATTGTTATAATAATATCAAATAATGAGTCTAATTTTGCCTTTTCTCATGCCACATTTTTATTGACAATTCGTACGACTTATTGTTTTGGTTCAGGATCTTATTATCTGCGAATTTCTATGAAGGTAGATATTGGCATAAAAGAAAGACATGAGCCAGTTACACGAATCATTTTTCCAGATGCTACTAGTCGTATAAAACATATTCCTCTCCGATTGGCTAATTAAAAAATTTAAAAATTCCTTATTTCTAAGAACTACATGATGCCTACTTAGATTATCAATTTAGTTAAATCGAAGGCATGTTAAGCATTAATGAGAATCTAATACCCAATTAATTTAATTTCCGAGTTTATATCAGGATAGTGGCCTAAAATGCATTATAGTCTTTGATTCCATTGTGGTGATAGATAATGTAAGCAAGCATATCGTAACCTACCGAACTTTTATCTTATTGGCATCATTAAAAAATAGAATTATTTTTTTTCTTATATTAGCAGCTATGTGTTACATCTAATCCAGAGACTTTTATCTAAAATTACTATTGTCCAAAAAGGAATAGTTGTGATAACTGGATCAGTATAAAATGTTGTTTATCTGCTCTAGATCATCGACAATGTAATCTTGGCCCAAGATTATACACGTTACTCTATGGGAGTAGCTTCAATTTTTTAAATGTCACCAATTATGAAATGAATTGTTGCATATAAATTAACAATAAATTAACAACACGTGTTTTGAGTGGTTATTGCTGACTGCGAAGGGTATTTCTACGATTACGAAATATTCCACTCCATCTTTTTGATGCTGGTTTTGCCATCGAAGATGAATGAGGAACAATTGAGATTCTATCCATTGTTGGAATTTTTGAACGCATCTCAGTCTCTATATCGATAGATAGTAATTCGACTTCATTAAGTGATTTGCTTCCGTCAATTTCTATATGCACTTCAGCCTGGGTTACTAATCCAGTTGGACGAAGCAATACTGATCTCACTTTAATAAGTTCAAAGTTGAATTTCTCTTCGATAGTTTTCTTCACTATCTCTGTAACCTTGGGATCTTGCCACGAATCCACGAGAATAAGAGACGAACGCTTGAGGGAAATATATGATACTGAGAAGATATATCCCGCGATTATCATACCTCCGATAGCATCTGCCTGTAAGAATCCAAGTTGCGAAGCAATTAGTACACTAAAGAAACCAATGACTGACGCAGATCCGTCTTTAATTGAGTTTTTGGCATCCGTTTTTAATGAGAGTATATCATATTTGTTAGCAATTGTTCTCATTTGAAACGCTCGATATAGAGAGATTCCTCCTGCAACTGCTAGAACTATCATAGTCAATATTGGCTGTTTGATTTCTCTTGGTTGAATTAAAGCTTCATAAGAATGATATAAGATGAAACCACCAATGATGATCATTCCTATCGCTGCCATCAGTGCAGCAAAGCTTTCAACCTTGTGGTATCCAAAATGAAATCTCTTGTCAGCTGGCCTATGTGCGATTCTCAGACCTAACAATACTATGAAAGATATCACTGCATCAGAGATAGAATCAGTCCCATCGGCTGTTGCAACTGCACTTCCACTAAAATATCCAGTGGCAAGTTCTACTATACCAATACTAATTAGTGTGATAACAGAAATCTTGGCGATCTTCTGACCAGCTAAGATTCCTTCATTTATCAAGGAAGATGTAGAAGTTGTAGATCCTGGGTTGGTCAGTGGTTTAGAATCATCACTTGGTTGTTCTCTGGTTATTTTGATATCATGATCATCCAATACTATGATATACAGTCATCATTTGTGTTTGTCATATTTAAGATTTGAATCTGACACTCATTTATTGTAAATCGATTAAAAACGAGTTTAACTCAATCTGAGACAGAGACTATAGTTCCTTCAAATTCTTGCAAAGATTTTAACTATTTTTAATAAATGATTAAATTGCTGGCAAAGTATTGAATAAGCTATAATATTATCAATAAGTAATTAAAAAAGTTTGTTGTAATATATGAATACTTTCTACCTCATAGTTTAGCAAATACGTTAATATAGTTATTCTCAATAATATAAATGGGTTCGAAAGGCTAACCTTATGGAAGAAGAACGTACCAGCGACCAGTCGAGTGGAGTGGCTAATGGATTAAAAAGTCGCGTTGAGAACAAGTCTAACATTAGATTAAACAAGTGTGAAACATTAGACGAAGGCACTTCTGCTTTTATGCATTGGTTAAATTCAGATGATAAGAAGTCATTAGCACCTACTAGTAATCCAATAGTCTTATTGAAATTTGTGAATGATGTGCATACAATTCTCTATGACACCTATTTGCATGCAGAAATAGACGTCGAGATAAACAAAGGCATTCCGTATTGTAAATATTGCAATGAGGGGGATTGTGCTCATGTGGGATTTGCAATATGTATAGAGCAATTATACGGTCATCGCAGAAGTGGAACTGGGGAAACTGTAGAAGATATTATCCAGATATAATTATTCAAATACTGGTATTTTTTTCTGATGTCAAGATCTAAAGCTAAACCTAAATTTCTTCTTTTCATTCGATGTATCATCTGAATTTATAGATTGTGAAATTTTCAAGATATTTCCAAACTTAATCACGTATGGGGTCATGAAGGCAGTCACTATCGTTACAATACCTAATAGAGGGAAGACTGCGGAAGTGATTGCCCCAACATCTTGACCAGCTTTGGCTACGATTAACGAAATCTCTCCTCTCGCTGAAGCCATCCCTAACCCGGTCCTTAAAGCGGTGATTTCATCATAACCTTTCAATCTAGTTAATATTGCAGTAATTATCAAGAATTTTGATGCAAATGAAGTGAGAATTAGTAACATTGCTGGAACAATGAGCAAAGGTAAGTGAGCTAAGTCAATCAGGGCTCCTATGGAGATAAAAAATATTGCTGCAAACATATCTCTTAATGGTGTTGTAATTACCCTCGCAACATTGGCACTTTTTGATTCAGCAACTAACACTCCTGCTAAAAAAGCACCAGTAGCGACCGACAGACCTAATTGTTTGGCTGCAAATGACAATCCAAATGCCAATCCCAGAATGACGATCAGAATCAGCGCATAGTCCTGGGTACTCCCTATCCTGTCAATAATCCCTGGAATATATCTTGATCCCAAGAAAAGAGTACATCCAATAAATGCAATAACTATTCCTAATGAAATAGAGACTTGTAGAATTGATACATTACCATCATTCGCAGCTACTGACTGAAATATACCCAGAGTCGTAATTGCTATGATATCTTCTACTATCGATATCCCAAGTATTAGAACTGTTGATTTATCCTTTATCAGGCCAATTTCCTCGAGAACTCTGATTGTTATTACAGTACTAGTTACAGACATTGCTAATGCTAAAAACAATGAGTCAAAGAATGAAAAACCAAGTGTTTGGGCAACGAAGAATACGAATACTAATGTCACTATAGTTTCTGGCAATGCTACGATAATGGATGTTCGACCTATAGCTTTGAGCTTCGCGATTGGAAATTCTGTTCCGATAACAAATAATAGCATTATTATCCCTAGCTCCGCAAAAGTGTTTAATGAATTGACGTTCTGTATCAATCGAAATGGCGGCGTATACGGGCCGATTATCATCCCAGCGAGTAAATAACCAATTACCATAGGCTGCTTTAATCTGTGAGTTATCACAAGCATTATCGCAGCTACTATCATTATTGCTGCAAAGTCTTGAATTAGAGTATCTGATGAGGATGGAGCAGTGACATGAAAGAACAGTTGATCAAAAGGTGTTAGCGGCGATGACAATTGTTGAAAAGTAGACAATAAATAGTGATACATACAATTAGCATTTGAGTATTGTACTAATTAAGAATATTCGCAGTAGCGCTTACGTCATATTTAGTTATTTTTGATCATATTAAAAAATTTATACTTGTGATGATCTACATTCTGTTTCTTCTCAAGCTTAAGTATTCGAATTGTAGATCGCACTTTTGAATACTAAAACGCGAACAAGATCGATTACGTACAACTGCTCTTGTTGATATAATATGGTATGAATTTTCGAGTGATATTGATATTGCCTCTTTTCGATATATACTAGCGCAGTATTCGTGTGACGATGTATTCTACTCTATTATTTAGAAAATCCATTCTTAGTTGATATATTACTGATAATCTGCCACTCTTTTACGAGTTAAAAGTAAGAAAAATTGGACGGTTACAGAGATTAGGGACTTGATACTTGACGCTCAGGACAGAACATCTGAAATGATAATTATCCAATCAATATTTTGACAATTCTTTTTGCATGATAATAAATAACTCTATCTCATAACAGAATTTTGTAGACTAAAATATATGTTTTCTTATTGACTGTCAACTGTGTAACATTTTTTCTAAGATTATATACCTTTACTCTATCCGCTTAGAAAAGAGCCCTTGGGGAGAATCAAAGCGCAGTAGATATCTTATCTCGAGAATTTTGCTTATCTTCTGATATCTGTTTTCAAGGTACCACAATTAGTAACCCAATTCATTAATTCTGTATAAATAATAGTTTAGACGATTCCAAATATTGCCTCAATCGATGTGGGTTATTTATCTTAATATATGTAGTATCTGCAAGTCATATTTCATTGTTGACTTGTCCAATATTTTATGACGTTCTATAATAGTTAGAGTCTGCAGCTATACAATCTGAAGCCCAATTGACATTTCCCAAACATAGAGACACGGACATTGCTATTCATCTTATTTTCTTAGCCGCACTTGTATTGTGTTATTTTGATATAATGCTGGCAAATTAAATCATGAGACTTTGTAGGTTCAGTCACGATAGTAGAATGTGCAGTGAAACTAGTAGCTCAATTTTACTAAATCGGAAAAACTGTGTGTAGAAAAGTAGGCATATCCAAGAGCATTGTGTGTTCAATGATATAATCCTATCCTAGTGGATTTCCTGCCAAGTACCAACCCTCTTTTGGCCTTTCATCATAAGTAATGATAATGTGCTCAGGTTTTGTTTTTAGTATTTGTACAGCAGCATCAGTAATGGCCTTGGCAAATTCGTCCTTTTGCTCCCTAGTCCTACCAGGGTATAATGAAATCGCAATGATCGGCATGTTATGATTATGGCAGATGATCTATTTATATCAAGGCCCAGAATCTCTTTTAGCCGCTACCAGTATGGGTTCTAACCCGAATAGTAAAATGTCCGAAACCTATACTTTTGAAATACTGGACCAAAAAAGATTTTTATATCTAAAGAGGTGGTGATCTTGAAATGATTATTGGAAGATTCCCCATATTCAATCCTCACAATATTGTATTGCACGTATCTGTAGCAATAACTACAATGTCTCTTCTAGTCAGCAGTTCATTTCTTCCTTTTACCTTTCATGAGCATAATGCAGCTGCATACGTCAAAGCTACTCCGACTTCAGGGGGACCAACTTTTATTGATCCTAACCTGAAGGCCCAAACTGTTTTCAGCGGACTTCATGTTCCAACTAGCATGGCCTTTTTGGGCCCGAATGATTTTTTGGTTGTAGAAAAGAAAACTGGAGATGTTATTAGAATCATAAATGGGAAAATGCAAGAAACACCTTTACTTCATGTTAACGTTGCTGCTCAAGTTGAACGTGGACTATTAGGAATCGCTGTGCAGAAGAGTACAAGCAACCAAGTACCTACATACGTATTCTTATATTACACTGAGGCTGGTAACGATGGAGCAGTGATTGGTAATCGGGTTTACAGATATGAATTGTCTAACAATAATCAACAACTTGTGAATCCCAAATTACTTTTGAACTTGCCAAGTACTCCCGGTCCCGGTGGTGAGGAAAATCATAATGGCGGAAAACTGGTGATCGGTCCAGATCACAATGTATATGCGATTATAGGTGATGTTGGTGATCATAGAGGTCAAGCTCAAAATGTTATTGATGGACCTACTTTTGACGGCACAGGAGGCATACTAAGAATAACACAAGATGGCCATGTACCTGCAAATCCACCATTGGGGACAACTGCACCATTAAATATTTATTATGCTTATGGGATCCGCAATAGCTTCGGAATAGATTTCGATCCTGTTACAGGAACGCTCTGGGATACTGAGAACGGTCCCTCTTTTGGTGATGAAATCAACCAAGTCAAGCCAGGATTTAATAGTGGATGGATTAAAATTCAAGGCTATGCAAAAGATCAACTTGCTGGAAAGGCAGATCCTAATAAAGATTTAGTTAGCCTTGATGGAAAAGGTGTTTATAGCGATCCTAAATTTGTTTGGAATCCCCCAGTTGCGCCAACTGCTCTAAAATTTCTAAATTCTAGCAAACTAGGCAAGCAATACCAAAACACCTTGTTTGTGGGCGACGTTTTAACCGGGAATTTGTATAACTTTAAGTTAAACGGACAGAGGAATGGATTCATATTAAGTGGTACCAATGAGGATGGGACTGCAAACGGCCAAGTACAATCTCGTCAAGGTGATATTGTGTTGGGCAAGGGATTTGGCCTTGTTACAGATATTCAGGTTAGTCCTGACGGCTATTTGTATATACTTGGTTACGATGGAACAGTTTACAAAATATCCTCTTCATCGAGTAATCCTTAAATGTTTTTTTAATATTGATGAGGCACCTGTGTGGAATCTCAAAGATCTTAATTCGGTTAGCCATTGAAAGAGTGAGCGTAGGTGTAGATGGATCTTGAGAAATCACATCTGGAATTACATCTAAACTCCCAGTGAAGATCGTGGTTCATTGAGACGTGACAAATTTTTTCAAATCCCTATTTTTAAACAGCGTATCTGTAAATGTCAAGTAGAATGAATTTTTCTGATTTTTGATTTAATTTCCAATTAGGAAACAGTTTACATTCAGATTTCAATACAATAGGACTTAGAGTATAATATTTCGACCTAAATGTACGATTAATTTGAATAGCACAATTACAATTTTGCCGTATTATTTACGCCATGCATGGTCTCAAAATGACACGACCCTTTATCATACTATCGAGAACATTAGATAAATGACTCCTGTAATCAGTTTTCCGGCAGGGACTAATAAGAAGAACCTTGAAATCGAATGTCCGAGAGGTAGGAATCTTATCAAATCAAGTAGGGCTTCGGGTCCACTCGATATGTTGCCAATAGATCTCAGCAAATAAAATGATTCGAATCTTACTGACTTTGGGATTTCGTCAAGAAGGCCATTTTCGTCTGTTTTTGTAAGTGATATAAAGTCTCTATTTTGATATACATCTAGAATATTAATTATGCATTTGAACCTACGACAAGGATTACAATTTGCATCGTAAGCTACCACGTAGTTAGATAACTAAAATCACCAGCAATATTTCCGTTGTGTTTCTATAAAAGTATAGTCATAATTATCTATTGTAATATATTTCTCGGGCTAAACTGGCTTTGCAATTGTGATTAATATCTTAAGCTCATTTTATCATATCAAACTCTAAAAAAGACATTTTTTGCTTTATGTACTTCGAATTTAATCTTATCATAATATTATCGTAAAACTGGCTTATTAATAAATTACGTCGTATGTCTTCTTTAGTTAAACGACTAAGGATTGAGGGGTCTTTCCAATATTATTTTTATTTATTCTTTCTAACATATCATCAATTTCTCTCAAGAATCATTAAGAAATATTATCCAACTACTGTTTATCTCATTATTTAACTCTTCAGATCAGTAAAGAGAACCCACTTGCCAAAAAGACTTTAGTCTCTAATACGTGTGTGCGACCAGGATTCCAACCATTCATGGTTGCATATCTGACACTTTGCTTGTTGGATACACGTATTGTTATCAAGCGGGATTCGTCTCAGTGATATCTGACTCTGTGAACCACACAACGAGCATGAAAAGCTAATTGATCCAAGATATATTTTCCTTGCTTGAATCGATGTAAAACTCAATTATTTCAATCCTCGGAATATAAATAATTTGTCAGAATGACCAAAAATGAGGTTCTTTATGACAATACTTCCTAATGAATATTCCGTATTTGGCTTACTACAAAATAACAATTTCGAATTGTTCTCCGAGATGATGTGTTAAGTATGTTGGCATATTCGAACACTTAACTACGATATTACTCCAGGGATATTTAAGAATTCTAATAAAATTTACAATATATTCTATACTTGAGCTGTAAGTATTGTAACGATCCCTTATAAAAGGAAGTACTTTACTTCGAGCATATTGTTATATTAGAATGTACCACTAATATATGTGTAAAAATAATAATATGATTTCCAAGTTGGAAAATCAACTAAATTTTGATAGATGTCATGTATTTAAGCCAATGTCTCTTCTTAAGTGAAATGGCTACATTTGAGATAAAATTTTGAAATAGACCTTTTATTTATATCTGTATTTATATCTGGCTCACCGCATTATTGATACTACAATTAGGATTCAAAATTGGACCTAGTCATATTAATCTGAGTTAATACTTATTTGGTACTATTCATAGAAAGTCCACCCAGATCCTCATTAAATGTTATCTTCTTAAATTGTCCATTAAAAATTCAAAATTTTAATTATGAATTGA
>Ga0126370_10000402_pt1 | contig 17653 bp, 20 predicted proteins | sample PanSoiMetaPlot_3_FD_92586 | JGI IMG/M metagenome (GOLD analysis project Ga0126370, IMG submission 92586) | Tropical forest soil microbial communities from Panama - MetaG Plot_3 | ecosystem: Environmental > Terrestrial > Soil > Tropical forest > Bulk soil | place: Panama | collected 2016-02-17 | reverse complement strand
CTATAATAAATCTCGGCTTGGTCCCACGTTGAGCAGATTATTATTTCCTAAATTTTAGGGGTTCTACCGGGTCATTTGCGGCAGTTTAATTCTACCTAGATTGTTTATCTCGTGTTTTATTGACCAGTAGTGCTTGAATAGTTATCGCATTTCCAATTTGGTGTATACTGCGGTAGATGATCTACGCGTCAAGAGGTGATCGATTAAAAGGATTAATCAAACACTCATAATATAAGTTATAATCAACTAATAATAAATTCAAAGATCTCTTGTTTATCACATAAAACTAATTCCTAGTGCTTCATTCTATCAAAACATAAAGTGAACCATTCTCTATTTTCGTCTGGTAAGTTTTTAACGGCTCCTCTGCTGGTAAATTTAATGGAACACCGTCTGAGAGCCTGAAGCTAGACATATGCAAAGGGCAGGTGATTGTTCTCTCTTTTTCGTTCATAAATCCGTTAGTCAGATCAGCGTACGCATGAGTACATATCCTATCGGTTGCGAAAATATCTTTGTGTATTTTTATAAGCATTAGCTTTCTTTCTTCATGATCAAACTCGTAAGGCTCGGATTCCTTCAAATCCTTGATTTGACAGACCTTTAACCATTCGGCCATTATATTCAATCCCTACCGATATTTATAATGCTTCTCGAAAATATCTTGAGTTTCATGATATCGAGATTTTTCGACTTCTAATATTTGAGCCATTACCTCATCTGTTTTTAGCATCAAAGATTTTCCTTTCCACTTATTTTCAATCAAGTAATTGATCCACGCCCTTATTCCTGATCCCATTTTCCTAGACAACGGCTCCAAGAATCCACTTACAATTTCACGCTTTGCCGATTCCATGTTCAGTCCCCTTGACATAAGATAAAATAATTGCGATTCATCCATCTGAGCTACAGACGCAGAATGGGTCGCCTTGACCTCGTTTGTTTCAATCTCTAATCCAGGAATAGCATCAGATTTAGCGCCCTTGTCTAATAGAATAGAATGACCAGCTAGATATGATTCAGAGCCTTTTGCACCCTTTCCAATTTTTATCATACCCTTAAAAAGAGACTTTGAAGCGTCCTTCATAACTGATTTAACTAATACTCGTCCTCTGGAATTATTCCCTTCATGTATCAAATTTGATGTTACGTCAAATGATTGGTTACCTACACCAAAAACGATTTCTACATCTTCTGCGTTAGAGCCCTGACCTTTCATTATACTGTCAATTTTATATCTCGAAAGCTGGCTACCAAACATCCCAGAGTACCAAGATATTCTTCCGTCTCTGCCAAGAAAAGCCTTCCTATTGGAGAAGTTTACAGACTTGCCATCCATTGCTTGTAAAGTTACCATTTCTAGAGATGCATTTTGACCAACATGACATTCAAGTAGCTCAAAGTATGCTTGTTGTGTCTCGTTACCATCTGTTGTAGCTGCACTAGGTGAGTAAATTTCCTGAACTACGGTAGCCTTTGAGCCAGAATCTGCGACGATAATGTTTCTTGTTACTGACGAATTACCGACGTTGTCCAGCGAGTTAATTAATTTAATGGGATGTTCTACTACTTGGTTCTTTGGAATATATATAAATAGTCCACCTCTAAACATAGCTCCCTCTAATGCTAGGAATTTATCCTCAGCGAAGCTTAGTTTATTAGTTGTAAGTTTTGCTTTGATCAGGTCGTTGAATTTATTTAGACCATTATTCAAATCTGTGATAATTATTCCACTCTGGGAATGTGCATTGGAAAGTAATATTTCATTGATATTAGTTCCTACTCTAAGAACACTGCTTCCTTCTTCTTTGTCCTTAAGCCTGTCATTTAGCTCTTCGAAAGGTGGGTATAATACATTCTTGTCTGGAATCTGAATATTATTTGGTTTTAATCGATTGGCATCAGAATATTTTGAATAAAGAGGCGAAACTTCAGCGGGAAGCGAAGAATATTCATTAAAGGCATCTTTTCTCATCTGTGTTAGCCATTGAGGTTCGCCATTTTCTTTACCTATTGCTTCAACATCATTTATGCAAATTGAAGATAGAGTTGCCAAAAGCTATCATCGTCCAATTCACAGATTCTTTGCTGAAAAGCAGGTTACCATTATCCTACTGAGCCTTCCATCTCGAGCTTTACGAGTCTATTTAGTTCAACAGCGTACTCCATAGGTAGCTCCTTTGTAAAGGGCTCCATAAATCCACCCACGATTAGTGAAAGAGCATCTGATTCGGAAAATCCTCTACTCATCAAATAAAAGATCTGATCTTCGCCGATTTTTCCCACAGTTGCTTCGTGTGATACTGTAGCGTCATCCTCATTAACTTCCACGTAAGGATATGTGTCTGTCCTAGAGTTATCATCAAGCAATAGTGCATCGCATCTGACGTTCGATTTTACCTCCGTTGCACCTTTTGCTACATGCAGTAGCCCACGATATGTGGTCCTACCAGAATCCTTGCTTACAGATTTACTTGTTATTCTAGATGTTGTATGTGGAGCGAGATGAACTGCCTTAGCACCAGCGTCCTGATGCTGTCCAGATCCGGCAAAAGCTACAGATATGACTTCGGCATGGGCATTCTTTCCTAACATATAAACTCCAGGGTACTTCATTGTTAATCTGCTACCAAGATTTCCATCAATCCACTCTACCTTGGCATTCTCATAGGCGTATGCCCTTTTAGTAACCAAATTATAGACATCTTTACTCCAATTCTGGATTGTGGTATATCTTATCTTTGCCCCACGTTTTGCTATGAGCTCCACAACCGCCGAATGCAACGATTCTGTAGTATAAACTGGTGCTGTGCAGCCTTCAATATAATGAACCTCAGAATTCTCGTCAGCGATTATCAAAGTCCTTTCAAACTGTCCTATATTTTCCGCATTAATTCTGAAATAGGCTTGTAATGGCAATTCTACTTTCACATTAGGAGGTATGTAAATAAAAGAACCGCCAGACCAAACCGCACTATTTAAAGCGGCGAATTTATTGTCCTCTGGTGGAATTACTTTCCCAAAGTACTTTTTCAACAATTCTGGTTGTTCTTTAACTGCAGTATCAGTATCAATAAATATAACCCCTTGTTTCTGCAGATCTTCTCGCAAGTTATGGTATACAACTTCGGATTCGTACTGGGCACCCACTCCTGCCAGGAATTTCCTCTCTGCCTCAGGTATTCCCAGTTTTTCGAATGTATTTCTTACAGATTCTGGTACATCATTCCAATCTTTTCCCTGTTTCTCTGCAGCTTTGGCGTAGTAATATATATTCTGAAAGTCGATCTTTGACAAATCACCGCCCCATTCCGGCATTGGCTTGCTCATAAATGTGTCAAAGGCTCTGAGCCTAAACTCCTTCATCCAATCCGGCTCCCCTTTCAGCCGACTAATTTCCTCAACTGTACCTCTTGAGAGTCCCTTCTTACTTAGGTACACATATAACTCAGTAGAGTCTTTAAAATCGTATTTACTATAATCCATATTGAGTTCTTCTGTGGTCATATCAATTATATAACGCCGTTATGTTTTATATATATTTTGGGATTCCACTATCATATTTGAATTATCAGGTACTATCCGACAAACTATTGGACTTAAATAATAAAAACGAAAAATCTACAAGTAGAAATTAATCATGCCTTGGTAAAGTTCTTCCCTCTAAAACAGATTTCGCTAATTCGAAGGTACCTCTTATGGTATGTTCTGAGGCCTCGTTACATTGAATGTTCTTCTCCTCAAGCTTTTTTGTCGTTAGTGGACCTATTGATATAATTGCAGTAGTAGTGAACGGGAGCTGGCAAAGACTAAAACTGAATTTGCTCAAAATTTCAAAAAATGAACATACTGATGAGCCACTTGTAAAAATTAGTGCATCGACTTTACCTTGATCGAATAGATTGACAAATTCACTCCATATTTGACCCGGAACAGCAGTACTAGTCGAGTACAAGAATAGTTCGGTAACAGTTAGTCCCATACTAAACAAGGCCTTTCTAAGAAAATCGTTTGACTTACCACTACGTGGAATTATTACCTTTTTCCCTGATCCAAGTTCTAGTCTCCTAAAAAGAGACACCATTCCCTCAGATGAAAAGTTATCTGGAATTTGCCCGACAGATATACCGTAATTTTGCAGTACTATTTTCGTAGCAGGTCCTTGAGCAATGACTGATTTAGTATTCAAAATTGATTTCAGTTTTTCCATACTTTTGACTTGGGTCGCGTGTGAGCAAAGCATACTTACCCCATTTGGACTCATGAAAATGCAAACATCATAGTTATCAGCAAGTATATGCTTAATTGCATTCTTGATGGCAGTATGATTAGGAACAATAGCAATAGTTGGTAAAGCAATGGCCCTTCCTCCAGCAGATGCTACTAGATCTAGAAATTCTTTGGCATCTTCGGATCTTCTTGTAATTGCAATAGTTTTATTATTCAAAGGTTTTCTGAGGATCAAGATATAGCTATTGAGAAAACCACGCTAGTTTTTTGCACAACCTTGTGACTTCACCTACTACGATAACTGCAGGCGAATGAATTTCTTCTTTTTTTATTTTTTTGAGAATATTTTCTAGTTTTCCGTGAACAAATTTTTGTTTTTTCGTTGTTCCCGCCTCAATTACGATCACATCTTTCTTCTTACATAAATCATTATTTTTTAATTGTTCGATTATTTGAGGTAAACGTTCCATACCCATCAAGATAACAACGGTATCCACGGATTTGGATAGTTCCTTCCAGTTTATCCGTTCTTCGTCTTTCTCTGGATCTTCGTGTCCTGTAGTAATGACAACAGAAGAGGAATATTTTCGATGGGTTAGAGGAACGCCAGCGTACGCTGGAGACGCCAATGCAGAAGAAATTCCTGGTATTATCTCGAATTTTATATTTTTACTCTGTAAAAATTCTGCTTCTTCGCCGCCCCTACCAAAAATGAACGGATCCCCGCCCTTTAATCTCAATACCCTTTTTCCCTGTTTTGCATACTCTACCATTATCTTGTTGATATGATGTTGTAGTCCAGAGGATCCAATAGATTTTCCTACATACACCTTCTCAGTACCGATCGGTATTTGACTAATAATTTCATTACCAACTAATCGATCGTAAAGAACTATATCACAATTTCTCATAAGGTCAAGACACCTAACCGTAATCAGATTCGGATCCCCTGGCCCGGCTCCACAGATATATACAATGCCGTCGTTACTTTGCACGTTTACAATCTCCTATTCCATTGTTTTATTGCATTTCTCCATTCAGTCGCCAATTTCTCAACACCCATCTGATTAAGCCGATCTGCTAATTTATTTCCTATCTTGGTCGCATCAGCTATCGATCCAGTTTCCTTCAACCGAATATTTTCAGATCCATCTGAAGAAAAAACACTTGCATGCAATCTTAACTCATTCGTATTAGGGTTAGTTGTGGCTATCGCTCCGACTGGAAATCTGCAGCCACCTTGTATGTTTCGAGTCAGGGATCGTTCTGCCATCGCCTGCTGTCTCGATTCGTAATCCTCTATTCTTTCCAATGTACTTATAAGGGACAGCTTGTCGCTTCTGCAGGTAACCGCTATAATCCCTTGTCCTGGAGCTGGCACAAAGGAGCTGATGCGAAATCTTTCAGAAATGTTACCTCGCATTGATAACCTATTCAAACCTGCCTCTGCTAGAATTATTGCATCATATTCACCATTCAGAGTCTTTTTGATTCTTGTCTCCACATTTCCCCGAATGGGTCTGACCTCTAAATCACTTCTTAAACGTATTACTTGAACTGCTCTTCTCAAACTACTCGTCCCGACAACTGACCCGGTAGGAAGATCTTTAAGAGGCAATTTCTGACTGTTAACCAGAACATCATTGGGTTTAGCTCGCTTAGGGATTGATGCAATAGCTAGATCCTCAGGAAGTTCGCTTGGGATATCCTTCAAGCTGTGGACAGCAAAATCAATTTTTCCGTCTATCACTGATTTATCAATTTCTTTTTCGAATATGCCCTTTTCATCCATTGCAAACAGTGGTCGATTTTCTACATCGCCTTTGGTGCTAATCTCCACAAGTTGAAGATCCATTGACGGTTCTTTCTTTAAGAGAGCTGCAATAACAAGTTCAGTTTGTTTTACCGCTAAACTGCTACCTCTAGTCCCAATTCTTAATCTAGTCACAATGGGTTTTAACCTCCTTTAATGCCTGTCCATATCCTTCCAAAGTCCTATCAATATCATCATCCGTGTGTACATATGACACAAAACATGTTTCAAATTGGGATGGTGGAATAAAAATATCCCTTTTCAATAGTTGATAATATAGTCGCTTGAACATCACTAAATCACTTTTCTTGGCAGTCGTCAGGTTCTTCACTTCATCGCATGTAAGAAACAATTGAAACATTGATCCAATAGAATTTATTGTGAACTTTAATCCCAGATCTTTGATTATATCGCTTATACCAGATACTAATGTGTCACAGGTCCTCGTTATCCTTGGATAAAGATCGTTACCTAAGTCCTCAAGTATTTGAATAGTTTTTAAAGCTGCTGAGACCGAGATAGGATTCCCCGCATAAGTACTAGCCTGATAGACATTGCCACTAGGTGATAACAACTCCATCAGGCTCTTTTTACCACATACAGCAGCGACCGGAAATCCGTTTCCCATAGCCTTTGCGTAGGTAATGATATCTGGCCTTATGCCAAAAAATTCACTGGCCCCACCAATTGAGAGTCGGAATCCAGTGACCACTTCATCAAAGATCAAAACAACTCCATTTTGCTGTGTAATGCGTCTTATCTCAGAAAGATACTGCTTTTCAGGTATAACGAGTCCCATATTTGCTGCTACGGGTTCAATTATGACTCCAGCAATATCATCTCTATTCCGAATTAAATTCTCGAGACTTGAGATATCATTGTAATCAACTAATAACGTTAGGGAGGCTACTTCGTCGGTGGTTCCCTCTGAAGAGGATACTCCTTCATAGTCTGAATCACTTCGTTTGACCAATCCGTAATCATGTGCTCCGTGATAACAACCATCTAATTTTACGATCTTTTTCTTTTTTGTATGTGCTCTTGCTAGTCTGATTGCAGTCATAGTTGCTTCCAATCCAGTATTTAAAATCCTGGTCATTTCGGCTGCTGGAATTATACTTGAAAGCTTTTCAGCTAGTATGACTTCCTTTTCGGTAGGGACACAAAATAACGTTCCGTCATCAAGCTGATCTTTGATGTGATCGATAAGTGATGGATAAGCATGGCCCAGTAAAAGAGCGCCGTAGCCCATACAAAAGTCAATATACGTCTTGTGATCAACTGTTACCATCTTACTCCCAAATCCAGAATTAACGAAGAAAGGATATGGTGGGTAATAACGAATCGGACTATTCACCCCAGATGGGATAACTGAGGTAGCTCTTTTGAATATTAATTCTGATTTATCGGACAAGATAGTATAATCAAACTCGCAAAGTAAATAATAGTATCGTAAACGTGTCTAACGGTCTGTCTTTCGTGTACGAGAATACATTTTGTTCAGGTACTTTGCTAAATATTATTATTCAATAACGAAGCCATTTTCTTGGCATGGTAGGTTATTATGATGTCTGAACCTGCTCTCTTTATTGAAGTAATAAATTCGGTGATCAGATTGTTCTCGTCAATCCATCCCTCTGCTGCTGCAGCTTTTATTAACGAATATTCTCCTGACACACTGTATGCACAGATTGGTAAGTTCGTGATCTTTCGTGCCTGGTAGATAATATCTAGATATGGAATAGCCGGCTTGATCATGACTATATCTGCGCCTTCTCTAATGTCTAACTCTATTTCTCTAATGGCTTCCCTTCGATTGTAAAACGGCAGTTGATATGAGGTTCTGTCACCACTACGCGGTGCCGATGAGGAAGCATCTCTGAATGGCGCGTAGAGTGAAGACGCATGTTTTGCAGAATAACCCATTATAGCAACTCCAGAGAACCCGCTCTCATCCAAAGCGGTTCTAATGTGTCCAACTTGGCCGTCCATCATTGCGGACGGTGCTACGATGTCTGCTCCTGCTTTTGCGTGACTCACGGCCACTTTTGCCAAAATTCCGATACTTTTATCGTTGTCGACATTGCCATTTGATACTATACCACATTGACCATGCATTGTGTACTGGCAGAGGCAAACATCGCTAATGAGTGCAACTCGTTCTCCAAAGTTCTGTCGCACAAGTTTAATAGAACGTTGAACTATACCTCTATTCGAATAGGCTGAATTTCCATCGTCAGATTTATTTGAAGGAATTCCGAACAGAATTACACCTCGGATGCCTAGGTCTATTATTTCCTGAATTTCGTCAGCCAAGTTCGAAATTGGAATTCTCTTGATATCAGGCATAGAATCAATATTTAAAGGTCCATCTATTTCATCCTGCACAAATATGGGATATATTAAATCTCTAACCGAAACACGCGTTTCTTGGAACAGGTCACGTATAGAAGAGCTCCGCCTAAGACGTCTCAGCCTGGTAATTGGAAATGCAGGCTCGCCGCCAGAGTTAATTCTGCTCATATTTGAATAACTTGGCTAGTAATCTCACTAATTCTTCCTGATCCTTGCCATCGATATCGATTTCTCTTCGCAAATTATTCATGGGAGCTGTTAGCATACCTTCTACAAGGGAATGTGAGAGCTGTTCTATCACCCTTCTTTCCATTGGGTTAATATCATTTCCAAGTATTGAAAGGGTTTTGAATAGCTCACGTTTTCTAATTGTATCTACACTTTTGAAAATAGAGACAACTAGTGGTTCTATTTTTTTTCTCTTGAGCAATATATCTACTGATTTCATTTCAGATTCTATAATTTTCTCTGCAGACATGATCTCCTTTCTTCTGAATCTTATATTTTTCTCCACTATCTCCGAAATCTGATCCAAATTCACCAGCTTGACTTTTCTAATACCTGCTACGCTTTCCTCAACTGTCCTTGGATTGGACAAGTCCAAGATCATCATACCCTTTTCTCTATTCATCATTGCACTTTCAATTCTTTCATTTGTGATAAGAAAGTAAGGCGCTGTAGTAGATACGAAAATCAAATCTACGTCGCATAAAGATTCAAGGGCAGTGTCAAAGGTTACAGGATTGCCTCCTACCGTAGCTGCGAATGATTTGGCCCTATCAAACGTTCTACTTGTGACTTGGAACATTATCGACCTCTGTTTTAGGGCCTTTGCAACCAGACTTGCACCTTCACCTGAACCAATCAACAAGATATTTTTATCATGCAGAGTATCCAAATTCTCCTCAGCCAAATTTACAGCCATTGATCCTATCGACACACTTCCTTTGTTAACACCTGTGTTACTTCTGACCCTGCTTCCAACTTTGAATGCTTTGTCAAACACCATTGATAGATCTGGGCCAACGAACTGATTAACACGTGAAAAGTCAAATGCCCTTTTCATCTGGCCCAATATCTGATCCTCACCTACTACTAAGGAATCCAAACCTGCAGCTAGTCTAAGCAAATGTAAGACAACTTCCTTACCAGTACTGATTTCAGCGACTTTTACCAATTCTTCATTCGACATTCCTACTTCTGAAGCCCATGTTTTCAACAATTTTTGTACGTTGATAGCAGTAGCTCCACCGTCGCTGGAACCTGCACCAAAGACCTCCACTCTATTACAGGTCTGAAGTATGACGCATTCCTCCAAAGCAGTCTGCTGCTTAAATAATTCGCAGGCAGCTTTTTGATTCTTAAATGCAAATTTCTCAAGTAGATGAACCGGCGCATTTCTAAAGGTAATTCTTACATTGAAAACTTGCAGGTATTTGCTTATTGAGGCTATACTCAATGAATGTGTTCATTACTCCATTTGTTCAATAAATCGAGAGCAGCAATTCGGGCTTCTTCAATTTTGTTCTCCTTGAGCAGGATCTGGATATCATTATTACCTTCGACAGAATATAGAAATTGCTTCCTTTCAGTCACGGTGTCAATCTTAGATTTCGCAGCGTTTCTAGCGAATTCTTGCAATTTGGCCATCTCGATATCCGTCTTCTTTATCAGTCTTCGCAAAACTCTCTCAGCGCGTATTCGAATCCTACGAGCCATAATTGGACTTCGACCTGATGTTGATACTGCAATTTGCATAACGTCTTCAATATTAATAATCGAAGCATATGAAAAGTCGCTTACCGTGGGATCGTCTACGGCATAAACAAAGGCACCCATCGTTCGACCTTTCTTCACCAACCTTCTATTTAGTTCCTTGTCATCGGTTGCTGCGATGACCAGAAATACGTCTTCATAGTTATCTAAAATATTAATGTCTCGTACCTTTGACACAATAGTCATAATTTCTCCTCTGGATTCTAAATCTTTTAGATAACGATTCATTCGAGGACTTATAACTATAATCCTGCTGTTCTGTCCTACCAGACCTCGAACTTTTCTCGTGCCTTCAGTTCCTCCACCAATAACGATTACCTTTTTATTATGTAGGTTCAGGTCAACTAACAACTATAGCACCAGAATTGAGGCAATAAAAGTTATTATTATCTTTATTTATTTGTTACATATTATACAAGTAAGCAAGGGCAAGTATCACTATAGGTATTGATATCAATATTTATTTGACAAGACTCCCACACTTACTCGTAAATGGAAATCAGTTTAGTTATTGTATCGCTTAATGCTTCAGTATAAAAGGGAGACTAGAATTAATTTAATAGTCTTGAGACCCATATCTGATTGAAGGTCTTTGATTGAAGATAAGGGACGCGGACTCTTGGATTTGGGTAGCATAGAAGAGATTGGGACAACCACAAGGGATCGCCTTGAATTAGCAGGATTCAAATCCATCAAAGACTTGGTCGTTAGAGGCCCAGTAGAGGTTTCAGACGTCACGGGAATAGAGATAGAAAAAACGGTCAATATTTGTAACAAGGCAAGAATAATTCTCGAAGATCTTGGAATTCTTGACAGAAGCTTTGTTACAGCAACCATACTTTATGAAAAGCGCAAAAATGCAGAACGAATTTCTACTGGTTCAGAAAACCTTGATGAATTATTTGGGGGAGGCATAGAAACCAACGCGATTACTGAGATGTATGGTGAGTATGGAACTGGCAAAACTCAAATTTGTCACGTATTGAGCACAATAGCATCTAGGTCCAAATCTGAAGGAGGATTAAATTCGAAGGTACTTTATATAGATACTGAAAATACATTCCGGCCGGAAAGAATAGTGTCTATAGCGGAGACACGGGGAATGGACCCAGAAGGCTGTCTTGACAGCATAATAGTCGCAAAGGCATACAATAGCGCTCATCAAGAATTAATAATCGAGCAAACTGGACCCGTTATAGAAGAAAATAATATAAAACTAGTCATAGTTGATTCTGCAGTCGCACATTATAGAGCTGAATTCCTGGGGAGGGCCTCGCTTTCAGAGCGACAACAACGACTGAATAAATTTATGCATACCCTTATAAGAATTGCTGAGACATACAACGTCGCTCTTGTGGTGACTAATCAGATTCAGTCATCACCGGACGCTATCTTTGGGGACCCCTATAGACCCACTGGGGGAAATGTCGTAGCCCACACAAGCACTTACCGTGTCTACCTTAAACGTTCGGGAAAGAATAGAATCGCGAGGATGGTAGATAGTCCATGCCATCCGGAAAGAGAAGTGTTGTTTACCTTATCTGAAAAAGGAGTAGAAGATCCTCAACCAAATAGCAGATAATGTTAAATTGAAGACATTTAGTAGATAGTCTGTCATGCCTAAATCACACGGCCCGAAGAGGAAATCTCGCTCAATTTTAACCAAAAGTAAGGTATCACATGGAATATCATATCTCCTTATCAATTATAAAGTAGGTGACAAGGTTGTCATTGACGTTGATCCGAGAGAACATAACACCATGCCACACAGAAGATTTCAGGGCAAGATCGGAGTTATAGCTGAAGTCGGTAAGAGAATCCTAAAGATCATAGTTTATACTGGATCAAAGCAAAAGACACTGCAAACACGGCCCAATCATGTGAAACCAATACCAATCAGCGAGAATATTAGCCAATGACCGATATCATGAATAAAGAGGTCATCACACTACCCGAAGTAAAGGCTTTATTGCAAGCAGTAAAGCCCGAGGAGATGGATCAGATCCAAAGATGGACCTATGATTATGTTGTAAAGTTTTCAAAGTCAGGCGACAACCATTCCACTAGAATGAAGAAGGAACTTATAGAACAATGCGATCTAAAAGAAGAGGAGGCAGCAGAAGTAGTTAACATATTACCTCAGTCTCTTGAAGAATTGAGGGCTTTTACATTTGGCTGGAAGAAACTCATTCTTACAGAGAATCTAGAAAAAATTTTAAATATAATTAAGGAACCTTCTGAAAGTTAAATAAAAAGTTATTCATACTACTATTCGAGGAAAGAGATTGCTAGATAACCTGCCTACGAGGCCCCAAGATGGTTTGGAAAAAGGTTCGCAATCGAGCTCAGACCTCTATCAACAATTGCCACAAAGAAAGTATGAAGAATATGCATATATTTTAGATTTCGTACCCAGGGGCAAATCTACTACTGTAAGAGGTAGGGAAGGGGTAATCGTACAGTCAATAGGCGAAGAACATCTGACATTGTTAGAACTACTAGGAGACCAGAATGCCAACTTTGAGATTGGAGAACGTGTATATATAGGACGAGATGGTCGAAATAAGGTCATAAGCGTCCTAGGAAGATTGGATTATGTCAATATTACTCAGTCAGCTAAATCGGAATTACCAACAATAGTTGAGAAAATAGTAACAACCAATGAAAAAAGATTTGTAGATTACATCAATATGGCACAAGCCCTTACTCCAAGAATTCATGCGTTAGAGCTCATTCCGGGTATAGGAAAAATATACATGATGACGATTATAAAGAAACGAGAGGTCAAAAAATTTGTCTCATTCGCTGACATACAAGAGAGAGTCGGTTTGCGAGATCCGGCAAAGCTAATAGCCAAAAGAATTATCGACGAGATAACTGGCACGTCAAGGATGAACCTCTTTGTAAGGAAATGACAACATCTAGAAGGAAAAGATACGGTCAACATCTTCTTAAAGAAGATTCAATTATTAAACGTATCATTGACTCAGCTAAATTGATTGGAATAGAGTCGGTTTGCGAGATCGGTACTGGAACAGGCATTCTAACAAGCGAAATTTGCAAAAGGGCAAAATTGGTCACTTCTTTTGAAATTGACAAGAAATTCTTTGATAAGGCAAAAAAGTACCTAGGACATCTGTCCAACTTGGCACTTGTGAATGCGGATCCGTTAAAGTCACCTAGAATGGATTTTGATGTTTTTGTATCCAATATACCCTATTCCAGAAGCAAAACTATAATGGAATGGTTAGCTATGCAATATTTCGATCGTGCCATTGTAATGCTTCAAAAGGAATTTGCGGACAAAATTCAATCACAGATAGGGGAGAGGGGATACCGTGCAATATCAGTAGTATGCCAGTATAGCTTCCAAATTCGGAATTTGTTTGCTGTCTCTAAGAAGGCGTTTTATCCTACACCTTTGGTCGAGTCTTCGGTACTGCAGTTAATTCCGAAATATACACCTAGACTAACTGCACCGATCATTAGAAATTTGAATCTGATCTTTTCTCAGAAACATCGCAAAGCATCTGTACTAAGAGAAAAATTTCAAGTTAATAAGGATGTGCGCAGCATTAGAATAGATCACCTTGATTTCAACCAGCTTGTACAGATAGCACAGTCTGCAGTAAATTAGAGTTCGATTCAGTATATTTCCTTAGTTTTTCCGTTTTCAGCGAAATTACCTACGCTAAACAGTAGGTAGGAAGTATTCTTATGATGTCAACATCATATAGGATTGTCAAAGCCTTAGCTTTTATAACTCTATAAATTAAATGATTAATTAATATATATTGTATATCCCGGCTGAAGATTCATATCTTCTCGCGGAAACTGTAAAGCTATACAGTGGCGAAAATGCTCTTGAAATAGGTGTGGGAACGGGTATCGTCTTAGATAAACTATGCAATAGCTTCAAAGTCGTAATCGGTACAGATATCCACTTTGATTCATTAATTTTTTGTCATAACAATCTATCTAAGACGGTCTCATTAGTATGTTGTGATGCCGCTTCAGCTCTTACAGGAAAATTCGACTTAATAGTAAGCAACCCTCCGTATTTACCTCAAGACAATAGTGGAACAAGCGATCCAGCCGTATACGGAGGTTTGTATGGCTACGAACTGGTCTTGCACTTTGTCAGATCTTCGTTACCACTATTAAATATACAAGGAAAGATCTTGATTGTTGTTTCAAATCTGTCAGACATAATACAAATAAATTCACTAGTTGAACCGATGAACCTTGATGTAAGAATTGTAGGAAGAAGGAAGCTCTTCTTTGAAACCCTTTATGTGTTCGAGATTTCGAAGAAGTTTTGATTGTAGGTATTTCTACTTGCGTAATAGTCTGGATGCATTTTTTGCTATTTCTTCTGCCATTCTAGACAAACTTGCGGATCCCCCCATATCATACGTCACATATTTATTTTCATTTATTACAGATTCCGTTGCACTAAATATAGCATCAGATATGGAAATTTCTCCCAAATACTTAACCATCCAAGCCCCAGACAAGATTGATGCTACAGGATTGACCACATTTTTTCCTGCATATTTAGGAGCACTGCCATGTGCCGGTTCAAACATTGCATAAGAATCACCATAGTTACCGGAATACACATTCCCAATGGATCCAACATTTCCTGATGCACATTCAGAAACAATATCCATAAATAAATTAGTGCTAAGTAACACGCTTTGATTAAACCTCTCTGGATTCTTAACTAGCTGCTGCGTGATATTGTCAATATAATATTCTTCAACTTGTATTGACTTATATTCCTGCTGCCATCGTTCTATTGAAGACCAAAATATCCCATCTGTTTCTTTCAGAATATTTCTCTTGGTGATCGCATATATTTTATTAAAGCCTAGATCATCAGCAAGCTGAAAGCCCTTTCGAGCTACTCTGTCACAGCACTTTTTTGTTATCTTTCTAATTGCGATTGCGGACTCGTCTGATGTTCTGAATTCGATTCCAGAATACATTCCTTCAGTCGCTTCACGAACACAGACGAAGTCTAGCTGTCGATTTGAGTTTGCATATGTCTTGATAGGTCGAACATTTGCATACAATTCGAATTTTTGTCTAATGCTTACAGCTACACTCCTAGGTGCATTGGGCATTGGTATAGTCGTAGTCGGACCCTTAAAGCAGGCATCACTAGATTTGAGCAAATCCCAAACCTCTTGTGAAATGTAGCTATCTCCATTATTCTGCTTCCACCACTCAGAGCCCGCATCACATAAAACAAGCTGAGAATTACTATTGCATTCCTTCAGTACATTTAACATTGCATTCACGAGCTCCGGGCCAGTACCGTCACCTCTAATGACAGCTGCAGTCTTGTTTACCAAATCAAACCAATCAAAAGCAAAATGCTTACTACTTATATCTATTTGGGAGATAATTGTACTCTTGCAAGTAACTCATTAGTGAATGGAGGGACACGTGACGGCGTGCTGACGTCAGTAAATCCACCTTTTTCGGAGAAGTAAGAATATCTGACAGCATAATTCGTCAGATTTATGACATTTTCTATCGGAGATCCTGTATGATTGTCCACTACTACTATTGTCTTGTTTGTAGGTGAATAAATCTTCATAAAGTCCGCCATTGTGAGCCTAATAGGTCTTATATATTCAATATGTAGTTTGTTTCCTACCATATCGGTATGTATGATATGCAGACAGTCCTTGCCTGCAGTTTGAGTCTTTCCGACTCCATTCGGAAGCTGTTCTTGAGTACCATTGACGACAACCTGAACAGTCGGATATAGATTGAAACTGTCGACATTATGCGCCTTCAGACAAATTCTTGTAGGTATCGGCGGAGGAGCAAAATGAGGTATTATTACTAATGCTACTAATAATGATGCACCCATAGCAATCGGAGCTATCAAGATCTCCTTTTTACCCAATCTCTTTGGAGGTTTCTCTTCTTTTACCTTACGTTTAGGCATTCCCCTGTTTCATAGTAAACTCCTATCCTTATTGCTATTATTTCTTTACTTATGATCCACATCTTATTAATATCTCCAACAGTTAACGACTATTTGAAATATCACGTGAGATTGGTCCAAATATCAGATATTCATATTGGTGGCTTCTTCAGGCAAAATATATTTGACCTTGTCGTAAAAGAGGTAAATGAAATAGATCCAGATGCCATTGTCATAACTGGAGATTTAACCGATGACGGACTACTAGTTCAGTTTGAACACGCAAAGGATCAAATAGCCAGATTTAGTTGTGAGAATAAAATAATACTTGCTGGAAACCATGATTATCGTCACACGGGATACCTAATTTTTAAGAAGCTCTTTCCATCAAGGCTTATTTACGAATTTGATGATGCAGTAATTCTTACTCTAGGTACTGCAAGACCAGATAGAGATGAGGGCGAGGTCGGATACAGACAGAACCAGTGGTTAGAAAAAAGTATGAAAAAATATATCAACAAGGTAAAAATTGTTGCTATGCACCATCATTTGATAGGAATCCCTGATACAGGCACCGACAAGATCATTATACTTGATGCAGGTGATACATTGAGGGCTTGTCTTCAATCCAAAGTCGACTTGGTGCTCTGCGGTCACAAACATAGGCCATGGCTTTGGAAGTTGGGCTCTCTTAATATTGCCTATGCTGGAACAGCATCGTCATCAAGATTTAGAGGATATTTTGAAAATGCGTACAACATCATAACCGTCAGGCAAGGGATAGCAGCGATGGAGATCAAGATAGTAGGTGGCAACAGAATGCAATTAGTTCACCTAGTTGATAACTACAGACCATTTCTTGAAGGAGAGACTTAGATTTGATTCTTAAACGAAGACTTTTGAGATTTAGCGTTATTTATGTTAGAATGGAGTAATTTTCAGATGATTCACTGTTTGTCATCACTTAACGAAATTTAAGGAGAGTTCTAACATTGATTACTGTGTATATTGACGGGGCGAGCAGAGGCAACCCAGGGTTATCAGGTATTGGTGTTGTATTAATGAAAGATAACTCGAAAATCAAGGAGGTATCGCAATTTGTCGGTAATCAGACCAATAACCGCGCAGAATATCTTGCATTAAAAAAAGCTCTTCAAGAAGCTATCGAATTTGATGATGAAATTATGATTTTTTCAGATAGCAATCTCGTCGTACAACAAAGAAATAAGCGGTATAAGATAAGAAACAAGGATCTGAAAATCTTATCAAGAGAAATATCTAATCTTGAACAGAAGTACAAAGTTATTAATTATAAATATATACCCAGGAACGAAAACAAGTATGCAGACAGTTTGGCCAATAGAGCTATAGATGACATGCTAAATATATCCAAAAGTGGCGTAAGTTCATTTGGCAGTGATGACGAATCAGAGTTAACCTGAAAACGATTTGTGTGGAGAAGGCATTTATCTGAACTGCCATAAAGCCTTAGTAATATAAAGTGGAAAGGATCGGTTGTTAACAGCATAGTCTGG
>Ga0126370_10000400_pt1 | contig 17711 bp, 28 predicted proteins | sample PanSoiMetaPlot_3_FD_92586 | JGI IMG/M metagenome (GOLD analysis project Ga0126370, IMG submission 92586) | Tropical forest soil microbial communities from Panama - MetaG Plot_3 | ecosystem: Environmental > Terrestrial > Soil > Tropical forest > Bulk soil | place: Panama | collected 2016-02-17 | reverse complement strand
TCCGGCGCCGGGCACGACGACTTGTGGCGGGGAGCCGCCCGGGGCGCTCATGGCGCCAGCTCCCTCGCGGTGGCGGGGCGGGCCGACGCCGGGGTGGGGGTACCGTCGGGGGCGACGGCTTTGGGGAACACTTCCGGCGTCGAGCCCGCCCGGCTCATGGCGGGGCTTGCCGTCTAGCACACGGCGGGTGTTAACCAAGCCCCCATGAGCTACGGCACGCACGGCCAGTTGCCGCTTGTGCAAACGCTCACGGAGGTAAAAGCCCTCCTGCACCCACCCAGCGAGGGGAAGGGCTAGGTAACGGCCCGGAATCTGCTAGACGGCTCCAGCCATGACCACCAAGCACGAGACCCACGCCGCCACCCTCTCCGCCGACGAGCCAGCACCCAAGCCAACCCTGTCCGTCACCGACGCCGGGCGCGATGTCCTCTCCGCGCTCCGCCATATCGGCCCCACCCGCCTCGGGCACGGCTACGGCTGCCCCTCCGAGCACGCCGGCCCGTGCACCTGTGGCACCGCGGAGCTCGCAACAGCCACGACAGCGCTCGAGGAGGCGCTGTCGGAGCCTCCTCCCCCCTGATCCGCCCCGGTTTCCCTCCTTTTCGGGCTTCAGACCCCGAAAACGGCGGAAAAGAGCCGAAAAGAGAGCAAAATCGGCTCTGTAGGGCCAGAATTGGCCCCGGAAGCGCTGTCAATGTGACCGAAAATGGCCCGCAAACACCCGAAACGCCCCCAAGTACCCATCCCGACGGCCGTTTCGCTCGCCGTCACCCGCACCCTCCGCGCCCTCGACGCCCATCTCGCCCCCCCAACCCCCGAACACCCCTACTGGGCCGTCTTCCGCCACGACTCCACCTTCCTCGGTGCCGGCAAGACCCCCGAACGCGCCGTCACCGCCGCCCTCGGCACCCGGACCGCCGCCCCGTTCCCCTTCAAATCCGGGGGGGCTTGACACGTGTGATACCCTCTTTCCGGCTTGCGAAGATCGGCAGTCGCGAGAGCGCTCCTCCCCCTCAATACCCCACCGTCCCGTCAGCCAAGCCCACGCCAGCACCGAGCCGACCAGCGGGAGGCGGTGCAGTGCTAGCTCGCTCGCATGTTAGCAACTGCCCGCGGATCCACCCGCCGCCGCCGGGCCGCTGCTAGCTTGGTACCACTCCGCCGGTGGCACTGCCGGCCTGCACGGACAGGCCGCTCCCTGCGGTCGCTCGCCCCCGGCCGGGACGCCCCGACACCACCACAGTCAGCCAGCCTGCTAGCTGGCTAGCTGGCTGGTACCTGGCCTCGGCCAGCTAGGCGCCAGGCTGGCGCTGGGCTTGGTCGTAGCCAGCGAGCTAGCTGGCTAGCCCTGGCCGCAAGCCCGCGCGGAGCGCGGGGTTGAGCGAGCGCAGCGAGCGGCCCGACCGGCCCGGACAGGCCCCGGCCCGTCGGTGCTCTCGGGCTAGCACGGATGGCTACGGTTGAGGTTCCGGCTCCCGGCCCGGGGGCCGGTGGCTAAACCCTCCGGGGCTAGCGAGGGCGGGTGTGGGTATGCTAGGCGCGGGCACGGTATGGCGGATCGGGCGCGGTCCTATCGGTCGGGAGACGGCACGTTCAAGCATCCGGGGCCGCCGGCCGCCATCGTCGCCGAGCGGCTGGCGAAGATGCACATTGCGTGCAAGGCGACGCGGGAGGAGCGCAAGGCGGAGCAACGTCGGTGGCTTGAGGGGCTTTCGGGCATGTCGCTCGACGAGTTGCGCCGGTCGACGCCGAATCGCTTATGGGCGGTCGCGATGCTGCATTTGGGCGGCTACGACGCGGCCTCGATTACGCGCTGTATCGGGTACACCAACCAAGCGGCGGGCATAAAGGCGCTCCGGCATCCGGCGGTGAAGCGAATCGTCGAGCTGGTACGGCAAGAGCAGCTCGAGCGGGTGATGCGGGGGGAGTACGGCGTGCAGGCGACGGCAAAGGCGGCGGCGCCGGCGGTGATGGAGCATGTCGCGGAATTGGCGGGGGGGATGAAGGATCGGGCGACGGGGGAGCGGAAGGGGCGTGCCAGGCGAGATTCGGACGCGTTACGAGCGTCGGAGCTGCTGCTGACCGTCTCGGGCGACAAGGTGGAGCGGAAACAGATCTTGCATGCCCATCTCTTCGAGCAGATGTCGGATGCGGAGCTGGAGGCGTTGGCGGTGCGTGGGGAGGTGCCGGAGCGGCTCAAGGGGGCGGCGGGGTTACTCGTGGGGCCTGTCGAATGAGCCTTGAGGCTAAGGCTGGGATGGCGGCAGAGGTGTTACTTGAGGAGCGCCGGGTCGCGGCGCGGCCCGCGGTACCCGGGTTTTTCCGTGAGTTCTTCGGGACGGACCAGGATGCCAAGGACGGAACCGAGGGAGCGGAGCGACTCCGCGGCATCTTGGCGGAGGCGGTACCGTACTACTGGGCCGCGGAGCAATGCCGGATCGTCGAGCGCGTGGGCCGCTCGGTTCCGCTCACGTGGACACCGCTCGCGGAGAGCTTCGAGACGACTGCGGGGTTTTTTTGGTTTGCCCGGTGTTTTGGGATCGCTGTTCCCAAGTCGCTGCGGGTCGATCTCCGGGCCGTGGCGTGGCGACTCGAGCCCGACGCGTTGTGGCTCGTCTGGTACTGCGAGACGAATGCGGAGGCGGGCACGGTACCGATGGGGCTGATGCGGTGGCAACTCCACCAGTCCCTCGGGGAGGCGCTCGAGGCGCTCGACGCCTTGGCGCCTCCTGGCTATCGCGAGGACGGCACCCTTTCGGCGCAGGCGCAATGGGTGCGGTTCAGTGCCGCAGCCTTCGCGTTCTTGGAGCAACGCATCTTGCTGACACGTCGGGTGCGGCCTGCCCGGGCGGTGCGGCGTCGACTGCCCGCGCCGCTGCGGGAGGATTGGCTCCGCGTCGTCGTACTGCGCCGGCAGGTACATCTCGGGCCGACGGCGGCGGGGGCCGGGGAGGTTGCATGGTCATGTCGCTGGCTAGTCCGGGGGCATTGGCGCGAGCAGTGGTTTCCGAGCGTGGGGCGGCACCGGCCGATTTTCGTGCTGCCTTACGAGAAAGGGCCCGAGGACAAGCCGCTTAAGCTTCCCGGGGCTACCATCTTTGCGGTGCGGCGGTAAGGCGTTCGGAATGAGCGGGGCGGCGCTTGATGCCGACGGGTTGCTCGCCATGCTTGAGGACATCCGGGCGGGGATTGTGCGTGGGGAGGTGACGGCGGTGGCGTTGGTGGGCGTCGTGGCGCGCTCTGGGGGGCTCGATCCGGGGTGGTGGGCGGCGCCAAGTCTCGGGCCGCATGCCGGGTCGATCTTGCGCGGGGCCGCGGCGTATTTGGGCGCCCGGATGGATGCCGAGGCGCTCGAGGGCGAGCGCGTAGACTAGGCACGCCCGGGGGTGCGGGAGTAGAAGCGCTCCCGAGATGCCGGACGCCGTGACGAGCCGTCTGGGGGCGCAATCGCGGGCGCCACTCCGGGCGCGCGGTGCGGGCTCCGGGCCACCGGGCCCCCAAGGGCCTGCGGGGCCGGCGGGGCCAGCGGGCGCTGCTGGGGTCGGCGTGCCGGCGGGTGGCGCCACCGGGCAGGTTCTCACCAAAAGCTCCGCCACCGACTACGCGACGGTCTGGGCGGCTGCGGCGGGTGGGGCGAACGTGCATGTCGGGCCGTCCGCTCCGCCGACGCCGGCCACGGGCGATCTCTGGTGGCGGAACGACCCGGACGGCGTTCTTTTCGTGTTCTACACCGACGCCGACTCGTCGCAATGGGTGCCGGCGACGCCAACCCAGAAGGGTGACCCGGGGCCAGGCTATACGGCCACGTCGGCGACATCGCTCACGGTCGGCGTCGGGAACATGAGCCTGACGACGCAAGCGGGGCTCGCGTACACGTCGGGCGCCCGGGTGCGGATCGGGCAGGCAACCCAGAACATCTGGCTCGAGGGGCTCGTGACGTCCTACAACGCCACCTCGGGTGCGATGGGCGTTGCGGTCGATCTCACAAACGGCTCCGGCACGTTCAACGCCTGGAATCTGAACCTTGCCGGCGTCGAGGGATTGACCGGGCCGGCCGGGCCGCAAGGGGTTGCGGGGCCGACTGGCCCCACCGGATCGACCGGCCCCCAAGGGCCAACGGGCTCGACCGGGGCACAAGGCCCGGCGGGGCCGCCCGGGATCACCTGGCGCGGGGCGTGGAGCTCGACGACGAGCTACGCCGCCAACGACGCCGTCACGTACGGCGGGAGCTCCTACGGGGCCACGGTGGCGATTCCCGCCAACACGACGCCGCCCGTAACCGACGCGCGGTGGGCGCTCCTCGCGTCGGCGGGTGCACCCGGAGCAACGGGGCCGACCGGCCCGGCCGGCGCGACGGGGCCACAAGGGGCGCCGGGCGCCACCGGGGCCACCGGGCCGGCGGGCGCGGATTCGACGGTGCCAGGGCCGCAAGGGCCACAAGGCGCGACCGGGGCCACCGGCGCGCAAGGGCCGCAAGGGAACCCCGGCGCGACCGGAGCGCAGGGGCCAGCGGGCTCGACGGGGCCACAAGGGCCGCCGGGCATTACGTGGCAAGGCACGTGGAGCTCGACGACGAGCTACGCCGTGAACGACGGCGTCACCTATGCGGGGAGCTCCTACCGAGCGACCGTCGCCATTCCCGCCAACGCACAAACGCCCGTCGTCGACTCACGGTGGGGGCTCGTCGCCTCGGCGGGTACCCCGGGGGCCACGGGCGCGACCGGGCCGCAGGGACCGACGGGGGCGACCGGGAGCCAAGGACCGCAAGGTATACAAGGCAACACCGGCGCCACGGGGCCGCAAGGCGCCACCGGGCCGGCGGGGCCGGCGACGTACGCGAGTATCGGCACGACGGCGCCGGCGACGCCGGCGGTCGGTCAACTCTGGTGGCGGAGCGATACCGGGCGCCTCATGATCTGGTACGATGACGGCAACTCGCAGCAGTGGGTGCCGGCGGTGCCGGTGTAAGGGGCGAGGCTCGTGCGTGGCAAGCGTGCAGGTCGCAAAGACATTCTCGCACACTTCCGGCCAAGTCGGCTGACACGCGACCTCGCGGCGCTCCTTGAGCGGTTCCGTAGTTCCATCGTGCCGCATGACGACGGATGCTGGGAGTGGCGTGCGCACAAAAACAGTGCGGGCTACGGGATGTTCCAAGTGGCCGGCACCGGCAAGGTCCTCGCGCACCGCCTCGCGTGGGAGCTGGTCCACGGGCCGATTCCCGACGGCCGAGAAATCGACCATCTGTGCCGGAATCGGGCCTGCCCGAATCCGGCGCACCTCGAGCTGGTCACGCCGCAAGAGAACAACTCACGCGGCATGAGCACATCAGCACGGCACGCTCGGCAGACACATTGCCACCGCGGCCACCCCTTCACCCCCGAGCACACGTACGTCTACCCCGTAGGCCCGCACGAGGGCAGACGTCGCTGCCGAACGTGCGACAACGCCCTGCGCCGCGTGCGGCGTGCGCAGAGAAAGAGAGCAGCCGCCTAATGGCACAACTTGATTTCCCCGCCTCCCCGACCGTCGGGCAGCAGTACGCGGCGCCGAACGGCATTACCTACCAGTGGGACGGCGCCGCATGGGTGGTGACGGGTGGCGTGCCGGCGACCCCGACGGGGCCGGCAGGCGGGGATTTGAGCGGGACCTATCCGAATCCGACCGTGGTAAAATCCGCGGGAAACTTCACGGTCGCCGGGGCGTCGCTCTTTCAGGGGTTCGGGACCCGCATGGTGGCGGTCGCGAACCTCTACCAATGGTCCCTGAACGAGGTTGGGATCGCCGGCCAAGATACGAGCAAAGCGGCGTGGCGAGTCAACGTCAACACCAACACGGGCCAGGACAACTTCTCTGTTGGCCGCGCGCCCGCGAATACGACGAGCTTCGTGAGCCTCGCCACACTCGACAGCGCGGGCCATCTGATCACGAACAGCGTCAATCTCTCGACGGGGAATCTCACCGCCGCCGCGTCCGGTGCCGGCATCCGCATCGGCGGGACCGCATCCGGCATCCGCTGCCAGAACGTCGGGAATGCGGCCGCCGACGGGTGCTCGAATGCCGTAGCATTCGGCTGGACCGGGTCACTCGCGGCGCGCGTGGATTCCTCGCAACTCGGCACCGTGAACATCACGCCACCGTCCGACGAGCGCCTGAAGCGCGACGTCGAGGAGGACGTACCGGGCCTAGAGGCGGTGCTCGCGTTACGGCCCGTGAGTTTCGAGTACGACCAGACGAAACGCGAGATTGGCTATCCCGCCGGGCGTCACTATGGACTGATCGCCCAGGAAGCGCAGAGCCATGTTCCGCTCGCCATCGAAGACGACGGCTCCGACGATCACTGGCTCGCGCTCGATTACCGCATGCTCGTCCCGGTCCTGATCCGCGCCATTCAAGAGCTGGCCGCGAAGGGGCCATGATGCCGGACTCGGGAGCCCCCGGCGCCGGGCGCGTGCTCGGCCCCGACCACCCGCTAGCCATCCGCGCCGCTGCCCGCTTGGCCCTCGAGCAACGCCGGGCGACGGCGGCGTATGGTGTCACGGGCGACCCGTGGGCATTTGTGCGCGACTGCGTATGGACGCGCGACGAGGCGTCGGGCATGGTGCGCCGCTACCCCTCGCATGAATACGCCGAGCTGCTCGTGCGCCGGTGGCAAAGCGTGCCGATTTTGGTCGTCGCCAAGTCCCGCCGCATGGTGGTGACGTGGCTCATGGTGGCGGTCAACGTGTGGCTCGCGATGTTCTCGCCCCTCTCGAAGGTCGCGTTCATGGCCCGGAAGCTCGGGCGAACGGAAACCGAGGGCTCGTGCGAGCTGGTGCGCCGGGCGCGGTTTATCGTACAGCATCTTCCGGCGTCGCTCCCGAGCGTCGAGGTCGAATATTCCGTCGGGCTTTTGCGATTCGAGAACGGCTCGGAAATCGTCGCGCTCGGCGAGGGCGAGGAGCAAGCCCGGCAACACACGTTCACGTCGGTGCTTGCCGACGAGGTGTCGTTTTGGGAGCACGCCTACGAGACATGGGTCGCGCTCCGACCGACCATCGAGGGCGGCGGCCGCATCACCGCCGTGTCGTCGGCCGGCCCGGGATTCTTTCGGGACTTGTGCCACGATCAGCTCGGCTAGATGCGCCCCGACTTTGCCGAGCTCTTCGCGTGGTGCGACTTGCACACCTCACGCTGGCGCACCTTGCCGGTCACGCACGGCTTTATCAGCCGACCGATGTACTACGACCGCGACGGCTTTGCGATTCCCTCCAACGGCCCGCTGCCCGTCGTGCTCGTGTGGGCGCAGATGCTGGAACGCGACCGCGAGGTGGCGCACGATGAACTACCGGACGGGTCGTTCTTGTCGACGGTCTGGCTCGGGCTCGACCACGCGCACGGGTTCGGGCCGCCGCTCATCTTCGAGACGATGCGGTTTGGCCCGCACGGGCCGCCCGGCATGGCGCGGCCGTTTCCCGACCCGTTTGGTGCGCCCGGCGAGGAAACCGAGGAGCTCCGATATACGACGACTGAGGAAGCGCTCGCGGCGCACCACGAGATCTTGCGCCGGCTTCGACTCCGGCTCGGATCATGACGGCGGAGTCGGATAAGCCCGGCACCGTCGCGCACTACGAGGTGCACGCCGACTGCCACCGGGAGATTGCCCGCTTACGCGCCGTGCTCGAGGAGATTGCCGACGTGTGCGACGATCGCGCCGACGCCGATTGCGTCGGCGACCCGCCGCGCTTCGTGCCCAACATCTGGATGCGATTATTAATGCGTATCCGCGAGGTCGTCCCGCACTAGCCGCGGAGCTTCCGCCACCGGGCCAGGGCGACGACGCCTAACCATGCCGCCTCGTCGTCCGGGTCGTCGTACGGCACGAGTTCGTAGCGACCGCCCGGTTGGAGGTGCACGCCGAGGCGCATGACGGGCTCGGCGCCCCACGGGGCGGGCTCGAGCCGGCCGCCGCCGCGCGGCGCAATGTGGATGCCCGGCGCCGCATACGCCGCGGTTTGGAGCGCATAGCTCGCCGCCATCTTGGCGGTGGCCTTGCGCTCGACAACCGCCGCCGTGCCGTCGAGCACGCCGATACTATCCGACGTGCCGGCGTAGCCATAGGCGGGGTGATAGAGGAGCGGCTGCGCCAGCACGGGCTCATAGCCATAATCGGCCTTGAACGCCTGCCACGCTTGCACGTAGCCAACCGCCTCGGGGCTCACGCTCGACCAATCCAAGTCGTCGGCGTCGTCCAAGTCGCAACACGCGTCGACGTGAATGCCGCGGAGCCGGGCATGCCGCAACACGTGCGGATTCACCTTGCGATAGTCAGGCGACACGCCCGCCGCCTCGAGAAGCTGCGTCACCGACCACGGGACGGGAGCGCCGTCGAGGCGGTAGACGTGCGCCTCGGGCTCGAACGTGAGAATCGAGCTCTTTTCGGGTTCCGCGACGCCGGCCATGGGGATCTAATAGCCGCGGCGGGCGAAGGGACGCGGAGCGCCGTAGGAGCGTCGCACGAGCCTGGGGCGAGGTCGCGGGGCCGGCCCCTGCCCGCCAAGCGCGGCGTCGACGGCGTTTGGCACCTGCGCGCAGAGGTCGTCGTACGCCCGCCAGGAGCAATCCGAGAGCCGCTCGCGACCCTGCGTCGTACCAACCCAATCCGTCAGGTAGGCGCGGGCCGACCCGAAAATGGCTTCGTGCTCCTCCTCGGGCACCTCGGCGCCGCGGATGGCTTCGTGAAGCAACGCCATTAGGCGGTTGATCCGGGCGGCCGAGAGCGCGTCGGGCGGCGTCGCTCCGGCCCCGCTTCCCGGTTGCGGCCGCGGGGCCGGGCGACCCGTCGGGCGTGGCCCGGGTTGCGGGGCTCGAGGCGCCGGCCGCGGGGCGGGCGTGCGGGCGCTCTGAGCCGCCTCGACCGAGCGCTTAAGCTGCTGCTCGAGGCTCGCGGGCGCGGGGGGCGGCGGGGCGCTCGAGGCGCCCGCGGCGCTCTTGCTCTTGGGCGTCTGGAAATCGCCCCCGTTGTCGTCGCCGCCGGTGTACGCGGCGCCGAGGTCTTCTAGGTCTTGCGTGAAGATCTCGGAGAGCCCGGCGAGCCGCAGAACGGCGTCGGTTTGCGCGCTCTTTTGTGTCATCTTGACCGACTTGTTGAGGTCGCCATAGTCCATGTCCCGGTGCCGTGCGCCGCGGCCCTCGGCGACGACGACGCCCGAGGCGGTAACCAGCTCGCAAATGAGCGCCAGCACGCCGGGCTCGGAGCCGAGCATCTCCCACGTCTCGACGTCGCGCCGGAAGCGCGGCCGCAATTGGAGAAGCCCGCAAATCTTCTCGCTCCCGGGCTTGCACAGGGTGCTCTTGCCGCCGCACGCCTCGCATACGCGGGCAACCATGTTGCCGGCGTTCGGGCATTCCGACTTGTTGCCACGCGGCCCGATCTTTCGGTGAATCAACGTGTAGTCGATACCGGCAACGAGCTTCGAGAGGATCCACTTAACGAGTACCTCTCGCGCTTCGCTGTAGGTATCGAGCCGCGCCTGGAGGGCCGCCGGGTCGTTCAAGACGAGGGCCGGCGTGTCGACGCTCGGCGCCAGCTCGAGGGCGGTTGCAGCGGCGGGAGGCGGCGTGCTTTCGGGTTCCGTTTCCACCGGGGTGCTCCCATCTTGCGCCCTTACATGGTAAGCGGGCGCTTTAGTGCCGGGTTTAATAGCGTTCGAGCACCGCTCGCAAGCCCGCTCGGGCGGCCCGACACTATTGCCGGATGCGAGGGTGCTCTTTACGCCCGACCCGTCCGACACGTTACGGATTCCGCGGGCGCGAGCGGAAACGCCCGCGCGGGCTCTCGCTTTGGCGGTTTTCATGCAAGCGCTACTCGACTTGCGGCGCGCTCCGCGGGGGCAGACGAAAGGGAAAGAGCGCAACGTGTACGCCGAAACCCGGGCGTGGTTTCTCTCGAATGACCGACGGTGGCCGCATAGCTTCGCCTGCTTGTGCGACTTGTTCGATTGGAGCCCCGACGCCGTCCGCCGAGCGATCCTCGGCGCCGGGTGGTCGGAGCGGGAGCCAGTGCGCCAGCTCCGGCTCGTGCGGCGACGGTAAGCAACGCCATTACCCCTTCGTCTCCGTCGCAAGCGCATCGGCGACTAGCTGCGCGGCAATCTCCTCCGGCAGCCCCTTCTCGGTCAGCCACTGCGGCGCGTGGTCGGGGGTCGTAATCCTACGCTCCGTCCCTGCTAGGCACGCCACAGCACGTTGCTGTGGGCCGTGGCCGATACGCACGTAGCACAGCCCGGCTCCGTAGGTGACTCCGGTGTGCTCGGTGCTGAGGAGGGTGATCGTTGTAGAGCCGTTATTCATGCCCGGAACTATACGCCCGGTCGAGGCACCCGTCAAGACCTACACGTATCGGGAGCGATACCTATTGTAATCGACGCTAGGGCACGGTACAAGGGGCGGCCATGGCGCGGAAGAAACGCAATGGCCGCCACAAGCCCCGAACCCCCGTGAACATCATCTATCGCACCATCCAGGCCTCGGGCGGCCCGACCGCCACGGCCCGGGCGCTCGGCGTGTCGCTCCCGACGCTGGTGCGGTGGCGCAAGATCGGCCGCGTACCCGATGCGGCCTCGGCGCTCACGTGGGCCGGGAATCTATGCCCGAATGACGGGGCCGCGGCCTATGCCCTGGCCCGCCAGCTCGCCGGATTGGCTCCCCGCCGCAGGGTGCGGTAAACTACGCGAAACTGCAGCAAAACGCTGCGCTATCTACTCAATACGTATTGAGAATTTGCACCGCCATGCGTACGGTGCGGCCCGTGCCCTCCCGACGATCGAAGTCTAAGCGCAAGCTCCCCGCCCGGATTAGCGTCCCGGTCAGCGATACCGACGCGGCCTATCTCGAGCGCATCAAGGCGACGACCGAGCTGCGCATGTCCGCCATTAGCCGGCTCCTCTTCCACCGCGGCATCATGGCGCACCGGCGCGACGGGAAACTCGCCGACTGACACTGGAAACGTCTCTCGTCGAGGCATTTTGCCCCGCCGCAATCTGCGGCAAAACTGCCCTTGACGGAATGTCGTGACAGGCGTATCTAGGCCGCCTACATAGCGACGCCTACCAGATTTAAAAGCTAACTAATGGCGCCGTAACCCAATGCGGGGGCGGTGGCGTGGTGGTGGGGATCGAGGGGTGACGTGCGCCTCGCGGGGTCGAGGCGAGCACGGTGCAGAGGGCTGTACATTCCGGCCGGTTGATCGCACGCGCTGTCGCCCTCGCCGCCGAGCTCACGGCATGCGTTGGCGAGTTACCCACATCGGCGGAGAATTCGCCCATGGCGGAAACTCCGACCGTCGTCCGGGCGCTCTCGACGAAAGAGGCAGCGGCGCGACTCGGCGTCACCACGTACACCGTGAACGAGTGGTGCCGGCTCGGGCTTTTAGGGTTTCGCCAAGATACGCCCGGCGGCCGGCGCCATTTCTCGGAGGGTGACTTGGCGGCCTACGAGGCGGCGCACCATGCGGCGCCGGTTGCGCAGCCCTTAGCCGATTCGTATAGTCCCGGGCATGACCGCCGACGAATTCCGAAAGCTCCGCCGCTCGCTCGGGTTGACGCAAGCCGAGCTGGCGGCGATCCTCCAAGTGACGACAAACACGGTCGCTCGGTGGGAACAGGGAGTCCACGCCGTAAGCCCCTTGGCGCGGCTCGCCCTCTCGCACCTGGCGCTCGAGCGTGGCGCGACCCGCCGCCGGAAGGCTAGCGCATGAAGGCAACCAAGCGCGGCCGGGCCTTCGTCGCCTCCGGCTACATCGCGGGCAAGCGATTCCGCCGCTCGTTCAAGACTGCGGGGCTCCGCGATGCATACCTTGCGAAGGCGGAGCGGCTTGTCAGGCTCCGCCAGCTTACGCGGGACGGGGAACTTCATGATGCCTTGCTTGAGGAAATCTTAACCGAATGCTTGGAACTGTTGCGCCGTAAGCGGCTCAACCGTGAGACGCGCTTGAGTATGGGGCGGCAGCGGCCATGAGTGTCTTTCGCTGGCGGGGCCGCTGGGCGCACGACTACCGCGACGCCGCGGGCGTGCGGCATCGAAACACGTTCGACACGCAAGCCGAGGCAAAAGACGAGGAGCGCCGGCTAGGGACGGGTGTACACGGTCGGCGCCGAAAGCTCCGGCCGCGGCTCGATCCGCGCTCGACGGTGGCGGAGTACGCCCCGCGGTGGCTCGAGCGCATTAAGCCGACGCTCAAGCGCCGGGCATGGGCGGCCCATGCGTTCGCCGTCACGCTCTACTTGGTGCCCCGGCTCGGCAAGCTCCGACTCGTCGATATCCGGCGCTCCGATTGCAAGGAGTTTCTCGCCGGGTGCCAGCGGAAAGGGGTGACGGGGCGGCCGCTCTCGCGCGGCTCGGTGCGCATTGTCTACTCCGCGCTCCGCGCCATGCTGAACGCCGCCGTCGAGGATGAGCTTGTGAGCGGCAACGTGGCGGCCCGGCTCGGGCGCCAGTTCCGGTTGCAGCCAACCAACCACGAGCGGCAAGCCGCCACCGAGCAACGGGTGCTCGAGCCCGCGGAGCGTAAGGCGCTCCTCGCGGCGGCCCGCACGCCCGCCGAGGCGGCATGGTTCCCGCTCGTCTTGACGCTCGACCGGGCCGGGCTCCGGCTCGGCGAGGCGCTCGCCCTCGAGGTGTCGGATATCCGCTTCGAGGCACGCAAGGTGCGCGTCAAACAAACCCGCGACGCCGAGACGGGCGAGCTCGGCGAGCCGAAACACGGGCCGCGGCTCGTCGACTTGTCGCCCGCGCTCGCGGACGTGCTCGAGGCGCATATCTCGGGGCTCGAGGTGGCCGCCGCGGAGAGCGGAACGAAGCTCGGGCGACTCCTCTTTCCGAGCGAGGCGGGCACCATGCTTGACGCCCACAACGTGCGCCGGGCGCTCCGCCGACTTTCAAAAGCCGCCGGATTCGACGCGCCAGTTACGCCGCAAGATTTGCGGCACACGTTTGGATCGACGCTCGCGACGTCAGAGCTCCCGCAATACGTGCAGCAGCAGATGGGGCACCGCGACATATCAACAACGATGGGCACGTACGGATCGGCGTTCAACGCACGCCCGCGCCGCGGCGTTTCGCTCATGGACGACGGCATGGTGCGCGTCACCAAGCGTTCCGCTAGTGGTGACAAAGTGGTGACACTCGGCCGCGGGAGAACGCGGGAGGTGGACGGAAATGGTTGATTTTGCTAGTGCCCCCGGTTGGAATCGAACCAACGACCCCCTGCTTAGGAGGCAGCTACTAGCCCAATGGTGCCCAATGGCGCCCCACGTAAAGCCATGAATTCTGGCGAACTGTGGCCGGAGTCTGGTGGGGCGGGAGGGGGCGCCATTGCTCCTCGTGGTGACAAAGTGGTGACAGAATCGGCGGCCGCGCCGGATGCCGCCGCGGCTCCGAAATCCACCGAGGAGTTATCAACACTATCCACACCCCCTACTGTAAGAACTACGGTAGAGACAGACGATACCACTAGGATCCTAGAACCTAGGAACCTAGGAGCTAGGGAAGAGGTATTAGGGGGGAGCGGGGGGGAAGAGGAGAAACCGGACGCGGCGACCGGTGCGATTGACGCGGCATGGGCACGGGCGGAGTCGGCGCGGGCGTATTGCAAGCTCGGCCGGTGCGCCTACGCCAATCTCGAGCGCCGCGGCCCGGATCGGTACTTGGCCGCGATTGGGTGCGACGGCTACCACGCGAGCCGCACGGCGGAGCCCGACGGGCGGGTAACCGTCCGGTGGGGCCTCTGCCCGCGTCAACGCGAGTGGTGGCGCCTCGAGCGCATCCGGCGGGCGGCGGAGCGGCCGGTAGAAAAGCCGCGGGAGCGGCGACCATGACCCCCGGCATGCTGATTGCCGTCGGCGTCGTCTTGGTCCTCGTCGCCGCTGACCGGCCGTGTTCGGGTTGCGGCCGGTGGTTCCAGCACCGGCTCCGGTGCCCGCGGCGCCCGCTATGATCCGCAACGGCCGCGCCTGCAAGCAACGCGGCTATGGCGCCGAGAAGCGCATGGAGGCGCTCCTCCGGCCCTACGGCTTTCGCCGCATGCCCATGAGCGGGGCGCTCGGGGGCGACCATGCCGGCGACCTCCGCCGCCCCGCGGAGCCCGTGCCCCGGGCGCTTACCGTGCTCGAGGTGAAGCGCCGTGCCGGCGGCCAGCGGTGTATCCGCCGGTGGCTCGCGCAAGGCGGAGCAAACGGGCTCCTCCTCGTTGGCGACCGGAGCCAGGAGCCGCTTGCCGTTCTACCGCTCGAGGTGCTCCGCCGGCTCCTCGGCGAAGCCAGTTACCAGGGAGGGAACCATGGCACGTGAATTCACGAGCGACACAACGCAGCTCGCCACCCGGGTGCCGAAGGCGCTGCACACGCGGGTACGGCTCGCGGCCCTCGAGGATGGCATAACGCTCCAGCAATGGCTCAACGACGCCCTCGAGGCGCACCTAGCCCGCGGGAAGCAAAAACGTGTGCGTATCGTCAAAGGGGCCAAGGAAGCCACCCCCGGCGCTGCCTGAAAAATGCTCCCGCTCGCCTTCCCCTTCGAGCGCGGGGGCTTTCGGCACGAGCTCGAGCGCCGCGAGGGCGAGGTCTGCCTGGTGCGGCGGGTGAACCTCGAGACGGGCTCCCTGTATTGGGAGGTCGTACGGCTCAAGCGCCAGGTCGAGCGGGCATTCGCCGGCCGCGTCTACCCGGCCCGGGAGCGGTACCCAACCGACGCCGAGTGGGGAAGCGCCGGATGGACCTTTACGGATGACGCCTTGGCACGTGCGAGGATGGCCGAATTATGCAAACGGGGCGACCGTACGCGGGCGCAGGCAGCCGGGTGAAGGGTCCAGGGCCACCCTGCGGCCGGGAGGGTGGCTTTCGATCGAACGTACCCGGAACCCTTGCGCCCCACCCCGACTAGCCGTATCGTCTAGAGGGTATGGCGACCAAGGGGCCGAGCAAGACGCTCGAGCGGATCCTCGCCGGCCAGAATGATATCCGCGCCGAGCTCGAGGTAATCCACCTCGCGCAAGACCACCTCGCGACCACCCTTACGCGGCTCTCGGAGACGTGGACGGGCATGTTTCGGCAGCTCGGCTTGCAGCTCGACTTACTCGCCGAGCGGATAACGACACGGCACGATACGCTCGCGGCACGGATGATGCTCGTCGAGCAGCGCCTGACCCTGCTCGAAGGCACGCGGGCGCCGACGTCGGGAGACTCCTGACATGCGGCTTATCATCGCCGATGTGTACGACGCCCTCCGGGCGATCGACGTGCCGGAGGAGAAGGCACGGAAAGCGGCTGAGGCCCTCGCCGGCTACACACCACAGCTCGCCGCCCTCGAGCGAGATATGGCGGTGCTCCGGTGGATGGTCGGCACCAACGTGGTGCTCACGCTCGCGGTGCTCGCCAAGCTCCTCCACGGGTGACCGATTGGAGCAACGCCCATGAGCCTCGCCCTCGTCCTCTTCCTGCTCGTATTCGGGTACCTGCTCGTTTACGACGTCGCCCGGGCGCTCGGGCGTTGGTGGCTCCGGCGGCTCAACGCTCGGGCTCGAACGTCTCTTTAGCCGACGGCGCGTTCTTGGCGACGAGCGCCTGTGCACCGGCCCGGAGCGGGTACACAAACGGCTCGGCGAGCGCGGCCGTTTCCGGCAAGTTGGCAAGCCACCGGAAACCGCCCGGCGCACGCGCGGCAACGCCCGCCGCGAATGGGACGACTCTTGAGGCGATACCCCGAGCAACCGGAATGGCCGGCGCGGCGAGCAGATACGGGTTTCCCGTGTGTACCGCGCCGCCAACCGCCGAGGTTAGGCCAAGCCCCTCGAGCAGCTCCGTCGGGCTTATGCCCTTTGCCGAGGCGCCGATAGTGTCGACGATTCGTTGCACCGAATCGAACGCGCGGCCCGCGAATTTCTGTGCGTCGCCCGACTCTACTAACGTATTCCACGCCTTGCCGATTTGCTCGGGTGTGCGTTTGGCGACGCCCGCCCACCATTGCCCGAGCTGCGTCGTCGCGTCGTTCAAGAGGGGGCCAGCTTCCTTGGCCGCATCGATAATCGGCGCCGCTTTCGACGCTACCAACGCGGCGGGGTAGCGAAACGGGACGGTAATCAGCTCGCCGCCGGCGCCGCGGATAAACGCGTTACCCATGCGCTCAAGCGCTGTACCCTCCTCAGCCGGCTCGGCGCCGGTGATCTTCTCGCCGAGGATTGTCGTACCCTCGCCGAGCGCGGAGCCGGCACCCGCGGCAAGGCCACCCGTTACCACTGACGCCTCGGGGCCAAGTGGCAAACCGGCCGCGGCCCCGATCGGCGCTAGCGTCGTCGCCCCGATAATCGACGGGACTTGGCTCTTTAAGCTCCGCCGCATACCGGCGACCCTAGCAATCGTCTCGCCCGTGCCGGCGGGGGCTTCCGGGGCACGCGTCGGGCTCGGCTCGACCCCCGGCGGAGCGTACGCGTAATCGAGCGGCCCCGAGAGGAAATAGCGCGGCGGCGTAACCGGCGTCGGAGCGGGCGTCGGCGGCATGGGGCTTGCGGGTGGCGGTGCCGGCGCCGGGGGCTCATAGGAGCCGAGCGCCCATGCCCGGCGGGCGCGGTCGGCGTCGGTCGCATTCGGCGGGAGCGGCGGCGGTAGCTCGGGGGGCGGTTGCGTCGTCGTCGTCGTGGTCGACGTCGGTTGCGGCGCCCCCAAATACACGCCGCCTTGTGACTGCGCGTAGTCGGAGAGCCATCCGTGCGTTACAGGTTGGTCGGTATGAAGCGTACCGGAGTCTATCGAGCCGTCGGGGCGTTGGATGCTATACGGCGTCTCGTAGTAATCCGGGCTCGGCGGCGGTGTGGCGTCGTCGGGCATTACTGCGCCGGCACGGTGCGGTAGATTTGCACGCCTTGGAAGCTCGAGCCCTCGGGCGGTTGCGTGGTTGTCGTCGTCGGCGGCGGTACCGTAATCGTCGGCGGAGTCTCGCCGCCCTGTTGCGCCTGTTGCGCCGCGGCGATATCGGCGTCGCGCTCGGTGCGAATGCGGTTAAAATAGCTGCTCACGAGGTTCCGCCACGTCGGCGTTAGCTCGCCGCTCGGGATCGTGCGCAACGCATCTTGCCGGTAGATTGCTGCATTCAAGTCAAAGTTAAAATCATCTAGCCGGCTCTCGAATTCGGTGGGGTACATCTCGTGCCCCGTTGGCACCTTGCCCGCCTCGATATTTGCACCCTCCGGCGGCCGATGCTCGCGTTGCCCCATATCCGCGAACGGCGCTAGATCGTCGGTAAATTTCTTAAACTTGGGATCGTCCCGTAGATACATAGCCCATTCAAAAAATGGCCGGCGCCACCAATTGACGTATTTGTCCCGTGACTCGGGCGTCGGGAAGTCTCGGTAGAATTGGTTGAGCTGGTCGCGCTTGTCTTGCAGGTAATCCGCCGCGTGTTGCTCGCTCTCGGTAAGCCCGCGGCGCGTGCGGCGGATATCCTCGCCCGTCATTAGCTCGCGCTCTTGCCGCGCCGTGCGAAGCTGGTTGAAGTACGCGATTTGTCCGTCCGACGCCTTTTGGAAATCCTTGATGCCCGCCGCGGCGGCGTCCGCTTCCAGCTCGTTTAACGGCCCGAATTCGTAGACGTCGGTTTGTCCCGTTGCGCTCGTAACCGTGCGCCTCGAGAGCCGCGGCGCCTCGGTACCCGCTGGCATGTCGGGCGCGACGGCGGAGCCCTGC
>Ga0126370_10000398_pt1 | contig 17747 bp, 12 predicted proteins | sample PanSoiMetaPlot_3_FD_92586 | JGI IMG/M metagenome (GOLD analysis project Ga0126370, IMG submission 92586) | Tropical forest soil microbial communities from Panama - MetaG Plot_3 | ecosystem: Environmental > Terrestrial > Soil > Tropical forest > Bulk soil | place: Panama | collected 2016-02-17 | reverse complement strand
CGTGGAAAGTCCCGTGCCGCCGCCCAGCGCCACAATGCGAAAGCCCGGCAGAAAAGTTTTTGTAGAAGACGCGCGTTTTTTCATTTTTTGGCTGAGCCAAACGCCAAGCCTATTCTACAGGAAAGGATTCAGCCCTGAGGAATCCGGGGGCCCATAACGTTTACGTGGACTGGCTTGCATGCAATCTCGGAGAGGCGAGGAGGGAGGTTCTTCGACTAACAACTAACCACTACCCAGTGTCTTCAGCTGGCGAGCCCGTCTTTCTCGGGATACAGCAGCTCCGTGAAGCGCGGATCTTCCTGGAGGAACGCGAAGTCTTCATCGTTGCGCGCGTGATAGCGGTTTTCCGGCCGCAACTGAATGGCGACCTTGAGATTCTCGAGAGCGGAGTCGGCTTCGCCGGTCAGGCAATCGAGCGCCGCCAGCGCGTAGTGAATGTGGTCGGCCTTCGGTGCGGCCTTGCGCGCTTTGTCAAGGCTCTCGCGCGCTTCGTCCCAGCGTCCGATGTTCATCATGGCCACGCCGCGCTGATAATGGTCTTCAGCGCTCTTCGGATTATGCTCCGACGACGGTTTCATGCGCTGCTCGGCGATTTTCAGGTGCATGCGCGCACGGTCCGCCAGCTCTTTGCTGGGGCCTTTCACCACTTCTTCGAGTTCTTGCTTGGCGCGTGAGAACTTTTGTTGATGAAAGAGCGCCAGCGCTTCGTCGTAGGTCTTCAGTTGGGCTTGGACTCGCGGATCAACCAGTTCAACGCCGCCGCGCTGCGGGGGATGAGGAGTCCCTAAATTCTTTTTTTTCATTGATTTAGAGGAACCGTGCCTAGCGCTCTTGGAGTGGTGGGAGGACCCTCCCGAGGCTTTTCGCACTTTTGCCATGTAGCGCATGCTAGCAGAGGCTATGCCGCGCGTCAAACACCGCCTTGTTACTTCTGAGTACATAGCATTGTAATAAAGCTTAGCCAGCTTCCGCAAAAACAGCGGTTACCGAAGCGCATCATTGCGAAAAAAAGGCCATGAAGAATGGGACATAATCACGGAAACTGTAAGTAAGGTATTGAGGGACGGGGACACGGGGCGGGAATGCTGGCCTGCCTGCGCCGCGTATGCTAAATTTGTGGCCGCATAACTGGTCGACGACAAAGTGCCTTTCATCAATTTTCCTGCGCGCGAGATTAATTGCAAGCTGGTGTATTACGGCCCGGGTCTCGGCGGAAAAACCGCCAACCTCCAGTGGGTTTACGACCACACCGGGCAAAACCAGAAGGGCAAAATGGTGTCTCTGGCCACGGAGACCGACCGCACGCTGTTCTTCGACTTCCTTCCTCTGGATCTAGGGACGGTGCGCGGCTTCAAAACACGCTTCCATTTATATACCGTGCCTGGCCAGGTGTTCTACGAGGCCAGCCGCAAGCTGATCCTGAAGGGGGCGGACGGCGTGGTGTTCGTGGCCGATTCGCAGGAAGAGCGCCTCGACGCGAATTTCGAGACCATGGAGAATCTGCAGGAGCACCTGAAAGAACACAACCTGAATTTCACGACGATTCCCTACGTCCTCCAGTTGAACAAGCGCGACTTGCCGAATGCCATGTCCGTGCCGGAGCTTACCAAGCAACTCCGCAAAAAAGGCGAACCGGTCCTCGAAGCAGTAGCGATTCAAGGCACCGGCGTCTTCGAAACCCTCAAAGAAGTCGCCAAGCTCGTCCTCGCCGAACTCAAAAAAGGCGGCTGATGCCCGGACCAAACGTCATAATTGGTGGGACACAACCTCCAACTTAATGCGGGATTCGGTTTTCTTTCCGTCGATCCCAATAGCGGGCCTGAATTTCCAGTGCTGATCGACATTCTATCACGCCGATCCGCGTCACAGACGGAAGGTCAAAGTGGCGTAGAAGTAGCCGACGTCTTTGCCGGGGGGCGTTTGCTTCAGAAAATCGCCGGTGAAGAAATAGAAATATCCGGCGGTGCTCGAAAAATGCGGCGAGAAGGTGCGGTCCAAAGTCAGGCCGGGCTGGTATCCAACAAACTTTGCAACGCTGAGATTCGCCGGGCGAATCATGAATCCCGCGAAGTTGTAGATCCCGTCGTGAATCGAGCTGCGCCAGTAAAAAGGCATTTCGGGGGAGATCGCAGTTTTGGAATTGAGCGTCACGCGAATCGTTGGGCCAACGTCGGTTAGGTTGGAAGGGCCGAGCAAAGCCGAGAGACTGGAATAGGTGGGGTTCGGAAAAAGCGGATTGAACGTGCTGAGATTGCTGCTGGTGGGGCCGGAATCGCCGGTTGCGTAATCAAAACGCACGCCGAGCCGCGGCTGAAGTTTCAGGCGGCGCAGCGTCAAGCCGTCGTTGGTGGAAATGGCCCCCGCATAAATATTGCCGGCTGCGAAGGTGCCGGTTTGAAAGATGAAATCCGCGTCGTAATCCCAGAGAGTCCTTTTGCCCCAAAGGCGCGTGCCGAGGGTGTCGCGAATTTCCTGCCCGACTTTGCCGTTGAAAGACCCCACCTTGCGATTCAACGCGATGTAATAGACAGCCCAGCTGCCGTGCTCGCTGGCGCGAGTGAATCCCGCGCCCCATTCCGTCTGCAGGTGGTTGGGAATGGCGTAGCTGTCCGGGCGAAGAAGAACCGGATGCGTCAGGGTGGAGTTCCAGGTCCAGCGGCCGTGCTTGAACGTGAAACGGAAGCCGTCGAAGGCGCGGCGGATGTTCAATCCTTCGCTCTCGCCGATAATGTGCCCACTGCCAAATTCAATTTCCTGGCGGCCTACGCGCAGTCGCACATTTTGCGAGCGGTCCGTGAAGTCGAAGAACGCCTGGTGCAAGTCGGCGACGTCTTTGTCGGTCAGACGCGGCCCGCCGATGCGTCCTTCCGCGAGGCCGCTCTGAAATTGGGTAAAGACCCGAACGTTGGAGCCGAAATGCCAATCGGAGTGCATAAGATAGCGTTGAAGAATGTATCCCGAGGCGGTTTCCGGGTCGCTGCCGAAGCCGGAGTTTTCGTAGTTTTCGTAGCGATAGCGAATCTCGCCGCCGAGGGAGACGTACCAGTTTTCGCGCCCTAGCGAGATGTATTTCACATCATCCAGAGCTTCTTTCTTGCATTCAGGATTGGCGAGAAGGCTCCAGTTTTCCTCATAACGAAGAGGCTGCAAGACGGGACGTTGTTTGTCGCACTGTCCGCGCAAGTTCGCGGGAAATGAGAGCAGCATTCCAACACCGATCAAGAGCCGAATTCGAAGCAAGGTTCCCCCTATTTGGCACAAGGTCAGGCGAGCGAAAAGCCGTGCTTGCTGAGCGGCAGGGTGCGGAAACGTGTTTCTGTTGCGGCAAAGATCGCGTTGGCAATCGCCGGCAGAAGAGTGACGGGACCAACTTCACCGACGCCGCCGAGGGGGCGCGAGCCGCTGCTAATCAAATGAATTTCCACGGGCGGCATTTCCGGTATGCGAATAATCGAGTAATCGTGATAGTTGCTTTGCACGACGCGGCCCCCATCGAAGGTGATCTCAGATGTGAAGGCGCACGAGAGGCCCCAGGCGATTCCGCCTTCGAGCGAATTCGTGGTGATGTCTGGATTCAACACGGTCCCGGGATCCGCGGCGCAGATGACCTTGTGAATTTTCACCTGACGGCCCTTCGAGACGGAAAGCTCGACGACGTGGGCGATGTGCGTTCCGAACGCGTCCGCGTAGGCGATGCCACGATAGTGGCCCTTCGGAGGCGGAGTTTCCCAGTTGGATTTCTGCGCAACCAGGTCGAGCACGGCGAGCGACCGCGGGCTGTTGGCAAGCAGATCGCGCCGGTAGCGATAAGCATCGCTGCCCTTGTGAGAAGCAAGCTCATCGATAAAGCTTTCGAGCGCAAAGATGTTGGGGCCGTAACCCGTAGTGCGAAGCACGGAAGTGGGAACGGGAACATGCAGAAGCTTGAAATCCACACGGATGTTTGGAATTTCGTAGTGCGTCTCGAGAATGCCTTCCAGGCAGCTGGGGTCGTAAACATCGGTGACCGCAGGCGCAAACACGTATTGCAGGATGGAAGGGGAAACCAGACGATGCGAAATCGCGCGCAGCTTCCCGTATTCATTGATGCCTGCGGTGATGCGATGCATCGTGGCCGGGCGATAGATGTCGTGTTGCATGTCTTCTTCGCGGGTCCAGATGACTTTCACGGGACGGCCCACCGCTTTGGAGAGCAGCGCCGACTGCAACGCAAAGTCAAAAGCCACGAGCCGCCTGCCGAAGCCGCCGCCTAGTAGCGTGCGAGAGACCTGAATGTTTTCTTTGGGCAGCTTGAAGGCGCCTGCGAGCGTGAGACGCGTGATTTCTTGGCCTTGCGTGGGGGCCCAAATCTCGACGGTGTCGCCCGAGACGCGCGCGGTGCAGTTCATCGGCTCCATGGTGGCGTGAGCCAGGAATTGCGATTCATATTCCTGCGAGAAGATTGTGGGATAGGTCTCTTTCGCGGCGTTCGCAGCGTTTGCCGGGATGGTGTCTTTCGCCAGCGGGACGCTGGGATAGTCATGATGCAGGGCGTCGGGATTTCCTTCAACGTGGACCAGCAGCCAGTCGTTGCCTTCCATGACGCGGCGATAATCGTCGCGCAGCGAGTTGCTGCTGACGTCCGCGGCGGGACCTTCGTTGAAGGTGACATTGAGAGCGTCGAGCGCCGACTTGGCTTGCCAAAAACTTTCGGCAACGACGGCGACGCCGTTGGGAATTTTCACCACATCAATGACTCCGGGAAATCCAGCAATCGAGGAGCGATCGAAGGACGCGACATCGCCGCCAAAAACTGGGCATTGGCGCACTGCGGCGTAGACCATTCCAGGCAAATTAAAATCGAGGCCGAAGATGGCGCTGCCATCAATTTTGCTAGGGTTCTCTACGCGCGGGAGCGATTTCCCCAGCAGCGTCCAATCCTTTTCGCTTTTTAGCGGTGGCTTGGCCGGTGGAGTAATTCTCGCGGCAACTTCCACGAGATCGCCGAACTTCGCGCTGCGGTGCGAATTCTTGTGAAGGACTTTGCCGGATTCGGTGTGACATGCCGCAGGATCGACCTTCCACTTCTGCGCTGCCGCGGCGATCAACATTTCGCGGGCGCTAGCGCCCATTTGGCGCATGAGGTCGAAGAACGAAGGGGTGCTTTCGCTGTTTCCGGTGAACTGCCAATCGACGCGCGGATTGCGATAGGCAGGGTCGGTGGGAGATTCTTCGAGGCGCACGCGAGACCAATCGGCACCGAGCTCCTCCGCGATCACTGCGGGAAGCGTGGTCCGGATGCCCTGGCCCATCTCCGCTTGCGACACAATAATCGTCACGGAATCGTCCGTGCCGATTTTCAGCCAGGCGTTCAGTGGGATCACTTTGGCTGCCGCGGTTTGTTCCGACGCAAAAGCTTCCTCCGGACGAACGGCGCATTGCAAAAGTAGCGTGCCCCCGGCTAGACTGGCGGTCATTAAAAACTGGCGGCGATCGACTTGGGTTGAACCAGCCGCTTGTTTCTCCATCGTTTCCGTTGCTCTCATTTGCTTTGGCCTCATTCCGGACACGCTGCGCCGGTGTCAATCCACTCTTTCAGGCGCGAGACGAATTCGTCGTGGGATAGGGGAGGAGTGGTGCGGCCCGGGCCAGGATTCCAGGCCCAGCGCACCAGGGAAGTGTCCATGTGGGGAATCAAATCTTGCAGCGAGCGGTTTCCATTCTTCGCGGGATCTTTCAGCGCGCGGCAAAGTTCTCCCATGGTCAGGCCCTTCCAGGCCATGGGCGTCTTCGCCGGAGGGAGCTGCCAGCCGACTGCGCCGGGCGGTGAATGCAGCGTCTTGCCGTTCTCGGCTTGATGACACGCGAAGCAATGAAGGGCGGAGGAGCCCTTTCCGTCAACGCCGCGCCTGACGTTCATAGCGTGAGGATGATTGTCGTCGCCCTGGAGTGGGCCGTCATAAGAGGAATGGCAGTTCAGGCAGCGCGGGCTGGTCAGAACGGAGGCGACGGCGCGAAAGGCCAGAAGGCTCTTCTCATTGTTTCCCGCGTTTGCTTGGTCCCAAGCGAGCGCGTGAGGCGAAAACCGCGCAACAATGGCGAGCAAGAGGAGCACCGTCGAGCAGACACAAATTAGAAAGCGCTGCTGAGAAGGGAAAATCATTTCGCGCTCCGGGCCAGTTCCGCGGCGACATGAATGGCTTTGCGGATGCGCGCGTAGGTTCCGCAGCGGCAGAGGTTTCCCGCCAAAGCATCATCAATGTCTGCGTCGGACGGGTTCGCATTGGCCGTGAGTAGCGCGGCTGCGCTCATCATCTGGCCGGGCTGGCAGTAACCACATTGCGGAACTTGCACCTGGAGCCATGCCCGCTGCACGGGATGCGAGAGATCCGACGACAGTCCCTCAATGGTGGTGACGTGCTTGCCCGCGACCGCGCCAACGGGCGTAACACAGGACCGCACAGCGTTGCCGTCCACGTGCACGGTGCACGCGCCGCACAGGGCCATGCCGCAGCCGAACTTCGTGCCCGTCAAGCCGAGTTGTTCGCGCAACGCCCACAGAAGCGGCATCGCGGGATCAACATTCAATTCTCTTGGTTTACCATTGACAATAAGACGAGTGGTTGCCACGCGTATCACCCTCCAGAAGCGCGCAGAACAGTTTCTCTGATAAGACTGGTAAGATACGAACCGAATTGCAGAGCGTCCATGACTGAGACGCTTGAAGATGTGACCGATCGTCCTTATTCGTTATTCCCCTATTTGCCGAGAGTCGAGCATTTGTTATGTCTGAGTACTCAGAACACGAAGGTACGGATGTGCTGGCGGACGTCCTGGACTCCCTCAAGTTGCGAGGCCGTTTTTTCTGCCGCTGCGAGCTTTCTGCTCCGTGGGCGCTGGGCTTTGGCGCGGGGTTCTTCTCGCATTTCCACGTAATTACCAGTGGATCGTGTTGGTTGAAGCTTGAGGATCGGTCTGCACCCGTCGGGCTGGAAGAGGGTGACTTGGTTTTGGTGATGCCGCGCGGCGCCGGTTATCAGCTTTGCGATGATCCGGGCACGCCGCCGATTCCATTGACGCAGCTGATAGGAACCTCCCAAGGTGGGCTTCGAGCGGTCATCCGGCACGGCGCGGGCGGCCGGGAAACGGGTTTGATTTGCGGCGCGTTCGAGTATCAAGGACCGCGCGCGGAAGCTTCTTTGGCGGTGCTGCCCAAGTGCATTCGGGTTTCCAAGAGCGAGAGCCGAGCGAATGAATGGCTGAGCGCGACGCTGCGCTTTCTGCAACGCGAGACACGCGACCCGGGCCTCGGCTCGGAAACAATTATCGCGCGGCTGATTGACGTTATTTTTGTGGAAGCGATTCGCGCGTGGCTGAAAGATCAGCCGCAGGGCGCGGCGGGATGGCTGGGAGCTCTGCGCGATCCGTCGATCGGCGCCACGCTTGGGCTGATCCACAAGAGTCCGGAGAAATCGTGGACCGTGGCGAAGCTGGCGGCGCAGGTGGGCATGTCGCGCTCGCCCTTTGCCGCGCGGTTTATGACGCTGGTCGGGCAGTCGCCCATGTCTTACCTGAAGCGCTGGCGGCTGCAACTGGCGGCGCAGCTTCTACAGGACCGGACGCTTCGACTCTCCGACATTGCCGAACGAGTGGGTTACGAGTCCACCGCGGCATTGAGCCGGGTTTTTAAGCGCGAGTTTGGCGTGTCGCCGGCGCAATACCGGCGCAAAGGCGTGGTTGGCGTACCCATGGTCTATGTCGAGCCGAAGCAAAAGGCGCGAAGCGATTCGAGCAGGCGCAAGCCCAAGAAGGAAAAGGTGAAGTTCGCTTTGCGTGGGGCGAACTAGGCCGTGACACCAAATTTGCGGCTAACGTCAATTCAGAAGGCGGAAAGTGATTTCAACCACGACTCGGACAGCAATAGGTTTCCCATCGAGGTCGTGGCAGGGTTCCATGCTCCACCTCTTGTTCTTGGTAGTCCGCGGAGCGAACTTCTTTGCCTGACGCGTCGCGAAGGGACAGAACTAACTTGGCGTCGGTGGGAGAAATCGCGGCGGTACCCACGAGAACCGCGTCGGCACCGAGAGCTTGTGCCGCCTTGGAAATCATTTCAGGCTGCTGAAGGCCCGTGGTGAAATCTGAAGTTCGTCAAGCTGCTTTTGAGCTCTGATGCAGTTTAATAACAACCCTCTCGCTGCGAACGCCCGCGGAATCCACAAAGTCGGCCACGTACACTTTAGGGAACTGCGCTCCCTCAATTTCCCTAGCCAAACCTTTCGCAGCGTTCTTCCGATTTTTATCCGCGCTCGGCCGCGCTGACAATGCAGTTCCAAGCGAGACGAGTAAGAGGATTAGCACGCGGACTAATAGGCAGTCGGCCGGATTTGTTTGCTGCATGAAACGGCTCCCTAGGAAAAGTTGGCGAGCGCGGCGGATTCGGTGTCGAAGGTGGGGATGGCTTCGACGAGGCGCGTGACGGTGAGGGCGTCGCGGACGCGGCCGGGTCCGCAGACGAGGCGCAAAACGCCGCCTTCGCGCGCAAGCTGAATGGAGATGCGCACGAGCGTGGAGAGGCCGGAGCTGTCAATTTGCGGCGTGCTGTTGAGCCCGACGATGACTTTGCGCGTACCCTTTTTGAGTACGGACTGCAGCGCGCCGTAAAGCTGGTCGCTGGGTTCGCCGATGGTGAGCCGGCCGTGCACTTCGAGAATGGACACGGCGCCGGATTCGCGAACCTTGATCTCCATGGGTAGACGTTCGATCATATGGGCCTGCGCTTCCCTGGTATTGCTCGAACGCGGAAAGACCGCACGGCATTATACGCTGGGGGCGGCAGGAAGTGGTAAATCACGAGTTTAGAAAGTTTGAAGAGCGCCTCGACGAGCTACTCGTAGCGCAGCGCGACCAGCGGATCGACGCGGGTGGCTCGACGCGCGGGAACGTAAGAAGCAAATGCGGCAACTGCCATCAAAACGATGGAGACGCCGAGCAACGTAAGAGGGTCATTCGGCCGGACGCCATACAGCAGTTGGGCAAAGCTGGAGAGCAGCCGCGAAAGCACAAGCGTGACTGCGATGCCAATCGCTAACCCCGTGCAGGCCAGCCGCAGCCCGTTTCCGATTACCATGCGGAAAACATCCTGTCGTGCCGCCCCCAACGCTATGCGAACGCCAATCTCGCCGATGCGCCGGCTCACGGAGTAAGCGACTACGCCGTAGGTCCCAACCGACGCGAGGATCAACGCCAAGGCCGCAAAAATTCCCAACAGCATCATCGCAAAGCGCTGCGAAGACATGGACTCGCCTACGATTTGCCGCATCGTGCGCACGTCATAAACCGGCTGACCGCTGCCCGCCGCGTAAACCGCGGACTTGATGGCCGGCATCATGGTGGCGACGTCGAGAGGCGTGCGAACGAGGATCTTCGTGTCGGGATAGTTCAAGGGAACCCACTTGTCGGGGTCCTGCAAAAGCGAGAAATAGCTTTGCGCTCTGGTGAGCTTCCCGGTCTCGCCCACGCCCCAATGGCTGACGTGTCCCACGACGCCAACAATCTCGCAAGGACCAACCGGCGTATCCCATCCGAAAGTAATGGATTGACCGACGGGATTTTGTCCCGGGAAATACTGCTGGGCAAAGACGCTATCAATGACGGTGACGCAGGGAGTTTTTGTCGTGTCTTGGGGTGTAAAGAAGCGGCCGCGCAGCAGGGGTATGTCCATGGTGCGGAGATAGTCCGTGCCGGTGGTAAATACCAGTGTGCGCGGGGCATTTTGAATCTCGGCGGGCTTTTGCGAATCGATCCAGAAGGGCGCATCGGCGTCGTCATCGGTGAGAGGAACGAGTCCGGTGAAGTCCGCCGCTTGCACGCCGGGAATCGCTCGAAGGCGGTCTAGCAACTGGAGGTAGGAGGCGCGAATTCCGGGGCCGGTTTTGTCCGCCGAAGGCGAAAGGCCGACTTTGCAGGTAATCAGATTCTGCGTGTCGAAGCCGGGATTCGTTTCCCACAGGTGGCGAATGGTGCGGAGAAGCAGTCCCGCGCCGACCAGCAGAACCAGCGTCAATGCGGTTTGCACAACCAAGAGCGTGCTTTGAGCGCGATGCCGCGCGCCTGCCGTGCTGCGGCCGCTTTCTTTCAGCGCAGTTTGCACGCTGGGTTTGTAACTCTTGAAAGCAGGAGCGAGGCCAAACAGAATCCCCACGGCAAGAGACACGCCCAGCGTAAACCAGAGCACGTGCGCATTGACGGCGACGTTTTCGCTGCGCGGCACGTTCGCGGGAATCGCCGCGAGCAAGAGCCGCATGCTCCCAAAGGCGAGAAGGACGCCCAATACGCCCCCGGCAAGCGAAAGCAGCAGGCTTTCCGTCAGCAATTGCCGCACGAGGCGCGCGCGGCTTGCTCCGAGCGCCCCACGAACAGCAAATTCTCTCTCTCGCGCCGCCGAACGCGCCAGGCAAAGATTTGCGACATTCGCGCACATAATCAGCAGGACCAGCCCGACGGCTCCGAGCAGCAACAGAAGCGTTCCGCGCACATCCTGAACGATGAGTTGCTTCAGAGGTTCTACATCGGCTCCGGTTCCGCGATTGGCGTCGGGGTACAGCTGATCCAAATGGTCCTGGATCGCGCTCATTTCGGCTTGCGCTTGGGTGACGCTTACTCCGGGGTTCATCCGTGCGACCGCAACGATGCCCGCATGGCTCCCGCGAGCTTCCAGGAGCAACGGATTGTACTGACCGAGCGGGAGATACACGTCCACTTCGTCCAGGAAGCGAAATCCCCGCGGCAGGATTCCTACAATGACGTAGTCCGTCCCACTTAAGATGACGGATTTTCCGAGCGCTTGAGGATTTGCTCCAAAGCGGTTTCTCCACAAACGATTGCTGATGATGACCACGGGTGCCGCGCCGTGCTGGTCTTCCTGCGGAGAGAATTCACGTCCAAGGGCTGGGGCGACGCCGAGGGCGCTAAAAAACCCCGCGGTCACTTGAACGCCATCGAGATGTTCCGGCGCCCCCGGAGCGGACAGATCATAGCCTCGGTTCAGCTGAATCGCCGCCATTTGCTCGAACGAGCGCGCGCTGTGCTGCCAATCCACAAAATTGGGGTAGGAAATCGCATCCCGTGCGAAGCGCTGGTTGCTTTCCAGAAGCATGACAAGCTGGTCCGGCTGAGAGTAAGGAAGCGGGGCCAAAACCACACCCCGCACCACGCTGAACATCGCCGTATTTGCGCCGATGCCGAGCGCCAAGGTCAATACCGCAACCACAGTGAACCCTGTGGATTTGCGCAAGGTCCGTGCGGCATAGCGAACGTCCTGGATCATTTGCTCGAGCCAAGTCCAGCCCCAGGCGTCGCGGGCCTCTTCCTTTAGAAATGTCGTATTCCCGAAGGTGCGCATGGCGGCGTGGCGGGCTTCTTCAAGGCTCATTCCCGTGGAGACGTTTTCGGCGATTTGCCGTTCAAGATGGAATTGGATTTCGTCGTTTAATCGCTGCGTGCTTCGGTTGCGACCGAAGAGAGTTTGCAAGCGGAGCCAGAATCGCCGGGGCCAGGTCATGCCATCACTCTCCAATGGGAATCATTCGTAACGCAGCGCTACGATTGGATCGACGCGCATCGCGCGCCGCGCCGGTACCCAGCATGCCAGAAAACCAACTCCTAACAACAAAAGCACGACCGACGCCAGGGCCACGGGATCATGCGGCGAGACATGCCAAAGCTGGCTGCGAAGCACGCGTGCCGCTGCGATGCTTGCGGCCAGACCGATGGCGATGCCCGGCAAAATAAACCGCGCGCCGAAACGGAAAATCAAGCGCAGCACATCACTGGAGTCAGCACCCAACGCTTTACGCACGCCGATTTCGTGCGTTCGTTGGGCCACCGCGTTAGACACCACGCCGTACACTCCCACAATCGCCAATATCAGCCCGAGCGCGGCAAAAACCCCGAGAAGCACAACGCTGAAGCGCGGACCCGAGTACTCCCAATCGTTGAGCAGGGAACTTAGCGTGTGCACGTCGGTCACGGGTTGATCTGGATCGAGAGCATACACCTGTTCGGCCACCGGTTTTGCCAGCGCGGCAGGGTCGGTGTTGGTCAAGACTACGAGGAAATCTGAGTCACCCGAGAGGGTATAAGGCAGGTAAAGCTCCGGCGCAATTTCGCGGGTCAGTCCGCGGTTCACCACGTCATTCATGACGCCTACAATCTGGAACGCGTCATTTGCAAGATGGAGCTCGGTGCGTAAGCGCGGTACGCGAACCGTGCGGCCCAAGGGTTCGCTGTTTGGAAAATAACGATGCACAAAGCTCTGGTTGACGATGGCCCATTGGCCCGCACCGGCCATGTCGACATCACTGAACTGCCGTCCTTCTAGCAGCGCAATGCCGAACACCTTCGTGTAATCGCGGCTCACTTCGCGGATCAGGACTGGCCGAGTATCCGTCTGACTCGAACTGGGGATGTCTACGGGCGTTTCCATACCTGCAAAAAAGGGATGCATTCCAGTGCTTAATGACGCGGACGCAACGCCCGGGAGGGCTTCGACGCGTGGCAACAACTCTTTGAAGAAATTAATGCGGTGCGGCGCATCTGCATACCGCTGAGGAGAAAGCGGCACGCGAATCAAAAGCAGGTGATCCGTGCGCATTCCCAGATTCTGGTTCTCAATGGCCATCACCGTCCGCATCATCAACGTTGCCCCGACAACCAGCACCAGCGACAACGCGACTTCCACCACCACCAGGCCGCCGCTGGCGGATAGGCGGCGAAAACCGGCGCCGGCGCCGCGTGCACTCTCTTTAAGCGCGGTCACTAATTGCGTGCGGCTGGCATGCAGAGCAGGCGCCAGTCCGAAGAGCAACGCGGTGACAAACGACACGCCAAGCGTAAACAGCAGCACCGGCCGGTCAATCGCGACTTTCGCTTCGTCCGGTATCGAGTCGGGAGGCACCATAGCGAGGATGACGCGTAACGCGCCAAAGGCCAGCGCCGCGCCGACGATGCCGCCAAGCGTCGAGAGCAGCACGCTTTCCGTCAGCAACTGGCGGGTGAGCCGTCCGCGTGTTGCGCCCAGGGAAGCGCGCAGCGCGATTTCGCGTTGCCTGGTGGCTGCGCGAGAGAGTAAGAGGTTGGAGACATTGGCGCAGGCAATCAGCAGCAGCATGCCCACCGCACCGAATAGAATCCACAAGATTTCCCCGAGGCCGCTGCGAAACGTCTCCTTGAACGAAAGCAACCCCACGCGCCACTTGTCAGGAAAAGCTCCGGGCTCGCGCTGCTTCAGGTCGCCAAGGATCGGGCGAAGGTCCGCCTCGGCTTGCGCCTCGGTTACACCCGGCTTCAAGCGCCCGAGCAAGTGCACATAATGCACGCCTTCTAGAAATTCGCCGCGATGGAAAACGATGGGCACGTAAACATCGGCGCCGCGCCACATGAACCGCGGCGGCATCACTCCGATGACCGTGCGCATCGTGTCGTTGAGCCGCATCGTGCGTCCCAGCACAGAGGGGTCACTGGCAAGCTGCTGCGCCCAGAACTTGTATCCCAGCACGGCGACCGGTGGGGCGCCCGGAGCTGAGTCCGCGGCAGCCGGCGTGCGCCCAAGGAGTGGAGGCACGCCCATCACGTCAAAGGTGTTCATGGTGCAGACGTTGCCACGCAGGCGCTTCGGTTCGCTTTCGCTGGTCCAGACCACGTCGCTGACCGTCGAGGCAATCGTGCCTTGGAAAATGGTGTTGCGCTCGGCGATTTCCAGGAATTGGTCCACGGTGTAATTGAATCGCCATCGCGATGAGTCGGGAGACCACACTTTCACGCTCATTAAGCCGTCTACGTCCCGGTAAGGAAACGGATTGAGGACCACGCCGTAGATGACGCTGTACATCGCGGTGGTGGCCATAATCCCCAGCGCCAAAGAAAGAATTGCGACCGCGCTGAAGCCGGGGCCTTTACGCAGGCTGCGGAAACCGTAGCGGAAGTCCTGCGCGATTTGTTCGAGCCAGGCCCAGCCCCAGGTACCGCGGGTTTGTTCCTTAAGATAGGTGGGATTGCCGAAGGCGCGTGTTGCCGCATAGCGGGCTTCTCGCGGGTTCATACCGGCACCAAGGTTCTCAGCGATCTGCTGCTCGAGGTGAAATTGAACTTCGTCGTCCAATCGCTGCGCGCTGCGACTGCGGCGGAAAAGAGTTTGCAAGCGGAGCAAGAATCGCCGAACCCACATCATGACATCACCTCCTCCAAAACGCAGCTATTCATACCGCAGCGCCACCATGGGATCCACGCGCATCGCCCGCCGCACCGGAACGATGGCAGCTGCCAGACAGACGCTTGCAAGAGCGAGCATCGCTAAGGCCATGGAAACAGGATCGGTTCCACGGAGACCGAACAGCATGGCCTTGAATAAGTGCGTCGTGGCAATCGCCGCGACGATTCCCATCGCGCTGCCAATGCCAAGCTCCAGGAAAGCTTCACGCGTGACCATCCAGATCAAACCTTCTCTTGGAGCGCCTAGCGCCATGCGCACGCCGATTTCTCGCGTACGCGCAGCCACGTTGTACGCCATGCTTCCATAAAGCCCCACGCAGACCAGAAGCAGCACCAAGCCTCCAAAGAGGGCGGAGAGCTCAGCCAGCAGCGTTTGTGGAGCGAGCGTATCCGTTACCAGGTCGGCGGCCGTCTTGATGTTGTCGACGACCAGATCGGGATTCACGTTACGAATTGCGGCACGGAGCGAGTTGAGCAGCGCGTCCGGGTTGCCAACGGCTCGAAGTTCAAAATTGTAGGCCCCGAGATCATCAAAGCTGGCGCTCGTCAGCGGCGCGTACATGCGCCGCCTTACGGCGTCCCGGATACTGTGGTCGTGCACGTCGCGCGCGACGCCGACAATCTCGAAAGTCTGGGGGTGTTCGGAGTCCTGTATGGTGATCTTGTGTCCAATCGGATTCCTTCCCGCAAAGTAAAACTTCGCGAAGGTTTCGTTGACCACGGCAACGTGCGCCGCTCGAGCAAGATCTTCTGCCGTGATTTCGCGCCCCATCGCGATGGGGACGCCGATGGTGCTGAAATAATTGGGCCCTATTTCATCGTCAGCAGTCGCACTGTCTTGCGGTTTGCCGCCATCAATAAGAATGGCGTCAGATGATTCGTCACCGCTAAAAAGCCCGTTGCTCGAACAAGTGACACTCCGAACGCCGGGCAGTGTCGCAAGCCGGGCTAAAAGCTCTCGCGTCATGTTTTGTATGGCGGCGCCCTTGTAACCGCTTTCGAGCACATCCACGCGAGCCAGCAGGAGCCGCTCGCGGCTATAGCCAAGATCCGCTTCCTGCAAATTGCGCAGACTCCGCACGAGCAAGCCCGCCGCCATCAGCACCAGCACGCCAAGCGCGATTTGCGCGCTCACCAGGACGCGCCCAAAGTTGCGCTTCGGACCTCCCTCGGCGCCACGCCCCCCTTCCTTCAAGGCCACACCAGGCTTTACATGCAGGAATCGCAGCGCCGGCGCGAGCCCGAAGAGCACTGCCGCGCCCAAACAAATGCCCCCGGTAAATCCAAGTACGCGCCAGTCCAGGTTCAGCGACAACGGGCTGCTCGTGCGGTCGCTGGTGTTTGCCAAGGTCACGAGCAAGGCCGAACCCCAATGGGCAAGCAGCAGTCCAAGCGCGCCGCCCAAGAACGCTACCAAAATGGATTCCGTCAGCAATTGGCGCACGATGCGTCCTGGCCCCGCGCCCATCGTCACCCGAACCGCGATTTCCTGCCGGCGGGCCTCAGAACGGGCCAGCATCAAATTGGCCACGTTGACGCACGCGACCAGCAACACCAACGCAACCATGCTCAAGAGCAACAGCAACGGGCCCGATGCATCTTTGCGCAGCCGGGAAAGCCCGCGGCTTCCCGGCGACACCTCGACGGCAATTTTCATTCCACGAATAGCATCGCGATCATCGGAGGACATCCTCCCGTTGAGCGTAACCGCAAGAGCTTCTTGGACCACAGCGTTCACATTGGCCAGCGCTTGATCTGCGGTTATTCCGGGTTTCAGCCGTCCCATCAGCAGCAGAGCCGCATCGTTTACACTCTCCAGAAAATTCCGGCCAGGCATGAGTTGCGGCTGCATCATTATCGGCGCCCACAAATCGGGCCGGTCTCCCACAACTTCGCCAAAGAAGGCGGGGGGAGCGACTCCAATAATCGTGAACGGGTAATGATTCAACTGGACTTTTCGTCCGATCACAGACGCATCGCTTGAAAACCGCCGCTGCCAGTATCCATAGCTGATGACCAGGACGGGATCGCTTCCAGGCGTCCGGCCGTCGTCTGCCGTGAAGGTGCGCCCTAGCAGCGCTTCAACGCCAAGTGTCTCAAAGTAGTTTTCCGTGACGAGTCTGCCCGTAGCCTTCTCCGCGCTTTCGTCCACTGTGATCTGCACGTTGCCGAGATTCGAGCTGGCGAGCACCGAGGAAAACGCCTGGTTGTTGTCGCGAACTTCGCGATAAAGGGGATAAGAAAATGAGTCCGTCCGTGGCGTTCCCGTGCCCCACGAATGAACGCGCGCGGGATTGCCCACGATTACAAGCTCCTCGGGATGATTTACGGGCAGTGCGCGCAACATGACCGCATTGATCACCGTGAAAATGGCCGCGTTTGCGCCGATCCCTAGGGCCAGCGTTACCACCGCCACCGCAGTAAATCCGGGTGACCGGCGTAACATCCGCGCGCCGTAGCGCAAGTCCCCGGCGATTTGCTCGAGCCAGGTCCAGCCCCAGGCGTCGCGGGTTTCTTCCTTAACGAATGTGGGATTCCCGAAGGTGCGTATGGCGGCGTAGCGCGCCTCTCGCGGGCTCATTCCTGCCGCAATGTTCTCAGCGATTTGCTGGTCCAGATGAAATTGAACTTCGTCGTTCAACCGCTGCGTGCTTCGATGCGCATCGAAGAGACTTTGCAAACGGAGCCAGAATCGCCGAGCCCACACCATCACATCACCCTCCAGATGAGCTTCACTCGTACCGCAGCGCGACCATCGGATCGACCCTCATCGCCCGTCGCGCGGGAATGTAAACGGCGAACATGGCCGTGACTGTCAGAAGCACGGACACAGCCAGCAGCGTCACCACATCGTTGGCGGAGACTCCGTACACAAGGCTGGACATGAGGCGGGTTAGTCCCAGGGAAGCGAGCAGGCCCACAAGGAGGCCAACTGCAACTACCGGGATGCCCTCGCCTGCCACCAGACGCAGCACGTCCTGCTGTTTCGCCCCGAGCGCCATGCGAATGCCAATTTCATGCGTGCGCTGCGCTACAGAGTACGAAACGATCGCGTACAGGCCGATACAAGCGGTCAACAACGCAACGCCAGCAAACGTCCCCAGAACTAACAGGCACAGCCGCGTCGGCCCTAGGGCATGGTCGGCCAAGGCCTGCAAGGTCTCGACGCTGTGGACTGGGCGCTGCGCGTCCAGCGCGAGCACTTCGGTCCTGACCGCGTCGGTTAGAGTTCCGGGCTCGACCGCAGTTCTCAGGAGAATGGCCATCTCGCGAACAGTGTCAGGACGCTGCCAGAGAGGAACATAAATTTCCGGCCAGATAGGTTTATAAAGGTCATTCATGTCCTGCCAATAATCGATTTGCCGTGCGTCTCTCACTACGCCGACGATCTGTAGAACGTTATTTGAAGTTGATTCTTGTGTGGAGCTTCCAGTCCAGGCTTCGAGACGGATCTGCTTCCCAAGCGCATTCTCGCCCGGAAAGTACGTCCGCGCGAAACT
>Ga0126370_10000397_pt1 | contig 17755 bp, 15 predicted proteins | sample PanSoiMetaPlot_3_FD_92586 | JGI IMG/M metagenome (GOLD analysis project Ga0126370, IMG submission 92586) | Tropical forest soil microbial communities from Panama - MetaG Plot_3 | ecosystem: Environmental > Terrestrial > Soil > Tropical forest > Bulk soil | place: Panama | collected 2016-02-17 | reverse complement strand
TCGATGTCCAGCATCGTACCTTGCGCGCCTTCGAACAGTACGGACTTGCCTTCTGCCAGCGCGCCGTTCAAAAGCTCCGCGGTATCGCAGATGTAGCCGCGGATTTTTTCGCCGAGCTTCAAGGTTTCTTCCACTTCATGCGAAAAATCAATGTCCGCGCCGTATGCGCCTTTAGCAAGACGGTTTTTCTCCGCTACAACGTGAGCCGCCTTCTTGCGAAACAGTTCCGGCTCGAGCAAGTCGCACATGCGCAAACCGCGCCGCGCCATCTTGTCCTCGTACGCCGGCCCGATGCCGCGCGAAGTCGTGCCAATTTTGTCCGCTCCACGGGCTATTTCCGCCGCTTTGTCCAGTTCGCGATGATAGGGAAAAATCAGGTGCGCGCGATTGCTTACGTGGAGCCGCCCGCTTACATTTACGCCTGCTTTCGAGAGGGTTTCAATTTCCGCTACCAGTGCCGCAGGATCCACCACGACCCCAGTGCCGATCACCGCGTGCTGCTCGGGGCGAAGAATTCCGCACGGAATGAGCTGCAAAACGTAGCGCTCTTTCCCAATGATGACGGTGTGGCCTGCGTTATGGCCGCCGGCGACTCGCGCGATGTAATCAAACGAACCGGAAAGATAGTCAACGACCTTGCCTTTGCCTTCATCGCCCCATTGCGCGCCGACTACGACGACGGACTTCATTTTCTTCCCTTCTCGTCACACTTCCTCGGTTTGCCAGGGCACAGCCAAGTCAACCGAGCCGCACCCTTCCCCCTCCACAACTTCCTGAGAGGCAATACGACTGGTGGGAAACTGCGGAACAACCAATAGAATCGTACGCTGGCACTGCCCGCAACGCAAGCCGACGGCCGCACCGTAACATAACAATCTCGATTTTGGGTCAAGTCCTGGTTATAATGCCGCTCCCCGCAAGAGGAGAACCTAGCCCATGAAAAAAGCCCTCGCTTTCTTCGCTTTTGCCGGACTGTTTACAATGCTTGCATTCGGTCGAAGCCAAAAAGAATCCAAGTCGCATGACGAAGAGGCACTCCGAAAAATCGAGTCAGAAATCGCTCAATTTGAACAGAGGAACGACACCTCCAAAATGGGCGCCCTGGCTGAAGACTGGGTGTGCGTGGTAGAGGGCAGCAAAGTGGCGCTGTCTAAGGCGCAGTTTCAACAAAACATGAAACACAATTTTGCGGCGTATGACAACGGTCCAAGCCCGTACACCATTGAGAAGAAAAACATACGCGTGGATCTGTTTGGCGACACCGCAGTCGTGTCTTACACCAAGGAATACCGGCAGGCGGGTGACGCTATGAGATTCTTTGATGAAGACGATACCGATGTTTTCACGCGGTCCTTTGGCGGATGGCGTCTGCGATTCACCAAAGTCGCTCCTTTGCCGCCTGTGCCGGCTTCAAAATAAAACAAATTCTGGGCTATTTCATCCAGCAGAAATCTCGGCGTAACGAAAACAATCCACCAAATGGTCGTTAACCATTCCTGTGGCTTGCATCAGCGCGTAGCAAATCGTCGAGCCCACAAAGCGGAACCCCCGCTTTTGCAAATCCTTGCTAAGTGCGTCCGATTGCGGGGTCTTTGCGGGTACCCGTTTGTGCGTCTTCCACGCATTCTGCCTGGGCCGGCCATCTACGAATCGCCAAACGTAAGCATTAAAGGATCCGAATTCCTCCTGCACTTTCAGGAACGCGCGCGCATTCTCAATCGCGGCGGCAATTTTCAATTTATTGCGAACGATTCCGGAGTCATGCAATAACGCGCGCACTTTCTTTTTGTCGTACTGCGCTACTTTTGCCGGATCAAATCCGTCAAATACTTCTCGGTAGCGGGCGCGTTTCCGCAGAATCGTGTCCCAGCTCAATCCGGCCTGCGCGCCTTCCAGGATCAAAAACTCGAACCATTTCTTTTCGTTGTGAACGGGCACACCCCACTCCTCGTCGTGATAGGGGATGTTGATTTCCTTCTGTGCCCAGTGACAGCGCTCTATGTCTCCGTCGCGAGTGCTTTTCATTTACGGTTTCTGCTCCGAAGGCCCCCTGAAGCCCCGTCAAAACGAAAGACGTGCCGCATCCGTTGCGGCACGCCCGCTATCACATGCATTTCAGGTTTTAGGCCACGTGGCGGTCTAACGCCTTGGTGATCTGCTCCTTGGGTACCGCCCCGACGATCTGCTCCACGACCTGCCCGTTCTTGAACACGAGCAGCGTGGGGATGCCGCGGATGCCGTAGCGTCCCGCGGAATTCATCGCTTCATCCACGTTCAGCTTCATCACTTTCAGCTTGCCTTCGTAGTCGTGCGCAATTTCCGCCACCGTTGGCGCCAGCATGTGACACGGACGGCACCACTCGGCCCAGAAATCCACCATGACTGGCTGGGAATTGCTGGCGGTCAGCACTTCCGCTTCAAAGTTTCCGTCTGTTACCGCCGGAATGGAATTGTCTGCCATAACCTTTGTTTTCAGCGGCTTGCCCTCTGGCCAGCCGCCTGTCTCTCCTTTTTCAATCTAATTAGATGTTGTAGCAGGTTTTTGGTTTCTCCCCGCTGGCCCCGAGCTTCGGGGGGCCTGCCCCGATTCCTGAGCGGTCTGCCCCGAACCATGAGGGTCCTCCCCCGAAACCTGCGACGCCTTCAGCGATTCCTCAGGGGCTTTCGGACCCAAACTTTCCGAATCTTTTTTCAAGTCTTGCGTTGTCGCGGCCGGTTCCTCGGAGTTCGATTTCTTTTCTTGAGTTGTCGTTGCCGGCACGGGAGAGCCGTCTGGCAGTGCTTGAGTATTCTGCCCGGTCGTTTGGACTGCTTTCCTGCTCCCGCGCCGCGCCGCCCCCTCCCTCTTTGCTTCCTTCTCCGTTATCTTTTCTGACCCCGCTGGCTTGCCGGCCGTCTCTTGCTTCTCCGCCTTTTTTACTGTCGGCGCGAACCCGCGGGACACTCGCGCAGTGTCGTATAAATTCGTGTATTCCCGGGCGGGCCCCTTCCAAGAAAAATCCTTGGCCATACCGTTCAACTGAATGCGCTTCCAGATGCGCTCGTCCATGTAATGATGCAACGCTTGCCGGACCGCATACAAGAGCGCTTCTCCGGAATATTCCTTGAATTTAAATCCCGTTCCCGTGCCATGTTCCACATCGAACGGCTGGATGCTGTCGTCCAACCCTCCGGTGGCTCGCACAATCGGCACCGTACCATATTTCAAGCTGTACATCTGATTCAAGCCCGAAGGTTCGTAGCGCGAGGGCATCAGGAAGACGTCGGCTCCCGCTTCCACTTTGTGCGCCAGGGTATTGTCGTAGGCGATTTTCAATCCCACTCGCCCCTTATAGGTGGCCTCCATAGCCCCAAACAATCTCTCGTATTTCTTGTCACCTGTCCCAAGCACCGCCAGTACCAAATCTTCTTTCATCAGTTCGTGAGCTTTCTCCGCAATCAAATCGAAACCCTTCTGGTCCGCGAAACGCGAGACGATTCCAATGACGGGCCGCTCCAGATGCTCCTGCGGCAAACCAAACGTTTCCAGCAAATCCCGTTTACAGGTTTGCTTGCCACTCAAATCCCTGGCCGAATAATTCGCCGCAATCAGCGGGTCCTTGGCTGGATCCCAAGCCCCATAATCCACGCCATTCAGAATTCCCACCAGCCGGTCTGCCCTTTTTCTCGCCACACCATCCAGCCCGTGCCCGAATTCCCTCGTCTGAATCTCTTGCGCGTATTTGCGGCTCACCGTGGTCAAATAATCCGAATAAACCAATCCTCCCTTCAGGAAATTCACGCTGCCGTAAAACTCGAGTCCCTCGGGATGGAAAACGGTCGGCGGGATTCCTACGCGGTCGAGCACGTCTCTTGGAAACTGACCCTGATACCCCATGTTGTGGATGGTGAACACCACGGGAGTGTTCCCCACCACCGGATCATCGCCGTACGAGGTCCGCAGCAGAACGGGCACCAAGCCCGTCTGCCAGTCGTGGCAATGAAACACGTCGGTTGGCCAAATATGCTTGGCTACTTCGATCGCCGCGCGGGAAAGCTCCATATAGCGCTCTGCGTTGTCGGAATAGTCTTTTCCGCCGGCTCCATACGACCCCTCGCGGTCAAAATACGCCGCGTCATCCACGAAGAAATAATGAACTCCGTCAATCACCGCGCCGTCGACAATCGCAGGAAAGCGCAGCCGCGCGCCCCCCATGGGAATCGTCAAGCTCGGCAGCACCACTGCTGAAGCTTCCGTACCGCGATAGCGCGGCAACACGACCGCAACTTCGTGGCCCTGCGCCACCAAGGCTTTCGGCAGCGCTTCCACGACGTCCGCCAGGCCGCCGGTCTTCGAAAACGGCAGTCCTTCCGATGCTACGAACAGAATCCTCATGGATGGATGGTCCGTTGTGAATTACCCATCCATTTTACTTTACTTCGCTACCCTGCGTCCTGAAAACGCGTGCTGCAACAAACCAATCGACGAATTTCGCCGAACATCCGTGCGTCATTCGTAGCGAAGCGCAACAACCGGGTCCACGAGAACCGCGCGACGCGCCGGAATGTAACTCGCCAGAAACGCAACGCCCAATAAAAACAGCGGTACGCCAACAAACGCAATCGGATCGTGAGACCCTATTCCGTACAGCACGCCGGAAAGAACTTGAGAGACCGCTGCACACGCAACTATACCCACGACGCCGCCAATAATCACCGGGCGCAGCGCATGCCGCAACACGAGCTTCATCACATCGCGCCCATCCGCCCCCAACGTAACCCGAATTCCGATTTCGCGGATGCGCTGGCTCACTCCGTAGGACACCACGCCGCTCACCCCGATGGACGCAAGTAGTAGCGCCAGCGCTCCGAGTACGCCGGAGAGTGCCGCCACAATCCGAGAGGGTATTCGCCAGTCCTCCAGATTGTCCTCCAGCCTCATCACATCCACAATTAGATCCGCATCCAACGCTCGCGACGCTTCACGAATACCGTTGGTGGCCGCAACGTCACTGCCTTTGCTGTGCACCAGGAGTTGCAACCTCTCTTGCTCGTTCGGTCCTGCGGGCCAGTAAAAAAACAGCCCGTCCGTCTGTCCGAGATGCGAGGCTTGCGAATCGCGCACCACTCCCACGACCTGGAATTCCTTTTTATCTTCACCGCGTAGCGTCTTTCCAAGCGCATCCTGCCCCGGCCACAGACGTCGCGCCGTGGACTCGGTCACTACCAACACAGGCGCAGCCGACTGCGTCTCCACCTCCGTGAATGCCCTCCCGCGTACCATTGGCATTCCGAGCATCGCAAAGAAGCCCGGCGTAACCACATTGAATTCAAACGCCCGCGCTTGCGTCTCCCCCCCAACTGTTAATCCAGTTCCCATAAACTGATGGCTCAGCGGTGTGACGCGTGCTTGCTCCACTTGGTCAACGCCGGGCAAGGCAGCCACGCGCGCCATCAATTCGCGCTGAAACGCTCGCGCTTTTTCCGCGCTGTAGCCTTGCGAGGGCAAATCAAATTGTGCCTGAATAATCCCTTTCATCTCGAAGCCCGGATCCACGGTTTGCGCCAAATACAGGCCGCGCATCAACAATCCCGCGGCAATTAGCAACACCATGCACACCGCCACCTGTAAGCCGACGAGAGTGCTACGAAGCTTTCCCCCGCCTTTCCTTCCGATGATCCCTCCGCTATCTCCCTTGACCGCTGTGCTTAAATCCTGCCGCGTTGCATGAAGCGCCGGCGCCAGCCCAAACACAATTCCGGTGAAAGCAGTCAGCCCCAGCGAATATCCCCAAACATGCAAGTCCGGACTTACGTTCCACATCAGTTCAGGCGCTCCGTGCGGCAAGTGGCTCAACACATACCGCGCGATTCCTTCCAGTGACCAGAACGCCACCAGCGACCCCAAGGTGCCGCCAAGAAATGAAATTAGCAGGCTTTCGGTGAGCAGCTGACGCACGATGCGCCAGCGGCTTCCTCCAATCGAGAGCCGGATGGCAATTTCCTTCTGCCTTGATGATGCTCGTGCCAAAAGCAAATTCGCCACATTCGCGCACGCAATTAACAACACCAATCCCACTGCCGCAAGCACCACAACGCCTACACTAAAAACAAGGCTCCTTTCTTCCGGCCGTCCCATAAATGTCGCTCGATGAATTACCAATGCGGTCGTTCGCCCGGGGTATTGCCGATCAATTCGTCCCGCGATGACGCCCAAGTCAGCGCGCACTTCTTCGAGCGAGACGCCTGGTCGCATCCGCCCTAGCAGCGCAAGCCAGCCGGTATTGTCCTCGTTGAGAAAATCGCTCTCGGGCTCCAGCGCCTTCTGCATCGATACGGGCGCCCAAAACGCACTGGGCCAGGGATCGAGTCCGCGAAACCCCGGCGCGGCCACCCCGATTACGACAAATTTCGCGCGATTCAAGGTAATGCTTTTTCCCACAACCAACGGGTCGGCGCCGAATTGCGTTCGCCACAACTCGTCGCTCAGCACCACTACCGGGCTCGCTCCCGGCGCACGGCAGTCCTCTTCTACAAATGCCCGCCCCAGCGCCGGCCTCTCCCCCAACACGTCGAAGAAGTTGCAGGACGCCTCCGCCCCCATCAGTTGTTTGGGATTCTCTCCGCCGAGCGCTGTTGCGTCCAGAAACGGCGCATACGCCAGTAATCCGGAGAACACATGATTGTTCGTTTGATAGTTCTTGTATTCGGGGTAAGAAAACAAGCCCGGTTCGCCATGAACGTTGCGCCGCACTTTTCCGTGGAAAGCTTGGTCCACACTCACGATTTGGTCCGCCCTGGGAACCGGCAGGAGCTTCAGAGCGACTCCGTTCAGCACGGAAAAGATTCCTGTGTTCACTCCGATGCCGAGGGCAACTGCCAATACCGCGACCGCCGTGAATCCGGGGTTCTTCGCTAGCGCTCGCCCTCCATATCGCAGGTCGCGCCAAGTCGTCTCCCAAGAAACGAAGATCCAAGCATCTCTGCAAGCCTCCCTGATGCGCCCCAAATTTCCAAATTGCCGACGCGCCGCGAAGCGTGCCTCCTGTCCCGCGATACCGCGCTCGCGGTTTTTTTCCTCGCGCATCGTCAGGTGAAACGCCAGCTCATCCTCCAAGTCCTGGTCCAATTCCTTCCTCTTGAGCAATGCCTTCATCCTCATCCAGTAGCTCATAGCTTTCTCCGTTACTGATTCCGCCCCAGTGTTATTTCTGCTTTACGCTTTAGGCCGTTTGCATCACCCTGGCAATCGCTCCAGACATCCGTCGCCAATACTCTGCCTCTTCCGCGAGCTTCTTACGCCCCGCCGCCGTCAGCGAGTAATACTTTGCCCGCCGGTTGTTCTCCGACATGCCCCACTCCGCAGCCAGCAACCCCTTCAACTGCAATCGGTGGAGCGCCGGGTACAGCGCGCCCTCTTCCACGTGCAAAACGTCGTTTGAACTTTCGTGGATCCATTCCGCCACGCCATAACCATGCTTCGCCCCTCGCGCCAGCGCCTTCAGCACCAGCATGTCCAAGGTGCCCTGCATCAAATCGCCTTCTTTTTCCATGCCCTCTCCCTAACTCGTAGTGGCCTTTGCTCAGCCACGCCCTCCCCCCATAAACCCCTTAGGGCTCTCATTCTATACCCCTAAACGAATAAGGGGGCCATTTTGTTTCATCTGCGCTAAAAATTCTCGGCCGAACGAGGTCCGGTGGTTGGCTCCTGCTACACTGTTGCACCCATGCCTCGCCAACGGCTCGGGCAGCACTTCCTTGCGGACCTCGACTGGCGCGAACAGGTCGCCCGCGCCATCCGCGTATCCCCGCATTCCACCGCTCCATTGGCCAAGGACGATTCGCACGGTTGGATCGAAATTGGCGCCGGCCACGGCGAAATGACGCGCCATCTGCTCGCGGCAGGCGGCCCGGTCACCGCCATCGAATTGGATCCAGGACTCGCTGGCGGCCTTCGTCGTCTCGCCAAAGAATTCCCGCAGCTGAACCTCGTCTCCCGTGACATTCTCAAAACCGACATCGCTGCTCTCACTTCCGGCCGCCGCATTCGCATCTACGGTAATCTTCCCTATTACATCACTTCCCCTATCCTGCATCACCTTTTCACCTTCGCTTCTCTCATCGACGAAATGCACTTTGTCATTCAAACCGAGGTCGCTCAGCGCCTGGCCGCACACCCGGGCACGCGCGACTACGGCTACCTTTCCGTGGTCACGCAGTTTTACACGCGCCCCGAATTTGTTTTCGAGATTCCCCGCGAAGCGTTTCAGCCGCCGCCGGAAGTGACTTCCGCACTCGTTACTTTGCGGCTTCCCGGTGAGCGTTCCAAGCTCACCTTGAAGGACGAGCAACACTTTCTGAATTTTGTGAAGTTATCTTTCTCGCAGAAGCGCAAAACCCTGGTGAACAACCTGCGGTCTGTAGCCAAGCTGGAGCAGCTGCGCGCCGCCCTCGCCTCGTCAAGCCTTCGCGCCGACGCCCGCGCCGAACAACTTACCGTAGTGCAGTTTGCCGCGCTTCATGCTCTTTTGGAAAATTCGTGATGCGCATTTCCTGGTGCGGGATTTTTCGCGTTTACAAAACCGTTTCCGATTCTTTCTTCAGCGCCGCGACCAAACGGTCCGGGTAGTCGCTCATGATCCCGTGAACGCCCGCTTCAATAAGCAACCTCATATGCGCTGGCTGATTGATGGTCCAGCAAACCACCGGCAAATCCTTTTTGCGCGCCTGCTCCAGCAACGCCGGTGTGACCAGATCTCCCCGCACCGCCAGCTGCCTCGCGCCGATTTCAACGGCTTTATCTATCGGGTTCGCCAGCTGCCCGTCGTAGAGCAACCCCGTCATTACCGTGGGTTCGATTTTGTGGACATTCAGCACCAGCGACGGCTCAAAGGAAATGACCACGGCCCGTGGGATTTCGCCGGATTCACGAAGAGCGGCAATCACCGCATGCTCCCCGCCCCAGGAGCCGCTCGGCTTCAGTTCCAGGTAAAACACCACGTCATTTTTTTTGGAGAATTGCAAAATTTCTTCCAGCGTGGGAATACGCTCCCCAGTAAATTCGCTTCCGAACCAGGAGCCTGCGTCCAGTTGCCGTAATTCCTCGAGCGACAGGTCGTGCACGGAGCCGTGTCCGTTGGTGGTGCGATTTACGGTGTTGTCGTGCACGGCCACGAAGTGTGCATCGCGCGAGAGCTGCAAGTCAGTTTCAATGAAGGTCGCGCCCATCGCCACCGCCTTGCGGAACGCGGCCATAGTGTTCTCCGGCGCGTGCCCCGAAGCTCCGCGATGTGCGATTACCAGCATTCCCATAGCGTCCTTTTTGTTATACGACTGCTTTGCGCAACACTGCTCTCGCAAAAAAGTTTCTGTTTCAAGCACCATGTTAGCATCCATTTCTTTCTTCCTTCCGTACACCTATTTGGCGTTTACCCTGAATCTAACTTGGCAGGGACCAAAGGTATTCGAGGGAGTTCGTCGAGGAGGAGTTATGCGCAAGGAAATTCGGGCCCTGCTTGCAGCGCTAATGCTGACCGTATTGGGCGCCACCGTAACCAACGCGGCGGGATTGCCGCAGGAAGCCAAGCACCAGCGGAGCGAAGAAGGATATCGCACGAAGCTTGCCAAGGAAGTTCGTCACCAACTGGTGATGCTGCCCTGGTATTCGGTCTTCGACAATCTGGCGTTTCGCGTGGATGGCGATCGGGTAACACTGTTGGGCCAGGTAACCCGCCCGACGCTGAAGTCCGACGCGGAAGGTGTGGTGAAAAACATTGAAGGCGTGGCCGCAGTGAAGAATGAAATCGAGGTTCTTCCGCTGTCACCGATGGATGATCAATTGCGCCGCGCTGTGTTTCGCGCGGTTTATGGCGAAGCCGGCCTGAACCGGTACGCCATCCAGGCGATCCCGGCAATTCACATCATCGTGAAAAACGGCAACGTCACGCTGGAAGGCGTAGTTGATAATGAAATGGACAGGAATCTCGCGAATTTGCGCGCCAACCAGGTTCCCAACGTTTTTTCCGTGAAAAACAATCTGGTCGTCGCAGGCAGCGAGGGAAAGAAGGCTTGAGACCGAAGGATTATCCGCGTGAGGCGAGTAGCAACTGATTACGCGCCCGCAGCGCCAGCGCGGTGCAGCTGCCGCGTAATCCGCCGCGCCGTTTCTTTCACGGCTTCGGCGAGCCGCGGCATGCTGGCTTCATCTACTTGAGTCAGCGTGCCGCTGGCTCCGAGCGCCGCTACCACATTCCCCGCAACATCAAAAACCGGCGCTCCCAGGCATCTCGCACCCACGCTGTTTTCTTCATCATCCACCGCGTGGCCCTCGTCTTTCACGCGTTCTAAATCAGCGAGCAATCTCGTCATCGTCGTGATGGTCTTTGGCGTTCGCTTCTTCAAACCCTGCTGTTTCACGATGGCCTCGACTTCTTGTTTCGGCAACCACGCGAGCAAGCATTTGCCTACGCTCGTCGAATGCAAAAACATACGCCTGCCAATCCACGTGTTGACTTTGAAGAATCCGGGGGCTTCCACCTTTTCAATATAAACGGCCTCGCCCTGGTCCAACACCGCAAGATGCACGGTCATGTGAATCTTCTCTTCCAAGGCGCGCATAAACGGGAGAGCGACCTCCGCGATATCAAGGTTGGACTGTGCGTCTCCCCCGAGGCTCAGAATTTTCAGCCCGAGGCGGTAGCGCCCGCTTTCCTCATCGCGCCGGAGGTAGCCGCGCCGCTCCAGCGTCCGAAGAATGTAGCTCGCGGAACTTTTCGGGATTCCGAGTTTCCGGCTGATTTCCGAGTTGGTCAGGCCGTCGCGGCGGTGCGCCGCGGCTTCGAGAATATTGAGGGCGCGTTCAACGGCGGTGGCAGGACTGGCATCCGACATGGGCATGGAAACTCCTGATGTGACCTTTCGGAGTTCACAGTATAGAATATTTGTTCAGAATACTGAACAACATCTTGCCCGTCAGCGTGTTTACGAGAAAGAAGCAACGTGGAGCCTTGAACAAATGTTCAGCCTATTGAACAAACGACTTCTGGTAGGAAAACTTCGGGCAAGGATGTGCAAAATTCTCAATTCTTTGCCCCAATTTTTCCACAGCTTTGGGATCTCCTCATTGATTGCTTCCTATCTTGTTGAAGGCGTGAGGCTTAGAAGCGGAGATTTCGGCGTTTCTGGACACCGAATTGCCCTCCTTATCCGCCGACCGGTCCTGGCTCGAATTCGTTATCGAAAGGACTGACGAAAATTATGGCCACCGCTACCAAGCTGAATCCGGCGCTGATGCCACTTCCCTTCTCGAACCGCGCCGTGCCGGTGAACACTGCTCCCGTGGACTTCGACCCGGAGCGCGATCTCCCGGAAGGGTTCCTGGATTTCCTGGCGCCCCTGCACGCCGCGTTGACGCTGCGGCAGAGGGCGCTTCTGGCGCGCCGCGAGAACGCGCTAGCGGAGGCCCACACCGGCAAGGTTCCTTCGTACTTGCCACCGTCGGTGGCGACGATGAGTTCCTGGCGCATCGAGCTTCCTGCCTGGTGCGCGGACCAACGCAACCAGATGACCGGCCCCGCCGATGACGCGGACCTCGTCGTGAAAATGCTCAATTCCGGCGCTCCCGGCGTGATGCTGGATCTCGAAGATTCGACGGCAAACAGCTGGGAGCACAACGCGCTGGGCATCAAGAACATTTTGGAAGCGCTGGCGGGACGCCTCACATACTTTGACCGCAAGCGCAGCAAGGACATCGGCATCATTCCAAGCACGACCGTGATTTTTACGCGGCCGCGCGGCTTGCATCTGCACCAGGCGGGCATTTTGCCGGGCGAACTGATCCCTGCCTCGCTTTTTGATGTTGCAATGGTCGCCTACCAGGTGGATTTCAACGCCCTCCAGCATCCGCTCTGCATTTACATCCCGAAATCGGAGTCAGCCGATGAAGCCCTGTGGTGGCGCGACCTTTTCCAGATGATTGCGCGTCTGAAGGGCCTGCCGAAAGGCGCCATCAAGTGCATGGCGCTGGTCGAATCGCACCCGCTGGCGTTTCAGATGGAAGAGTTTGCGTGGAATCTTCGCGACCACATTGTGGGCCTGAATCTGGGCCGCTGGGACTATATGGCCAGTCTCATTCACTTCAATCTGGAAAATCCAGAGTGGGTGTTACCGGACCGGAACACGATTCCGCACAACGTGCCCTTCTTTCAGAATCTTCGCAACCTCATGCCGGAGATTTGCCACAAGCACGGGGTGCTCGCGATCGGCGGGATGACGGCGCTCTATCCGAGCCGCGAAGACGCAGGATTGAACGCGCGCGCCTTGAAAGTCTTGGCCGAGGACAAGAAGAACGAAGCGAACTCCCTCATGGACGGCGCGTGGACGGGCCATCCCGACCAGAACGAAATCGCAGTGAGCCAGTTCCCTGTTCCCAACCAGTTGCAGGCACGCCCGGCGAACGCCAACGCTCATCCCGATTTGCGGCCGCTGCCAACGGGAGTGGGCAAGCGCACGCTAGCGGGAACGCGCGCCGCAGTGCGAACTGTGATTCGCTATCGTAACGGCGTGCTTAACGGAAAGGGCGCAAGCCTGCTCGACGGCTACATGGAAGATCTTGCTACCGATCGCATTTACCGTCTCATGATCGCTCAGCGGATGCGGCATTCACAGCACGTCGAGGTGGTGGACGAAAGCGGTGCCGCAGTGCCGCACAGTCCGGAATTAATCACCCGGCTTTTTGACGAAGAGCTCGACCGGCTGCTTCGAGAAGCAAAGAGTGACGATCCGCAGGTGGCAACCAAGTTGCAAGATGCCCGACGTATCAGCGAAGAGATGATTCGACAAGAAGAGTTTGATCCACGGTAGTTTTTGGAATTCGTAGAGAACATATGCGGTTCCGCAGAGTTCATGCAGTCTGAGGAGATTCAAAAGCAGGGAGTAGCGAAATGTCAGCAAACGGCAGCAACGGAACAAACGGTAAAACGAACGGAACCAACGGCAAGGCCAATGGGACCAATGGAAATGGAAAAACCCATCTTTCGATAAATCACTGGAGCAGCGACCCGCGCTGGTATGGAATCACGCGGCCGTATTCCTACTCAGATGTGCTGCGCCTGCGCGGCTCAATCCAAATCGAGTACACGCTGGCCCGGCTGGGGGCGGAGCGACTGTGGAACCTGATGCAGACCGAACCGTACGTTCCCGCGCTGGGCGCCATCACCGGCAATCAAGCCATTGAGATGGTGCAAGCCGGGCTCAAGGCGATTTACGGCAGCGGCTGGCAAGTGGCCGCAGACAATAACACTTCCGGCGACGTCTATCCCGACCAGTCCCTTTATCCCTGCAATTCCGCGCCGGAACTGGTGAAGCGCATCAATCGCGCGCTCTTGCGCGCCGACCAGATTGAATCCGCTGAAGGCAAGAAATCCGGCACCTATTGGTTTGCTCCGATTGTGGCTGACGCCGAGGCGGGCTTTGGCGGCTCGCTGAACGCCTACGAACTGATGAAAGCGATGATCGAAGCAGGCGCCGCAGCCGTCCATTTCGAGGACCAGCTCTCTTCCGCGAAAAAATGCGGCCACCTGGGCGGCAAAGTGGTTGTACCTACGCGCGAGTTTGTGGAGAAACTTATCGCCGCGCGTCTCGCCGCGGACGTTTGTGGCGTTCCCACGCTTCTGATCGCGCGCACGGACGCAAATTCAGCCGGTCTGCTGCTTTCCGATGCCGATCCCCGCGATCGCGAATTCATCTACGGCGAGCGCACACCCGAAGGTTTCTATCAATACCGCGGCGGAATCGACGCCGCAATTGCGCGCGGCCTGGCGTACGCACCGTACGCGGACATGATTTGGTGCGAAACTTCGACGCCGGATTTGGCCGAAGCCAAGAAATTCGCCGACGCCATTCATGCAAAGTTCCCCGGCAAGCTACTGGCATACAACTGCTCGCCGTCGTTTAACTGGAAGAAAAAGCTCGACGACGTAACCATAGCGAACTTTCAGCAGGAGCTGGGCAAGATGGGCTACAAGTTCCAGTTCGTCACGCTGGCGGGCTTTCACGCCCTGAACATGTCCATGTTCCACCTCGCGCGCGGCTACGCGCAATCAGGCATGACCGCGTATTCCAAGCTTCAGCAGGAAGAGTTCGCTGCCCAGGAACTCGGCTATCGCGCCGTGACACACCAGAAATTCGTCGGCACCGGATACTTCGACGAAATCGCGCAAGTCGTCTCCAGCGGGAATTCGTCCACCACCGCCCTCGCCGGCTCAACCGAAGCAGCTCAGTTCCACGGCGAAGTGCCAACGGCTCTGCCAAACGGACACGCCACTGAGGCCCACGCGTGAAGTGCATTCACGCTAGCAACGGCCCCTTATCGCCAAGATCTCCAGCCAGGTTCGCTCTTTTGTGTGTGCGTGGATGACCGCCTAAAGAGCGTGAGGAGCAATCGCCAAGCGATTGCTCCATCTAGAGGACGAACGGGGAGCAAATTAAAGACGACCATGCTCATGCTAAAGAACCCAAGAATCGCTAGCACTGCATTTGCAGGTTGATACGGCGTGTAGCCAAACACTTCTACCCAAGCAACGAGCGGAATCGCAATTAGCGCCTGTGCCAGGACCCCGCTCCAAGCGATGATGCAATAGTCGCGTGAAAAGTATGGTTCATCAAACCTAGTGATCCCCCAAACTGGATACAACTCGATCGACCATACTGCGCACCCTTTGCGCTGCGCGGCGATCATGTGACCGCACTCGTGAATTAAGATCACGCCATAGTAGGAAAGAAGGACCACGAAAGAAAGCCAGGGCTCCTCGACTGCACCGAGTAGAATTACCGTTCCAATGAGGACCACAGACCAGTGGGCGTAAACCTTTACGCCCCTGATCTCCATGACTTCAATCAGCCTCGAGACGCGCATTTTTTGAAAGAGTGTACTTAGGCTCGAGGAAACATCGTGCCGTCGGCAAGGAAACCCTCGCGGCGCGAATTCGCCGAGCTTGCTGGGAGCGCGTAGCTCACGCTGGTGCCATTCTTCATGACCTTGGCAAAAGCGGTCTGGAACGCGTCCATATCCGCTTGCGTGCCCACAGTGATGCGCGCATGCGTCGGCCACACCGGCCACGGGCGGCCGATGAAAACTTTTTCCGCGGCCATGGCAGCGATGACTTCCTTGACCGGCCGCTTGGTATCCAACATGAAGAAGTTTGCTTGCGAGGGCGTGAAGGAATATCCCTGACTGCGGAGCCAATCGAAAGTCCTTTCACGAATCGTGGTATTGATGGCCTTGCGCTCAGGAACCAGGTGCTCGTGCTTCAAGCTGCCCATCGCAGCCACCAAAGCCGTAATGGGCATGGCGCTTCCGCCGCCCTGCGGGACTAGTTTCTCGATCAAATCCGGCCGCGCGATCGCCGCGCCGCAGCGGATACCAGCCATGCCGTAAATCTTTGAGAAGGTCCGCAGTACAACTAGGTCCTGGCCCGCTTTGACCAGATCAATCGCCGTGGCATTCAAGTCCGCAAAATGGATGTACGCTTCATCCACCAAAACGATCGAACCCGCCGGCTTCTTGGCCAGCAATTCTTCGATGGCGGTGTGCGGCGTCACCGTTCCCGTAGGATTGTTCGGGGTGCAAACGTAAAAAAGTCCCGCGTCGGGCGCAGCCGCCAGCATGGCAGGAATGTCGTGTGCATACGTTTTCGCCAGCGGAACCGTGACCACTCGCGCGCCCGAGAATTTCGACGAATGCATTCCGGACTCATACCCCGGGTCCGCTGTGACGTAGCTGTGCGTCGGCGAGGTAAACGCCATCACGCTAAAATGTAACGGCTCGCTCGATCCAGGGAAAATCGCCACGTTTTCCGGCTTTACCCCGACCGAGTCCGCGAACTGCTTCGTCAGTTCTTCCTTCAGCCACCAGCAGTAGCGCCCGCCATCCGGGATGATGTCTGCGAGCGCTTTCCGGGCCAGGTCGCAAGGCCCCAGCGGATTTTCGTTCGCATTAATGACCACGGAGCCCGGAGGAAAATGCTGAAAATCGCGGTCCACCGCTCGATGATCAACGGCCGCAGCGGCAAGCATCCCCTCATTGACGATGGGGAACGCCGAAGCAGCAGCGGCTACGGCTGAGAATTTCAAGAATGCTCTGCGGGAATCGTTGCGAAGCGCTTGGTTCGAGATCATGCGAACCTCCTCAGGAGCGATCGGGGTTCCGGCTGTAGGCAACCACTATAGCACCGAATTTCGCTTGTAGCACAGGCACTCTTGCCTGTGCGGTTTTAGGAGAAGCGAGCAAGGTCAGCGACAGAATCGTTGGGTAGTACCAGTTCAAGGAGCTTGCTTGGATCAGTTTAGCCGCGCTTAACGGATAGATTTGGCAACTTCTTTTGACCTAAACTTTGCATTTGACGTGTGCGTCGTCAACGTCCAGGCCGGTTATGCCAAAAGCCGCTCAAAAAACATCGGAGCCGCGCTCCATCGAGGAGCGCGTCGCAACAATGGATTGGAAAACCGCGAGAGATTCCCTTTCCCAGCGCGGCTATGCGGTAACATCACAAATCCTCTCACCAGAAGAGTGCAAGTCTCTCGTCGGGATGTATGCAGACGAAACTCGCTTTCGCAGCCGCATCGTTATGGAGCGCTACCGCTTCGGCCTCGGTGATTACAAATACTTCGACAATCCGCTCCCTGAAATTGTCGCATCGTTGCGAACTGTCGCTTACCCGCATCTCGCAGAAGTTGCGAACCAGTGGGCAGGAGAACTCGGCGAAAAAAGCCCCCGCTTCCCCGCGGAACATGCAGCTTTCCTGAAAACCTGCCACAAGGCCGGCCAAACCAAGCCCACACCTCTGCTTCTTCACTATGAAGTTGGCGGATACAACTGCCTGCACCAGGATATTTACGGCGAAGTCGCCTTCCCCCTGCAAATGGTTCTTCTTCTGGGCCAGCAGGGCCGCGATTGGGAAGGTGGCGAGTTCCTGTTAGTCGAGCAGCAGCCTCGAGCGCAGTCCAAAGCGGAAGTAGTCCACGCCGATCAGGGCCAAGCCATTATTTTCACTACGCGCCACCGCCCGGTTCACGGCACGCGCGGCTACTATCGCGTCAACATGAAGCACGGAGTCAGCCGCGTCCATCGCGGCACGCGCTACACCTTAGGTATCATCTTCCACGATGCTAAGTGAGTTGCTCAGCTTGCTCGGCAGCCGACATCATTTTGGGATGCGGAGCCTTGCTCGCTTTTCTTACTTGCTGCAACCGATGTTCTCGGCCCATCGGCAACTCAGTCGCGAGCACCAACAGGAGTTTGGTTCTGCCTTCTGCCCTATTCGTGCCCACCCGCCAGCTCGCGCACAATCGATCCCACAAAATTCTTCGCATCCCCAAAAAGCATCAGCGTCTTGTCCAGGTAATACAGCGGATTCTCGATCCCCGCGAATCCCGCACCCATGCTGCGCTTGATCACCATCACCGTGCGCGCTTTGTCCACGTCGAGAATCGGCATGCCAAAGATGGGGCTGGAGCTGTCCGTGCGCGCTGCGGGGTTCGTAACGTCGTTCGCGCCGATAATCAGCGCGACATCCGTCTGCGCAAATTCCCCGTTAATATCGTCCATGTCGAGCAGTTTGTCATAAGGAATGTCCGCTTCCGCCAGCAGCACGTTCATGTGCCCGGGCATGCGGCCCGCCACCGGATGAATCCCGAACTTCACGTCAATCCCGCGTTTCGTTAGATTGTCAAAAAGTTCCCGCACCTTATGCTGGGCCTGCGCCACCGCCATCCCGTA
>Ga0126370_10000396_pt1 | contig 17760 bp, 17 predicted proteins | sample PanSoiMetaPlot_3_FD_92586 | JGI IMG/M metagenome (GOLD analysis project Ga0126370, IMG submission 92586) | Tropical forest soil microbial communities from Panama - MetaG Plot_3 | ecosystem: Environmental > Terrestrial > Soil > Tropical forest > Bulk soil | place: Panama | collected 2016-02-17 | reverse complement strand
TTTTTGGAAAAAGATAAGTTCGATAAGCCGCTAAAGTAGCAACAGCATATGCCGGAGCTTTCCGTCGTCATTGTCGCCGCCGATAACGAGCAGCGCACGCTGCTGCAGGTGCTTGTCGACGGGACCACGGTCGCCCGCACAGTGCACACCTGTGCGAGCTTTCCGGTCGCCGCGTCTGATCCGGTTGCTCGCCGTGTGAAGGCATCGAATCCTGACGTAACTCTGGTTGACATTCCCAGTGATAATCCCGCGCTGGCCCTTCGCGCGATCGAGCTACTGCATCAGGAGACGCCGGAGGGTGCTCTGTTCGCCATTGGCAACCTGAATCAACCGCAAGTTATTGTCAACGCGATGCGCGCCGGCGCTCGTGAGTTTATCGAGCGCCCCACGACTACTACCGATCTGCTCGAAGCTTTCGTTCGCCTGACCACAGCGCAGCGCAAGAGCCGCCAGGAAGGAATTCGGGGGAAAGTTTTCTCGATCATTAACGCAAAGGGCGGTAACGGCGCTACCACTGTCGCGGTGAATCTGGCGTTGGCTTTACAATCAGCGTACGGGCAGACTGCGCTGGTCGACCTGGCGCCCCTCGGTCACGCCGCTCTGCATATGAACTTGAAGCCGGCCTTTACCGTGGCCGATGCCATGCGCAACCTGCACCGCATGGATTCTTCCCTGCTCGAGAGCTTCATGACACGCCATAACGGCGGCCTGCAATTGCTGGCTGGAACCAATGTTCCGGCAGGTGTCGATCCTTCGACAGCCGAGTTTGTACGACTCTTTGACATGCTGGTCACGCACTACCGCTACGTCGTGGTCGATGCTTCTTCCCGCTTCGATGCCGCCAGCCGGCTGATCGCCAGCCTTTCCGAGACCGTATTGCTGGTCGCTTGCAGCGATGTGGCTTCTCTTTGGAGCGCGGCGCGCGTGCAGCAGTACCTTGGAGAAGCAGGCAACCGCGAGCGTGTCCGCCTGATCTTGAATCGGTTCCGCAAGGTGCCTGGATTCAGTGAAGCCGACGCCGAAGCCGCGGTCGGCGCGAAGGTGATCTGGCGGGTGCCGAATCAATATTTCGCGGTTTCCAGCGCAATTGATCGCGGCACTCCTGTTATGGATCAGCGGAACTCCGAAATCGCCCGCTGCTTTGCCGGATTGGCGCAGGAATTAACTCGTAATGACGCCGAGGTTAAGCGGGCGGCGTGGTCACTATTTAAGTCGGTTTAGAATCTAGGGCCCCATGGCAAATCTTCAATCTTTCGAGCGCACCGATTTCCAGCAGGTAAAGGCCGACCTGCATCGCAAGATTCTCGACCGGTTGGATCTCGAAAAACTCGGAAAAACTTCCGGCGATTCCGCGCGCGACGAAGTCCTTGTCGTCATCCGCAGTATTGTCAACGGCGAGGTCGTTCCCCTTAGCTTTGCTGAGCGCGAACGCCTTTCCCGCGAAATTCTGGATGAGATCTTCGGCCTCGGGCCTTTGGAGCAACTCCTGAAGGATCCGAATGTCTCCGACATTCTTGTCAATCGCCATGACCGGGTGTACGTCGAAAAGGCCGGCAAACTTGAGCTCACCAACCTGTCGTTCAAAGACAATACGCACCTGATGCAAATCATCGAGCGCATCGTCTCTCGCGTCGGACGACGCGTCGATGAGTCCTCACCGATGGTCGACGCCCGCCTCGCCGACGGATCCCGCGTCAACGCCATCATTCCGCCGCTCGCAATTGACGGCCCGTGCCTCTCCATCCGCCGCTTCGGGCGCGACCCGATTACCGCTCGCCAGATGATCGAGAACTTGACCCTTACCGAGTCGATGCTGGAACTCCTCTCGGCCATGGTGAAGGGACGCTTGAATATTCTGGTCTCCGGCGGCACCGGCGCTGGCAAGACGACTTTGCTGAATGTGCTATCAGGCTATATTCCGAATTCTGACCGCATCGTCACCATCGAAGACGCCGCCGAACTGCAGTTGAAGCAGGAACACGTCGTCCGCCTGGAAACTCGCCCGCCGAACATTGAAGGCAAGGGCGCAGTCCGCCAACGGCAACTCGTGATCAACAGTCTGCGCATGCGCCCCGACCGCATCGTGGTCGGCGAGGTGCGCGGCGAAGAAGCCTTCGACATGCTTCAGGCAATGAACACCGGCCACGAAGGCTCGCTCACCACGGTTCACGCCAACTCCCCACGCGACGCCATGGCTCGTATCGAGAATATGGTTTCGATGGCCAACCTGAACATTCCGGAGCGCGCCGTCCGCCAGCAAATCTCATCCGCGGTCCACGCGGTAATCCAGATCGCTCGCCTTTCCGACGGCACTCGCAAAGTCATAACCATTTCAGAAGTAAACGGAATGGACGACGACCGCATCGGGATGCACGATATCTTCGTTTTCGACCGTTCCGGCATCGATGAAAGCGGCAAGGTCCGCGGCATGTTTCGCGCGACCGGTACTCGTCCCCATTTTGCCGACCGCCTTGCCATCTCCGGCGCCCGCTTGCGACCGGCATTATTCGAATCGAAGGCTGAGGTCTAACAATCATGGCTGCCGCAGCTTTAATGGCGATCGTTGTTTTTTTCGTAGTGGCGGTTGCAGCCTTCTACATCGGCACGCTCGTCGACCGCCGCAACGCTCAAGCGCGTCTGATCAAGGAGCGTCTCGCTAACGAACGCAAGGCCCCGGAACGCGGCCCCGAAGAAGAGCTCGCCCTGCTTCGCGATGAACAACTCAGTGATATTCCTGCAATCGACAGTCTGCTCCGTCGTTCCGAGCGAGTCACCGATTTGCAGAAAGTGCTGACGCAAGGCGGACTCGAGGTGCGCGCTGGAAACTTTCTCGGCATTTCCGCCCTTGCCGGGGTCGCCGCTACAATAATCGGCTACGCGCTCAGCAGGCGTCTTGAAGTCGCATGGATCTCCCTTCTCGTTGGGTTCATCATCCCGTACTCTTACGCCTCGTTCCGTCGCAACAAGCGATTCGAAAAATTCGAGGAACTCTTCCCCGAGGCGATTGACACGCTGGCACGCGCAGTCCGTGCGGGACATGCCTTTACCACCGCCCTCGAAATGATCACCAACGAGGTAGCCGAACCCGTGGCCGGCGAGTTCCGCCAACTTTACGAAGAACAGAAGTTCGGCATGCCGGTCCGCGATGCTTTGATGAACCTTACCGATCGCGTCCCGCTGGTCGACGTCAAGTTTTTCGTCACCGCCGTCATGCTGCAGCGTGAGACGGGCGGTAACCTTGCCGAAATTCTCGATAACCTGTCGTACGTTATCCGCGAGCGCTTCAAGATTCAGCGCCAGGTGCGTGTGTACACAGCGCAAGGCCGTCTCACGATGGCCTTGCTGATGGGCATGCCGCCTATCATCGTTGTCGTCATGATGGTTCTAAACCCCAGTTTTATTCGTCCGCTGTTCCAGGACCCGATTGGACACACTTTGCTGGTCCTTGGAATAATCTTGCAAACGTTGGGATACTTTGTGATCCGTAAGATCATCCGGATTCAGGTTTAGAGTTGTCACAATGCCTCTAGGGCCATTAGTTCTCGTCATCGTCGTGTTCTTAACCGTGGTAGGTGCCGTCTTTGCCTTCGGTGCAGCCGCTGTGACGCCCAGCTCTGTCCTCGGAGCCCGGCTGCGAGCCCTCGGCGGTCATCAACCAAAACAGGCTGAAAACAAACCCGCCATCCGTGAACGTCTTGAGCAGGCACTTGATCCGATTAGTAAAGCGCTGCCGCTCTCTCCGTCGGACGTCTCTCGTACTCGTGCCTGGCTGATTCAGGCGGGATTCCGCGATGCCATCGATGTCAACTACTACTTCGGCTCGCGCGTCCTGATGGCTTTGATTGGCTTCGGCGCAGTCATCGCTTTTGCGGGTTTTGACAATCTCCCGCTGGTGATCGGCATCACGGCCCTCGGCTTCGTTCTGCCGCGATTTATTCTGAAGCGTATGATCAGAGACCGTCAGAACCGAATCCGCCTCGCACTCCCCGACGCCCTCGACCTGACTGTCATCTGCGTTGAGGCTGGTCTCGCCCTTGATCAAGCACTTATGCGGGTGGGACAAGATCTCCATCACGCTCATCCCGATTTGAGTGATGAATTTCACCTCGTTAACCTCGAGCTGCGCGCCGGCAAACCTCGCGCGGAAGCCCTGCGCAATCTCGTCGACCGCACCGGGGTTGACGACATCCGTTCTCTTGTGGGTACACTGATCCAGACTGATCGCTTCGGTACGAGCGTTGCTCAAGCCCTCCGCGTGCATTCCGATTCCCTCCGCACGGAACGCAGGCAGCGCGCCGAAGAGCAAGCAGCTAAAACCACGATTAAGATGGTCCCCCCGCTGGTGATCTTTGTTCTGCCGTCGATTATTTTCGTCACGATTGGTCCAGCCGTCATTGAACTCATACGGCAGCTCGGTCCCGTGGGCGGCGGCCGCTAACGTTCAACGAAGAAACTGCAGAACGACACCGTATAGGGGATGCATGGCAGCTCTCTCCGTTCAAGGCAAGGCCTTCAACCAGACCCGTCAAACTTATCTGTCCACAGATCTGGCCCTTGCCAACACTCACTGGACGCGCTTCCGGGGATTACTTGGCCTTGCCGCCGATGACTTCGGTAACGGCTCCGGACTCTGGATCATCCCCTGCCGCGGCGTTCATACTCTAGGCATGGGATTCCCGATTGATGTGGTCTATCTCGATCGCGCACTGAAGGTTGTGGACGTGCAGTCGGCTGTAAAACCCTGGCGCTTTACCCCCATTCGCCTCGGCGCGGCTTCAGTGTTGGAACTCCCGTGTCACACCGCTGCCACAACAAAAACCGAGGTGGGAGATACAATAGTCATCACCCTCTCCAAGGACCGCCCGCTTCCCTAACGATGATTGAGACCCTTCAACTCGATGAGGGCATTGAACGCTCCGAGCGCTCCGATGTGCCCAAACTGCTAGTCGAGTGGTCTTCACGTCGGCGGGAATTTCTCGAGTCCATTGGCCCTGCACTCGCTCGTTCCGAAGCCCGCCTCGCAGGCGAAGCGCCTTTTGGACTGATTCCGTTTCGGATCATGGTCCCTTCCTATGTGGTGGAGGCGTTTCTGATTCTAGCCGCGATCATAATTCCGGCTAAGATCGCCGAACTGCGGCCCTACGTCGCGCCCAGAATTTCACCTCACGACGTCATCTACTACAGCGGCGACGAACTTCCCCGTACCCAGGATCTCGGGGGCTCCGAAGCCGGGGCCCAAGGTGTTGCTGGAGGCGAAGAAGCGCATCACCGCACCCAGACGATTAAGGTTGCGCGCGGCGGATCGCTTGTCTCCAAAGTTGTCGATGCCCCCAACCTCAAGCTTCCCGCTTCCAAAGACGCCGTCGCTAATTTGCTTGCAATTCACCCTGATCCGGGACCACCTCCCGTCGAAGGATTGCGTTCTCATCGCGCCACACCGAATCTGGCCGCTAACATTGTCGCGCCCAGTCCCAACGTCACTCGCGACTACACGCGCAACGGGGTTCAGCTCGATTCCGTGATCGCTCCTGCCCCTAATGTGACTCGCGATCGTCCACTCACTGCGCCGAATCTCAGCACTGTGTTGATCCCTCCTGCTCCAAGCGTGACCAATGAGCACACGCTGGTTGCTCCGGCCCTTGCGCCGAACATCGTCGCACCGGCGCCGACCGTGACCCGTGATCGCGCCTCCGTTGCCCCGAGCTTGAACGCGCAGGTGGTAGCGCCTGCGCCCGCTTCGCCGCGCGATCCCTTTCGCTCCAGCCCAACGCTCGCCGGCAACGTGATTCCTCCCGCTCCCGGGGCGGTAAGCCGTCAAATTTCCTCAGCGCCCATGCAGACGATGGATGCCAACGTCGTTCCTCCACCGGTTTCGGCTCCAGAGCGCGCCGGAGTGCGTAATCCCAAGTTGAGCATGCCTTCGCCGTCGGTAGTCGCGCCGCCGCCTTCAGCCGACATTTCCTCCGACATGCGCCGTCTCGCTGCAGGAAGCGTTCCGGACCCAGCCAAGACCGTGGTGCCGCCGCCCCCGCAGTCCGCCAGCGGATCGCTGAGCAGCTTGATTGGCAAAATCTTCGGGACACAGGAAGTCGTCCCGCCTCCGCCGTCCGTAAACGCGAAAGGCTCAAGTGGAGGAAGTGCTCCGTCACTCGCCAGCAACGTTGTGCCTCCGCCGCCCTCCGTGAATGCGAGTGATCCAAGCGGTAATCCGCGCGGAAACCGCAACGGACTTGGCACTTCTCTGGGATCGAACGTAGTTGCGCCTCCACCTTCCGTTGGAGTTAACGGAGGCATCGCCAACAACTCCCGGCCGGCTTCCGCTCCGTATCTCGGTAATCCGAGTGTTGTGCCGCCTCCACCCTCGCTGTCCGGCCCGGGTGGTGGTACCGGTAAGACCGGGGGAGGTGCCGGTGCCTCTGGCGGCTCACTCCTGGCGAACAACGTTGTACCTCCGCCGCCGTCTGTCGGCGGTGGCTCGAGCACGACCGGTTCAGGACTAAGCCGCAAGGGCGCTGGACTCGGCGCTCCTCTTGACGTTGGGTCGAACATCGCCCCGCCCAACACGGCAGGGAGCGGCAAAGACGCTGGCGCGATCGTCTCCAATCAGCCCGGAACAAAAGTCGGACTGCCGCCTGCCACTACATCGGGATCGCTGGCCATGTCTCCTGCGGGGGGCGACAGGGTGGGTCTCGGTGGAAACGGGACTGGCTCAGGAATTGGCCATGGCCCTGGGGCAGGCAGCGGCGTCACCAATACCGGCCCAGGCGCAGCGAAATCGGGAGCCGGACGCGGTTCCGACAACAATGCTCGCGGCGGCATCTCCACCACTAACGGCTCGGGAGGCGCCGGCACGGGCTCTTCTGGCACCCCAGCAGTCCCCGGAGTCGACATTAGCGGCGGCAGCGGCGTCGTAACGCTGCCGAGCTTCGGGTCCGATCCCAATGGAAGCGATCCCGCCCTCACAACCGCATCTCGGACCGCTCTCAAGTCACACTCGCAGACCCTCGGTGTAACTATCGTTGCGACTGCGGGTTCCGGAGGAGCCTTCGAGCCTTACAAGAACTTACTGAAGGGTGAGAAGTACACCACATACTTGGATACGTCGCACGGAACCGTCGTGATGGAATTCGCCGATGAAACCACTGCCACTCATGCCTTCGGCGGCACGCTGAGCGCTCCCGAAGCGGTACGTACCGACCTTCCCGATGGCCTGCCGAAGGCCCGCATGGTAGTGACCTGCACGCTGGACGCTTCCGGCAACGTAAGAAATCTCCGTGTCCTAGAACCCGGCCCTGCCACCATGACCGCAAAAGTCGTAGCCGCTTTGCGCAGCTGGAAGTTCCAACCGGCGATGCGCAACAGTCAACCCGTCGAGGTCACCGCCATCCTCGGCTTCGGGATCGACACCAACGACCGGTTCTAGATCGATTGAGGAATTGGTGTATACCACTCGGTTTTGTCATCTTGATGGCGCCGCTTTTTGGCGCCGGAGGACCCATGCAACTCTGCCTGCAGTGCTCATGCGGCGGAGGACTGCATAGGTCTTCCGGCCTGCAAAAAGCGCAGGCCATCAGGAGGACAATGCGGCGGATTACATCAAAAAGCTAAGATGGTCCACTCAGTCTCGCGCCTGGTGCGAAGCTTCAGCGAACTCTGCGAATTCCTTGGCGTCCTCAGCGATAAAGCTTTTCTTGGTTTCCGCTGAAATGGCCCCCGGCCGACTGCATCGGATCTCTTAGCCTTACAACGCCGCTACTCTTCTCTGCACCAGCAGAAAATACAGCGCCACCAGAATCAGCAGGAATCCGTTGACGCCCAATACAATCGGCGCGGTAAACGCCGGCACCAGCCATCCTGAGACAAGATTCCCCATCGGCATGCCGCCACGAAATGCGAAGTTGTAAACGCTCATCACGCGACCGCGCATTTCGTTCGTAATGATCAACTGCACCAGCGACGTGACGGTCGCGAAAACCGCCATCATCGATGCACCAACCACAACCAGCATCCCGTAAGACACGGGCAGCATTTTCGAAAGCGAAAAGCCCGCAATCCCCGCGCCAAGAATAACCAGCATCGAGAGCGCGAACCGTCCTTTGCGAGAAATGTTGCCCAGGCTCGCCACACCCAGCGACCCGAAGATCGATCCCACGCCCATCAGCGAAAGCAGGTTCCCATACGTCTCCGGCCCGCGGTGGAAAATGTCTTTTACAAACACGGGAATATACGTCCGCATGGGCATACTCAAGAACGTCATCAGGAAGGCGAGAATGATCAGCCCGACCATCGACCCGTGATGCCAGATAAACCGGAACCCTTGCTTCAGGCTGTTCATCATCGATTCACTAGTGACCTCGGGCATAAATCTCGCCGAGATAAGCGACAGTGAAATGATCGGCGCCAGAAACGACACCGCATTCAGCCCAAAGCACCACTTCTCCCCGAGTCTTGCCAGCGTGATGCCCGCGAGTGCCGGACCCACCGTCACCGCCAGGTTGAACTGAATTGAGTTCAGAGCGATCGCGTTCGGCATGTCCTCGCGCTCAACCAGCGTCGGGATCAGCGCTTGATACGCTGGCCCCCCAAAAGCCTGCGCCAAGCCCGACACAAACGAGAGGCAGAGAATCTGCCAGACGTGCACCACGCCTAGCCCCACCAGCACCGTCAGAATGCCGGCGCTCGCCATCTGAATGTATTGCGACACCAGTAGAATCTTCCGCCGCTCGAAACGATCGGCCACTACGCCCCCAATAAGTGTGAACAGGAAGATCGGCAGCCCGGCCAAGAACTGATCGAGCCCCAGCAGAAACGACGAATGGCTCAACCGATAGATGAGCCATCCTTGCGCGACAATCTGCATCCACGTGCCGATGCTCGAGGTACAAGCCCCAATCCACATCAACCGGAAGTCGCGGTATTGAAATGCTTTGAAGACTCGGCGCAGCGTCGAGGTTTCCATCGTTCGCGGATCTGGCGTCAGCTCTTTATCTTCGCATGAAGGCGTTCCCATTGCGCTCTAGCGTCCGCCCATCTTGGATTCTCCGATACCAGAGGACGACTCATTCTTCTACCAGAATCGCCTGTGGATCGTCCGCTGCTAACATGGGTACCATTGCCAAGGGATCTCAATGCCCCAGCAACTCGGATATATCACGTTAGTGATTCGTGACTATGACGAAGCGATCGCGTTTTTCACCCAGGTGCTAGGCTTCGACCTCGTCGAAGACTCCTCCTCGACTGATCGCCAGAACCGTGCCAAGCGCTGGGTTCTGATCGCTCCTCAGAGATCAACCGGCACGCAAATTCTCCTGGCGAAGGCCTCGAATCCTGAAGAAACCAGTCGCATCGGCAATCAGACAGGCGGCCGCGTCTTCCTTTTTCTCCACACCGACAATTTTTGGCTGGACTACAACCGGATGTGCTCAAAAGGAGTGAAGTTCGTCAGAACTCCCAAAGAAGAAGAATACGGGACAGTGGCCGTATTTGAAGACCTCTACGGCAACAAGTGGGACCTGTTGCAACTGAAGCATCAGAACGCGAAAAGTCAGTTAGCAAGAAGCTAGCAGCTAGGAGCTAGAAGCCCCATCAAATCGGCATCCAGCCCACTTCCTTCTCCACCTCAGCCGTATCTACCATGACGATCGCGTCCCATGGACAGCCATCCAGGAAGCACCCATCTGGCCCTTTGCTGAGGCACTTCTTGCACCCGATACAAAGCGCAGGATCTATCTGAATTCGGCCGAACGGTGGATGATCTTCATCCGGCACCCAGAACATGCAGTCTTCCACCGGGCAATACTCCACGCACGCCGGCGAACCAGCGCATCCCGTGCAGCACTCGGTGATCACCGCCAGCTCCTTCGGTTTCTTCTTGCGTGGGGTCGCGAGCCCTTTTGATCTGGGCTCAAATTTAAGCTCGTCGGGAACCATCCCGATGGCCTTGTTAGCTCCTGGTGCGGCAGGCATGCCCGGGATTATAGCCCAAAAAAGGCAAGCGGCGGAGCCGAATCCGCCGCATCCCAAGGTACCTAAGTCCTAAACGTCAACATAGGTACTTGGCAGTTCTCGGCGATCTCGTCGGCCCTTCTCAGCGATCTCGGCGGTAAAAAGAACTTCCAAGCCGCCACGCAGACCGTCGACGACCCATTTGTTCTTCATCTCGAATCCGAGTCCATCAATGTAATATCGGAGCGACGTTTCCATATTGGTCACGCCGAAAAATGGCACAGCTTTCTCCACGTTCTCGGTTATATGAGTCCCAACCACTGTCTCAATGTTCATGGGCAAATCCTCGATCGCAAAAGTTGCCGTTAACGTATCACAGATGGCCCGCGTCCATTGACCAGCTTTCGCACAGCACCTAGCATGAATCGGAAAGGAGTTCGCTTGTGATCGGCCAGGTTCTCGGCCATTGCCGCATCGTCGCCAAGATCGGTGAAGGAGGCATGGGTGTCGTCTATCGCGCCTACGACGAAGTGCTGCACCGGGACGTGGCTATCAAAGTAGTCAGGAAAGATGCCGGCTTCGATGCTTCTGCCGGCCAGAACCTGCTGCAGGAAGCGCGCGCCTCCTCATCCCTCGCGCATCCCAACATCTGCACCATCTACGAAGTCGGCGAGACGGGAGGCGATCTCTACATCGTGATGGAGTTGGTGGAAGGCAAGTCTCTGCACGCGATGAGCGCCGCCGGAGGTCTGCCTCCCGAATCCATTCTTCGCTATGGCGTCCAGATCGCCAGCGCCCTGACCCGCGCGCACGATCGCGGCATTGTCCATCGCGATCTCAAGACCTCGAACATCGTCGTCACCTCCGATGGACTCGTCAAAGTTCTCGACTTCGGCCTTGCGAAGCGCGTGGATGGCGGAATTCTCGACGCCCCCACCATGACCTTCTCTACCGTACAAGGTTCCTCTAGCGTTAGCGGAACGCTGCCCTATATGGCCCCCGAAATCCTCCGCGGAGACCCCACCGACGCGCGTAGCGATCTGTGGGCACTTGGCGTGGTGCTCTATGAACTCGCCTCCGGCGGACTACCCTTTGAAGGACGAACTGGTTTCGAAATCAGCTCGTCCATCATGCGCGAAATTCCCAAGCCGCTGGGACCGCCCGTCCCACCCGGACTGTGGGCGATCATTCAGCGCTGCCTCGCCAAAGAACCCATGCAGCGCTACCAGCGCGCCAGCGAAGTACAGGCCGCGCTTGAGGCCGTGCAGTCCGGAGCGATCGTCACCGCGGCTCCCGACACCGATCAGCCCGCTCCTCCGCGAATCTCCACGATGCACATCGTCCGCCATGCGCAGGTCAAGAAAGGAGACTTTCTCCTGCTCGTGGGCACAACGAAGGGAGCGTTCATTCTCCGCTCCAACGCCCAGCGCACTCGCTGGGAACTTGGCGGGCCGTATTTTCACGGTCACGCAGTCTACGCGCTAGCCTACGATGCGCGCGCAGGCAGGCGCCGCATCTGGGCCTCGACCTCAAGCTACTGGGGAACGCTGCTGCGTTCCAGCGATGACTTCGGCAAGAGCTGGACCAATCCCCAACAAGCCCCGGTACGCTTCCCTGCCGACACCGGCGTCTCGCTGAAAAATATTTGGCAGATCACTCTTGGACCGCAGGATGAGCCAGATGTTCTCTACTGCGGTGTCGAGCCTGCTGCTCTATTCGAGACGCGCGATGGTGGTGAAACATGGTCGCTCGTCCGCGGATTGTTCGATCATCCGCACCGTCCCCGCTGGATGCCGGGCAACGGCGGCCTCGCTCTGCACTCGATCGTCCTCGATCCTTCAAACAAACTGCGCATGTACATCGCCATCTCTTCTGGAGGCGTCTACCGTACGGAAGATGGCGGAGCCAACTGGACCGCGCAGAACCGTGGAATACGCGCCATCTTCATGCCAGACAAATATCCCGAGTTCGGACAGTGCGTACACAAGATTGCCTTGCATCCGGCGCGGCCGGAACGACTGTTCCTGCAAAATCATTGGGGAATTTATCGCTCCGATAACTACGCCGAAAACTGGACCGACATCGCCAATGGTGTTCCTTCCGATTTCGGCTTCCCAGTTGTCATGCATCCGCGCAATCCCGACTGCGTTTACGTTATCCCTGTGGAGTCGGATGAATTTCGTTGTGCTTGCGATGGACGCCTTCGCGTCTACCGCACGCGCAATGCCGGAGCCTCATGGGACCCGCTCATGCGCGGCCTTCCCCAGAAGCAGGCCTACGAGACTGTCGTGCGCGATGCCATGACCGTCGATTCGTACGATCCTGCCGGAATTTACTTCGGAACTCGCAGCGGACAACTCTTTGGCTCTCGCGACGAAGGCAAAACCTGGCAGATGATTCATGACGGCCTGCCCTCGATTGTCTGCGTGCGTTCCGCGATGATCAATGACGGCTCGGTGATGCCAGCGCGTCCATCGCTGAAAGAACCGCCCGCCACCGTTTCACGATCAAAATCGGCAAGCCGTCAGAAATCGCGTCGGTCTTCTCAATCTTCGAAGAGATGAGGAACGCAATAGTGCCTGTCATCGTTCACATTCCCGGAGCTTTGCGTGAATTCGCCGCGGGCTGTGCCACGGTCGAAATTGCATTCTCGAACGGAACCGTCACTGACGTCCTCACGCTCCTCTGGACACTTCATCCCGGCCTGCGCGATCGCTTAGTCAACGAGCAGGGCCAGGTACGCCAACACATCAACATCTTCGTCGGAAACGAAAACATCCGCTATACCGGAGGGTTAGCCAGCCCAGTAGCGGATGGCACCCAAATCTCGATCGTTCCCGCCGTCAGCGGAGGACGAGGATGACGTAGGCGCACAGAAGAGATCTGTCATCCTGAGCGGAGGAAATGATCCGCATACGCGGATCATTTCCGGAGTCGAAGGATCCCTTTTGCTGTCTCGTACGATTGGCGTAGTAGGGAGTTATCATCTCGTTGTCAGGGCATGGGGAAAACACTCGGTTGCAGGTCACTTTTTAGAAGGTAGGGATCCTTCGACTGCGCATGATGGCTCGCTGCGCTCACCTTCATACTCCGCTCAGGATGACAAACTAATAATGCGGCCCGAAGCAAAGGTGTCGCAAGCGCGACGAATGCGTAAGATCACGAGGTGTGGCCCAGCCATTACCCCAAGTGGCCCAATACTCTGTGCGCTCCCTCCGCAAACTCCGGCTCCGGCGAGATGAGACTCAGCACCAGATACCCATCACTAGGGAAATCATAAAAGTGCCCGGGATGCACCAGAACAGATCTCTCCCGCACCAACTCGATCGCCAACTCTTCATCCGATCGAGTGACCGGCACGCGCAGTACGGCATACCATCCCCCTTCAACAGCCAAGCGCTGACACGATGGCTGCCGCACAAGCTGACGATCCAGCTCCGCGAGATTCGCCCGCACTCGCTCCATCAAGTGCCGCTGAATGTCATTTCTCTGCTCGAGTAGCATCGGCACTGCCCACTGAATCGGCGCATTCATCGATAGATAAGTATCAGCGATCACTTCAAGCCGCGCCAAGGCCGTATGTGCAATCTCATCGGGCCCGCTCGTCACCACCCAGGCCACCTTCATCTGCGGCAGCGCGGAAATCTTCGACAACCCACTCAGCGTAAATGTCAGGACCTCACGATTCGAAACAAAGCTAAGCTGTTGCACAGCAGATGTGGGGAGAGCCGCCTTCGGCTGGCCGGTCGAATGCAGCTCGACCGTACCGTCACTTCTCAATGCATAATCCAGAAACACCTCATCCACGATCAGCGCCAAGCCACGCTCCCGGCAAAACGCATTCAGGAGCCCGCGCTCTTCCGCATGCACATACGACCCGGTCGGATTGTTCGGATGCACAATCACAACGCCGCGCGTCCGCGCCGTGACCGCCTTCTCCATGGAAGGAAAATCCATCTGCCATCCGTGGTCATAGATCAGCGGATACGGCACGAGCTTCACATCCTGCAAATCCGCCAGGAACTCAAACAGCGGGTAGCTCGGCTTCGGCACCAGCAACTCGTCTCCGGCATTGCAGAGCAATCGAAAAACGTACGAATATCCCTCGCTCGTGCTGGCGGTCAAAACAATGCGCTCGGGATCGATGAAAGAAATCTCGTTGCCCGGGTCCGGTCCGCGAAGCTCGCGGTAATACGCAGCCACAGCCTGTCGCGCCGGAAGCAAGCCCTTAGCCTGCGGATCGTAATCCATGGCCTGCGAAGACCCAAGCGCTCGCAAAATGGCGTCAGAGTCGTACCGTAATCCAACACGCGTCGGATTCGAAGCCGTCAGGTCGAGAAGCCTCACGCCCTTGGCGCGAGCCTCTTCCACCGACTGCGTAAGCCGATTCTGCGTTAGGCGCCAATTCGTCCGTTCAGAAAACATGCTTGGATTCTATGCGAACGCTACACGCCGCGCCGTTCTTATCCTTTTGTCATTCCGACCCTGAGCGAAGTCGAAGGGGAGGAATCTGCTATCTTGTCGGTTGGCAGGTCAAAGTCTGCGGCAACAGCTTTAACCAAAAAAACTAAGGCGTCCCAAATGGGACGCCTTATCCACAAAAACCAAACGAGCTTCTTACCGACTGAGAAAATTCTTTATCGACAGCTGACTCACGTTGGTGGGAACTTTCTTCTGAAATCCCGGCCAATCCCGAATCCCCACGCCCGGACAAATCAATCCCTTGCCTTCCGGCCGCAACAGTTGCCTCAATGTCTGCACGCCATAAAATAAACCCTGACCACTATTGGCGGCGACGATCAGGTGAGAATTATCCGAGAACAGAAGGTATCCTTCCTGCCCCACCGCCTCATCGGCTTTCAATCCGTTCTGAGCCAGGAACTGTCGCACCCGCTCATCTTGCAGCCGCGCCAGTACAATTGCGCCGTCCTCAGCTTTGGCGGCCGACTTCATCCCGAGAATATCCAGCTTCAGCCCCGCCTGATCTTCCACTTCTTCGGCTAGCGTCTCTGCTGCGATCCGGTCCTCAGACTGATGTCCGAGCTGCACAAAAATCTTCGTCCGTGGGCCTACCTGAAATCCTCCGTCCCTTAGTTGCACTTCTTTCGGAGCAGGTTCAATCTTCAATCGCGAATGCGGAAGTGAATCTGCCAACACCAGCGGAGCAGCCATCAGCACGCATCCCAAAATACTTGCAATACGCTTCGTCATCGCAACACCTACAGGACCCACTCGAATCGGACAATCAAATTATCCTATTCTACTTCGCATCCGACGATGCGGTAGATCAAACAGCCCTTCTATTATTAAACACGATACCCGGGGAAATTCCTCGTTGGATCGAACCGCGGCGACAGAGTTCATCCTTTACCGCAATGTCATCCTACAAACGCTTCTTTATTAACGACATAAGGCATCTTAACGATGTCCCCGCCATAGTTACCTTCCAGCACGTCAATAAGTCCCTGGGCGCACCGGCCTGCCATCCCCTTGTCGGGATCCGTCGATAGCCTCGTAATTCTCGCCGCACTGGCGAAGTGAGGCATCAGCCGGCAGCGGTCCTCAATCGCAGGATCCCGCAGCGGAGAATCCTTCGGCAGCGGCTCCTTTTCATACACATCCAGAGCCGCCCCGGCAATCCAGTTCTCGCGAAGGGCCCGCGCTAGAGCCGCCTCATCGACCACCGGACCTCGTGACGTATTGATTAGATACGCCGTCTTCTTCATTAGCTGCAATGTCCGTTCATTAAAGAGATGATACGTCGGAGTCTTACTTTCGCCCTCGCGCAGCAGCGGCACGTGGACGCTCACAAAGTCCGCCTCCTGCAGCGACTGTTCGAATGTCACATACTTGATCCAAGCCTTCTCGCGCACCAACCCGTGCGAATGCCGCAACGCATTGATTTCCTCGACTGTCTTCACGAATGCGTGATTCTCGTAGGCCGGGTCGTAGCACAACACGTTCATATCGAAGCCTACGCATTTCTTGATGAATGCCAATCCGATCCGCCCCGTACCAATCACCGCGACGGTCTTGCCCGTCACTTCGTCCCCTAAAAATGGCAGATACGGATGCCAGAATCCCCATAGGTTGTCACGTGTCAGGTGTTCCGCAGTCCACATTCGCCGCGCCATCGTCCCCATCATGAAGAACGCAAACTCCGCTGTGGCCTCGGTTAGTACATCCGCGGTATGCGTGAACGGAATCTTGTACCGATTCGCGTCGGCGCGATTGATGTTGTCAAAGCCGACTGCGATTTGCGCCACAACCTTCAGCCTGTCCTTCCCTGCGTCGAAGATCTCAGCGTCGATCGGATCGCGCAGCGTAGTAATCAATCCATCGATTCCGGACTTCACTTTCTCAATAATCAGACTCTTCGGCGGCGCCTGAGGTTGCGGATATACCTCGACTTCGTATCCGCGCTTGCGCAGCATCTCGATCGCTTCTCCAATGTCACAGGTAGCAAACACACGGAATTTCTTGCTCATAGATGGGAACGTTTCTCTCAGAAATTCTTGCAGTGGGCCCCAGACATGATACTCGACCGGTGATTCCGACGCTCTGTCTACCCAAAGGTTGTCAATTCCGCAGGCGAAGCCAAGGAATCTGCTTGTGCTTGTGTAGAGACGGAAACGTTCGTCGGTCCCGCCGCAGCGAAGCGAGACGTGCACGACCGAGATCGCACACCACGACGCACTACCCCTAACCATTTCCGGCCGATCGCCTTATCAACCACCCTATACTCAAGCCGAACTGATATAACGCCATTGTGACCGCCATCCAGCCACAAGCCAGCAGGCCTTATCCTGAAACTGCGACTGAAATGCCGCCCATACATACCAGTGCTCCGCTTCGCATGCGATTCCTCCGATTCTTGATTCGATGGCTCGTCACCGCGGTGGTGCTTCTTTGGTTCCTTGCCGCCCTGACGCTTGTGGCGGCGCGGTGGATCGACCCTCCGACAACTGCGGTCCACATTCAGCGCCGTTTGCAGGCCTGGGTTCATCACACACCGTATCGCAAACGCTACAAGTTTATTCCGCTGAGCCAGATCGCTCCTGATTTCCAGCACGCCGTAGTCGCCGCGGAAGACACCCACTTCTACCAGCACCATGGATTCGATTGGCACGAGATCCAAATCGCTGCGCAGGAGGACATGGAAGGCGAGCGCACTCGCGGGGCTTCCACCATTACGCAGCAACTCGTAAAGAATCTCTTCTTCGGGACCGGCCGCTCAATCCTCCGCAAGGGTGCAGAAGTCACACTGGTACCTGTGGCGGAATTCGTCCTCGGCAAACGGCGCATTCTGGAGATCTACCTCAACGTGGTCGAGTGGGGTCCCGGGATCTATGGGGCCGATTCGGCATCTCGCTACTACGACCGAACCTCCGCCCGCGATATCGGGCGGGAACCGGCGGCACGGCTCGCTGCAATTCTTCCCGCTCCCTTGAAGCGACGCCCCGAGCGCATGAATGGCTACAGCGCAATCATCCTCAGGCGAATGGCTCAAATGGGCTGGTAATCGTAGCCAATCTTCACAAAAAACCGAAGGCCCGCAAGCGGCGGGCCTTCAGAAAACCTGGATTTTCTATTTCGAGTCGAAGGTCTCCTCGAAATATGACGACATCCATAGTGCTGACTTATCTCGCGAGAGACAGGTCTCTGTCAGCAGGCATGTCAGCAGCGGGGATTCCAAGTTGGAGCAGCTTTACAGCCGGTGGGAAAACCGATGAAGTTATCGAGTCCAACAGAACCGTACGTTCCCAAGCCCGCGCCAGGACCGAAGGTAGTGCCGTAGTCATCGGTGTAAACCTG